>Ga0182021_10011196_pt1 | contig 10640 bp, 4 predicted proteins | sample 612E3MmetaG_FD_120493 | JGI IMG/M metagenome (GOLD analysis project Ga0182021, IMG submission 120493) | Permafrost microbial communities from Stordalen Mire, Sweden - 612E3M metaG (Illumina Assembly) | ecosystem: Environmental > Terrestrial > Soil > Wetlands > Permafrost | place: Sweden...
CGATGATCCGGCGATCGAAGGGCGAATGAGTTTTGGCGATCATGTTCGTCCCCTAATAGACGAGAGCCGACCCGGTCATCGTGAAATGCTCGACGATCGGGCCGAGAGCCAGAGCGGGAAGGTAGGTCAGCGCCCCGACGATGACGATCGTGCCGATCAAGATGATGATGAACATCGTCCCGCCCACCGGAAAGCTCGCCTCGCGCGGAGGGAGGAGCTTCTTGCGGCCGAGGCTCCCGGCCAGGGCCAGGACCGGAACGATCATGAAAAACCGGCCGAAGAACATGGCCAGCCCCAAGGTCACGTTGTACCAGGGCATGTTCCCGTTCAACCCGGCGAAAGCGCTGCCGTTGTTTCCTACAGCCGAGGAGAAGGCATAGAGGATCTCACTCAGGCCGTGGGGGCCTTTATTCCCGAGGCCGGCCAACCCCGGCCGGCTGACCGCACCCCAAGCGGCGAAGCCGAGGATGCTAAAAATCAGGATGAGCAGGGTAAGGACCGCGACTTTCACGTCGTAGCCCTCGATCTTCTTGCCCAGGTATTCCGGCGTCCGTCCGACCATCAGGCCGGTCAGAAACACCGCCAGGATAACGAAGACGAGGATCCCGTACAATCCCGCGCCCACCCCCCCGAAAACCACTTCGCCAAGCTGCATATTGAAAAGGGGGACCAACCCGCCCAGGGGCGTCAAGGAATCGTGCATGGCGTTGACCGCGCCGCAGGAAGCGTCAGTCGTGACGGTCGCGAAGAGGCTTGAATTGAAAATGCCGAACCGGACTTCCTTGCCTTCCATATTGCCGCCGGCCGGGTCCACGCCGAAAGACGCGAGCCTGGGATTGCCGGCGCTTTCCGCCCGCCAGCAGACGAGAACGCCGGCCAGAAAGAGGACGGCCATCACCGTCCACACGGCCCAGCCGTGTTTCCGGTTCTTGACGCTCGTCCCCAGGTAATAAGTCAAGCCGGCCGGGATGAGGAAGATGGCCAGCATCTGGAGGAAATTGGAGAACGGCGTCGGGTTTTCATAGGGATGGGCGGCATTGGCGTTGAAAAACCCGCCCCCGTTGGTGCCCAGCATCTTGATCGCGATCTGCGAGGCCGCCGGACCCTGGGGGATCGTCTGCGTCGTGACAGTCCCGGACGGCTCTATCAGGGCCGCCTGGCGGGCGGGCTGGAAATTCTGGATGACGCCCTGCGACACCAGTACGAGCGACAGGACGAGGCAGATCGGGAGGAGGAGGTAGAGGTTCACCCGGACGAGATCCGCCCAGAATGAGCCGAGGGTCTTGGCCGACCGCCGGGCGATCCCCCGGACGAGGGCCGCCGCGATGGCGATGCCCGCGGCCGCCGAAACGAAATTATGGAACGTGAGACCGACCATCTGCGAAAAATAGGACAGCGTGCTCTCGCCCGCATAATTCTGCCAGTTGGTGTTGGTCGAGAAGCTGACGGCCGTGTTGAAGGCCAGGTCGGGCGGGACCGGCCCGAGCTTGCGGGGATTCAAGGGCAGAATGTGTTGAAAGCGGAGAACGACATAAGTGAACAGCAAGCCGATCAGGCTGAAGGCCAGGAGCGAAAAAGCGTATTGTTTCCAGCTCTGTTCCGCTTTGGGATCCACGCCGAAGAGACGATACAGGAGCCGTTCGACGGGTTTGAGCACCGGATCGAACGGCGTCCGGCCGTCGGGATCCAGGACCCGGCTGAGGAGCAAGCCGACCGGCTTCGTCAGCAGGCCGAGGATGCCGAGGAAGAGAACCAGTTGGATCCATCCGGGGATATTCATGGGTCACCTATCGCTTTAAAATTTCTCGGGTCGGAGGACCGTAAAGATCAAATAGCCGATAAGCACGAGGCCGGCGAGGAGGGCGATGAGTTCGAACATGGGAGTTACAGCTTATCGCACGCCCGGACGTAGAGAGCGCCGAGCCAGAACAGTACGACAATGGCCAGGACCAGGATAAAATCGGTCATTGGGAAACCTCCTTGGAATCGATCCGATCCGTCCGGCGAAGCGTGAACGAGAACGTCGTCCCCTTCCCCTCCCGGCTTTCGACGGAGATCGTCCCTCCCTGGGCCTCGACGATCTCCTCGGCGGTGGCTAGGCCGAGCCCCGGGCCGCCAGCGGAATCGCGGCCGGGGACGCGGAACAGCGGCTCGAAAACATGGCCCACGAACTCGGCCGGGATGCCTTCCCCCGTATCGGAAACCACGAACCGGACGACGTCCGCCTCCTCTCTCGCCGCGAGAAAGAGGCGCCCGCCGGCCGGCGTATGGCGGATGGCGTTGGAGAGGAGGTTGGCGAAGACGTGACTGGTGCGGGTCCGGTCCGTCCAAACGTCGGGAAGGTTGCCGTGGAGTTCGACTCCCAAGGCGATGCCCTTCTCCTGGGCCGTCCGCCGGAACGGCTCCAAGGCGTCCATAACCAGCGACTGCGGGGAGAAGGACTGATAGTTATAGACCTCGTCCTTGCCCGACTCCGTTCGGCCGATATCGAGGAGATTGCTCAGGATTTCCTGGAGCCGGTCGCTGTCTTCGCGCGCCGCCATGAGGATTTCGGCCTGCTTCTCGCTCAAGCTTCCGATCCTTTCCTCGAGGAGGACATGGATTGCCATCCGGATGGACGTCATGGGCGTCTTGAGCTGGTGGGAAACCGCGCGGATGACGCTCGTCTTCAGCTCGTTTTGCTGGCGGAGCAGGGTGACGTCGTGGAGAACGAAAATCGCGCCCGTCGGCTGCCGGTCGGCGTCCCGGATGGGAACCGCTTCAGGGCGGAAGAACCGCTCTTCTCCGCCTACGAACCGTTGGATCATCGGCGCCTGGGACTCGGCCGGAACGGGCCGGCCTTCGGCCAGCGCTTCTTTGAAATAGTCGGCCAGCCCATACGGCAAATCGAAGATCGGCGCGCCCGGCCGGAGGCCGAAGACGGTCTTGGCCGATTCGGTCGACACCTCGACGCGGCCTTCGAGGTCGACGACCGCAACGGCATCAGGGAGCCGGTCAAAGGCCTCCTGGGTCGCGCGCTGGATGCGAAGGAGACGGGCCTGGTCGGTCCGGCGGAGCTCTCGCAGGCTGGCGGCCATCGCATTGAACGATTCCGCCAGGATGCCGATCTCGTCATGGGAATCGCTGGGGACGACGAGGTCGAGGTTCCCCCGCCGGATCTCGTCGGCGGAAAGGGTCAAACGCTTCACGGGCTTCAGGATCCAGCGGCCGGTGAAATGCATGAACGCGATGGCGACGAGCGTGCAAAGGGCGAGGAGGAGATACATGCCGCTTCGGGCCTGGGCCGCGCTCAGGCGCGCTCGGTCGTTCGCCTCGCTCATGTTCCGCTGGTTCATCTGGAGGATCTCTTCGGCCGCCGCCTTGATTTGGCCGAACAGCGGGAACAGCGATGAGAAATAAGCGTCGTGGCGCAGGGCCAGAGGCCGGTCCGCGGCGACGGCCTGAGGCAGTGTGTCCCGGTACATGGCATAGAGGCCCCGGAGCCTTTCGGCCATCTCGCCCTCACCCGGCACGGTGATGTTGCTCAGCTCGGTCTGCAAGGCCTTCTCGAACACGGCTTCGTTCTTGAGGATAAGATCTTCGCCTTGAGCCCTGTCGCCGAGGAGAGTGAAAAGCAGCCCGCTGTCGATTCGTTCGAGGCCTTCCTTCATCTCCTGGCAGGCGATGACGCTCCGGTAGTTTTCCCTCAGGATGACGTCGATCGATTCTCCCAGGCTGGTCAGGGTCAAGATGCTCTGGACGCCGATGACCAGGATGATGATCAAGAGACCGGCAAAACCGAGGATGACTTTTTGGCGAATTCCGAGCATGTTCATTCTCCGCGTCTTCGATTTATTTAGCAAGTTCCATGCCAATCAAAGGCGTCATTAAATAACTGAAAATAAATCACATGAATGATTGTCTGAGCATTGGATATTGCATTATGCAATGAGAGACATTGAACGGTATTGAATTTTGCAAGACTTATGAAAGGCGACTGGCGGAGACGTCGGCGGAGGAAAGGTCAGATATCGTATTTCTTGCGGCGGCGCCAGAGAGTGGCCTGGTCGATCCCGAGGATGTCCGCGGCCTCCTGCAGGGACTTGGCGGAAGCAAGAACCCTGCGAATGTGCTGCTCCTCGACTTTGTCCAAAGAGACCCTGTCGCCGACCTTCGGCGCGGACTCTCCTGGCTGCAGGCCGGCGGGAAGGAATTCGATCCCGATGCGGTCGCTCCGGCACAGGATGGCCGCCCGCTCGATGACGTTGCTGAGCTCCCGGATGTTGCCCGGCCAGGAATAGGCTCTCAGCGCGAGCAAGGCTTCGGGCGAGAGCCCGAGGAAGGTCCTGTGGTTGGCCCGGGCATAAAATGCCAACAGCCGGCCGGCCAGAGCTTCCACGTCGTCCGGCCTCTCCCGCAAAGGCGGGAGGTCGATGGGGATGACGGACAGGCGATAGTAGAGCTCCTCGCGGAAGCGGCCCTCTTTCACGGCCCGCTCGAGATCGAGGTTCGTGGCGGCGATCAGCCGTACGTCCGCCCGCCGCGGGACAGGATCGCCCACGCGCTCGTATTCCCTTTCTTGGACGAATCTCAGGATCTTCGGTTGGAGCCCGAGCGGTAGGTCTCCGATCTCGTCGAGGAAGAGCGTGCCCCCTTCGCAGGCGGCGATGCGGCCGGGGTTCTCCCGGAACGCGCTCGTGAAGGCGCCTTTCGCGTGGCCGAAAAGCTCGCTCTCGAGGAGCTCCGACGAGAAGGCGGGGCAGGATACGACGCCGAACGGGCGCGCGGTCCGCGGGCTCCAGGTGTGGATCGCCCGGGCCAGGACGGTCTTGCCCGTCCCGCTCTCTCCGCGGAGCAGGATCGTCGCCTCCGAGGCCGCCGCCTGGCGGGCGAGCTCCACGGCTTTCCTCATGGCGGGATAGGAGCTCGCGAAATCGAGCTCCGGCCGCGTCCGGACCAGGTCTTCCTGGAGGGCGGCCACGCGCTGCTCGAGGGTGCGCATCTCGAACGCCTTTCGGACGGCTAGTCCGATCTGGGCCGGAGTGAACGGCTTCGGGATGTAATCGGTCGCGCCGCGGCGGATGGCCTCGACCGCCGTGTCGATCGAGGCGAAGGCCGTGATGACCACGATCTTCAACGACGGCGTCGCGGCGAGAAGCGGGGGGATGAGGTCCATGCCGTCCGAGGTCCCCAGGCGCAGATCGACGAACGCGAGATCGAACGAGCGGCTCCGGGCTTCGGTCAGAGCGTCCCGAAAATTGCCGACGCCGACGACCCGGTGCCCCTCGGTTTCCAGATAGACCGAGAGGGTCCTCCGTATGTTGGCCTCGTCATCGACGACGAGGATGTTCAAAGGTCCGTTCGTGGGCGTGATGGCAAGCTCCCGGCCCGGAATCCGGGCGAAGCCAGCATAAAGGACAACGGGGTGAAAATCAACCCGGGCGGCGCGCGGCGGGGGGATCGACCGCCCCGCGTCATCAATAAAGGGAGGGGATTCGGTGTGAGCGATAGGTCAGGTCAAATCCTCCGTTGCCGGCCGTCAGGGAATACAGATCCTTGAAATGGGACGTGGCCTCGAAAACGACCTGGCCGGCCGGATACGTGACCTCGATCATTTTAGAATAACATACGTCGAGGGTTCCAGGGGGGATCTGGACGATGCCGGGCGAGATCAGGCGGTTCTGGGTGACCGGCAGGCGGTCGGCGGAGCTGATGATCGTGGAATACGTATCGACCCCGCGTTCCGCGCCGTATTGCCAAATCTGCCGGACGGTCATCGCCTTCTCGTCGACGGAGAATTCCGCGCCGCGCGAATACAAGCCCCCGACACCCTGGAACCAGCGGCGGAAGCCGTTGTCGAAGCAGAAGAGGTTCCCGTTCGGCAGAAGGCTGGGACAGTGCTGACCCCAGGTCCAGTCGAAGTCGGGAGAGGCGGCCTCGCCGTCCTGGACGATGTCGGGCTCCGGATTGCCGTTGGCGTCGACGGCCGTGAGGAGATACGGTGCGGGACTGGGGCCCGAGCCGTCCCAGCCCGAGTTCCCCCAGCCGTCGTGGCCGGCCAGGATCCACTTGAGCTTGTTGTCCCGCGTGACCTTGATCACCGCCTGGTGGCGGCCCGAGATGATGAAGCAATCGTCCGAGGCGCTATACCAGATCCCGTTCATGTGGAACCAGTCGCCGGTGTTGCTGATGACTTCATTGCGGCTCACGGTAAGAAGGGCCCGCATGTCCCATTGGCCCATGATCGCCCCGGTCGTCCGGTTGATCTGGATCATCCGGTCTTCAATGCTGTTGACGACGCCCGTGCTGTTAATGATCTGGGTGCCGTCCTTGTTCACGTTGGCGATGAGGCTCCCGTCGGGCATCTCCCGGATGTCGTGGTGGAAGCCGTAGCCTGGGACCGTGAGCTTGTTCTGGATCTTGCCCATGATGTCGATCTCGTAGATCGACGGCCCGATGCCGAAGATGAAATTCCCGTTCGCCATCCGCTCGAAGGGGAAGGCTTGCCCCGGCGTATTCGACAGGTCGAAATAGGCCCGGACCTGGCCTTCGGCGTCGAAGATGTACGGATCGACGATGACGCCCGTGCCCGTAGTATAGGCGAAATCGCAGACATTGAAGCCCGGCTCCATCAGGGCGGGGACGGCGGTATTGATCTCGATCGTCGGGAACCAGGCGGGAAGAGGGGCCGTCAGGATCGAAAGCGTCTGGATCTCCGGATCGCCATGATGACGGTAGAGGGTCAGGATGACAGAGTTCACTTGGCCGGGATACAGTCCCACGATCGGGATGGAGTGGGTGGTGCTGTTGTCCTTGAAGTCCCTGTTGATCGGAATATCGCCTTGCACATGGAGCATGACGTCGCAAGGGAACTGGGTCATGAACTCCGCCAGCGCCGCCAGCGGGGCCATGCCGTAAGGGTTGAGCGTGACCTTGATGTCCGTAGCGAGATAGGCGGAGCCCGCTTTCATCCCCTGCCCCCGGACGATGCCGGCCCGCGAGAAAGAGGGCGCAAGGGCGGCCAGAAAAAGACAAAACCATAAAATCCTGTTCGGCTTTTTCATTTTATTTTCCCCATTAGTTTTGAGCTGGAAATACACTCCCGCACCTTTGGATTATATAAGGCGAGAAATATGCCAATCTTTTTCCATTCGTGCCCCCTCGTAGGCGCCGCTGACATAGAATGGGAAAGAGAGCCTTTTTTCCTTTGCCATAAGATTAAGGGCTGTATCGCAGGACTCGGGTGGAGCAGCTCTCCCTGCCGCAGGTTCCATCTTTGCGCTGAGACCGTTCTTTGAATTCACTCAGCTTATTGGACAATCCGCCGGCTCGGGGCTTTGCGGCCGGCCCCCCTCGATCCTCTATTTGATCAGGATCTCGTCGAAGGCCATCTGAGCCGGCTGCCCGGCATTCGGATGCCAGGCCGGTAGCGTACCGATGTTCTTCGCCTTGATACGGATAAATCTTGTCGACGTCTGCTTAAGATCGTAGGCCAGGTTTTTCAACGAGAGCGGGCGGGCCGCAGAAGGCGGATCCAGCTTCTCCGCGAGCGCAACCTTGTAATCTTTGTCGTCGAGCGAGGTGGCGACCTCGATGGCCACGGGCAGGAATACCCGTCCGCCGTGGTTCTCCAGGGTCCCGAGGACGAGGCCCTCGACGGTCCGGACTTGTCCCAGATCGAGGACGACGTCGAGATCGGCCGGCCCGAGCATCTGCCAGGCCCGGTCGCCGGGCTCCGCCGCACGGACGAGGTCGATCAACGCCCGGCCGCCGGGCGCGGCCGCCCCTCCCCGCCCCGCGGGCGGCGCCACCAGATAACGGATGCTCTTGACCGGAAGCGACCGGCTGAACGTCGCGACGGCGGGGATGCTCGGGAGCCTGGCCGCGTCGAACGCGACTGCGGTGACCACGGCCGATTGGGTCAGGCTGAGAGGGCCCGCGTAGAGGGGCGATGTCTCGGTCGGCAGGCTCCCGTCGAGCGTATAGCGGATCTCAGCCGTCTCGTCGGGGACCAGCATGGTCACGGCGAGAGGCCGGGCGTAGTCGATGAAAGCCTTTTCAGGAGAGATCAGCGGCTTCGGGACGGCCGCGAATCGGCGGAATTCGCGCCGGTCGCGGGCCAGGGTGTCGGACAGGGGCTGGGCCGGCGCGGCGTCGTCGTTCTCGTTGGCCGCGGCCGTGAGGGCGAAGACCTTGATCCGATCGTTCGCAGGGAGCGTGATCTCCTTCACTCCGGCCGGGAGGTCGAGCCGGTATTGGTAGATGTAAGCGTACATGTAGGGATCATTGGCCCCCGTCCGGAGGTGCCGGTGCGTCGTGAACCAGGCGATCGCGTCCTTGCGGACGTACGCCGGGGCGAGGCCCACGTAATTGATCCCGCGATCGAAGCTCGTCGAGGCGCTGTCGCCGTCCCAGAGCCGCTTGTCCCATTGGCCGTAGAACCCGGCCCAGGATTCGACCGTGATCTCCACGGGCTTATCCCCCACTCTGAAGAGGCCTCGCGCGCCGGAGGGCGCGGCCGCGGGATCGCCCCCGAGGAAGCCCCCCTCTTGGGCCGCCGCCAGCAGATAAAGCCGGTTGAAATTCCCCGAGGGCAGCTTGATGGTCTGGCCGGCGCAGGCCACGGCGTTCAAGGCGCCGTCGGCCTTGGGGCCCATCTTGAAGGCGATGCCGTCGCTCGTCAGGGTGTCGGGGATGAGCTCGGCGGGATAGGATTTTCCCGTCCCGTCGAAATCGCCGTCGGCCTTATGCTTGTCGGTGCTGATGACATCGACGTTATACGGGAGGTCGACGGGCGTCGAAACGGCCCGGGCGAGCGGCGAGAGCGGCGGTTGGAGCTTCACGGCGAATGTACGCAGGCTGTAGGGCGCCGCGTCAAAGACGAGCTTCCCGTCCTTGACCGCGGCCGGGCCGAGGGCCTGCTCCTGGCCATTCACCTCGCGCGCCGCCGCGACCGGCGCGGCGAAGGCCAGCGCTACGCCCTTCGCCGCCTTGCCCTTGGCTTCGACCACGCGCACGATCACGTCGTCGCCCGCTTCGGCTTTCTTAACCGCGGACACGACGACATTTATATCGCTGACCGCAAGGAACGACAGGGCTTTGCCGGCGGAGCCGACGTGGGGCGCGGCCCGGAATACGACCAGGGGCTGGTTGAGACGGTCGGCCTGCAGATTGACGTCGGCCGCGCGCCAGTCGCCCGGGTGGCCGTAGAGGGCGTAGAGGATCTCGTGGCGCCCGAAGTCCTGGTAGGCCTGTTCCCGGTAGGATCCCCGAACGCCCGGCGTGTAGAGGAGCGTCAGGCGGACGATATTGTCCGCCGGCTTGTCGGAGCCGTACTTGCAGTCTTCGAGGACCGCGACGCCGTAGCGGCCGTCCTTATCCGTGAGGTCGAACCACTGGTGCGAGGGCACCTCGAACTTGACGGGCTCGTTGTTGCCCCGCTCGATCGTGCCGACGCCCCAATTGTAGGTCGCTTTGGGATTGGCCACGGTCAGAGGGAAGGACGCTTTCAGAGAAGATTCCTTCGTCGCCCAATCGATCGTCGAAGCGAACTCGACCCGGTCCCGGCTCCCGGCCGCGGACAGGCGGACGACCTGGACCACCTTGGAATGGCGGGACTCCCGCTCCACGGCCAGTGCGATCCGGGCCGGACCGTTCTCGACGATCGTGATCTTCGCCGTCCCATCGACGTAGCCCGAGGCCGGCTTGACCCGGTCCTCCCAGTCCATGTTCCAGGCGGGCCATTGAGAAGGCCGCTCGTAGTGAAATTCGAGTCGGGCCGGAGCGGAGAGGAGCTCCCGGCCGGCACCCTTGTCGAAGACGCTGGCAACGTCGCCCGCGGCGTCGAGCTTGACCAGATATCGCCCGTTTTCGAGCGAGGACGGGGTCGCCTTCAATCCCGTCGCCAAGGCGCAGGGCGACTCCGCCGGCCGGACATCGAAGACCGCATAGCCCAGCGAGGGGACTTTCGCCAGGAACAGAATCGTCAGCCGAGCGCCGTCGGTCCGGACGACCTGGGAAGGGACTTCCTTGCCGTCGCGGTCGAAGACCCGGACGGCCTTGGGGGCCGCGTCGAACACAACCTGGGCCTCGACGGCGTCTTCGCGCTCGAGGGCCAGGGGATTCGCCACGACGTATGGAATCCCCTTCACCTCCGTGTCCAGGGCCCGGATGGCGGCCCCGGCCGCGCCGGCGAACACGGCATTGAACTGGTTCGAGGCCACGAGCTCGTCGTTCCAGGAGAATTCATAGGCCCGGGGGATGCTCGTGCCCGGGATAATGTCGTGGAATTGGCCGCCCAGCACCAGGCGCCAGGCTTCGTCCAGGCGCTCCCGCGGATAGGCCAGGCCGCCGAGCCACTCGCCGATGACGGACGCCGCCTCGGCCCGCGCCGCGGCCAGCTCGTTCTTCCGGTTCCAGCGCTTCATGGCCGCCTGCGAAGTGATCGATCCGGCCGAGTGGTTCGTCAGGAGCAACTCGCCCTTGTATGTCGAGAGCTTGGCCTTCTGGGCGGGAGTCAGGTCCTTGAACATTTGGTCGGAGGGCGCCGAGACGACCTTGAAATCCCGATTGCTCTTCAAGCTCTTCTCGATCCAGGCGACCGAGTCGTCCGTGGGGGAGCCTCCGACGTCGCCCGTCCCGTAGTACATGTAATCGGTGAA
>Ga0182021_10011197_pt1 | contig 10639 bp, 11 predicted proteins | sample 612E3MmetaG_FD_120493 | JGI IMG/M metagenome (GOLD analysis project Ga0182021, IMG submission 120493) | Permafrost microbial communities from Stordalen Mire, Sweden - 612E3M metaG (Illumina Assembly) | ecosystem: Environmental > Terrestrial > Soil > Wetlands > Permafrost | place: Sweden...
TCATCAGGCACAAACAATTTAACAGTTAAATCTTCCCCCTTCATACTATGTAATATATAACTCAACTCATATAAACATTTGCACACTTTAACGGGCATGAGCGAAGATTTATTTCGAATATTTCTATTTATGAAGTTATAAATTTATAATCAAATACGTTTTATTAAATTCCTCAAATGCCATAATACGTGGGCTAGGAAAGGCTCTTGAGAAGGCAGTCTTCTGCAGCAAAATCTAACACATTCTTTGCAATACCCTCTACATAATTCTATATCTTTTCTAACAGATTTAATTTGAGTTTTAGGTGCATACTTCAAATATATTGGAACGCCGAGTAGTATGAGAATTGTTCCGATAATAATTTGATTGAGCGCGGTTTGGGTTATCAAATAAATAATGATAATTATTCCCAATAATGGAATAATTCTGGGGAGCTTTATTCCTCCACCTAAATTCTTCCGGAGAGGGAATACTGATATACATGTAAGTAAATAACAGAATAGGATTGAAAAACCTGATAGAATAATTAATTGGCTTATAGTGCCAAATATAGCGGCTATTAAAGTAACTGTGTTCTGTATTATTAATGAAATATAGGGAGTGTTATACTTTGGATGTACTTTAGCAAATAAGTGGGGTAGTAACCCGTCTCCAGCCATTACATAAGGAATTCGAGCTGAACAAAGAATTCCTGCTTCATCAGAACCTGAAATTGAAAAAAGAGCACCTACACTTAAAATTATCGCTCCCAAAGCCCCTATAAGAGCATAGCCTGCAAGAGTTAATGGAGCCGAAGAAGTTGAGAGCTCCATCCAAGGAACAATTCCAACAACCACGAAATTAGTCATGAAATAAAAAACTGTAATTACAGCCATACCTACACCTATAGCTAATGGAATAGTCTTTTTAGGATTTATTATATCATCTGATGGGATTGTCACCAGTTCAAATCCTACGTATGCCCAGAATATAAGTACTAAAGCACTGCCTAGACCCTCCGAATCCTAATGGAACAAAAGGTGTTAAATGAGTGACTAGTACTGATGGTTTAATAATAAAATAAGCAATCCCTACAATTGTGAATAGTAGTATAGGAACAATTTTCAAAATTGTTAATATGTCATTGAGTTTCCCCCCTTGTCTTACTCCTAAAAGATTTATCATTGTGAGGAAAAGGACGAATAAAACTTTAATCATTATTTGAATTGATTCAGGCATGTTATGATAAAAATAAGTAAGATATGCTAGAATGCTAATGGAAAAACTGCTATAGCAATCCATTCAGCGATAATTAGAGACCATCCAGTCAAGAACCCCCAGAAATCACCAAAAGCCTCTTTAACATAAGCATAAGGACCTCCAACTTTTGGAATAATGGATGAACATTCAGCGAAGCTCAATGCTATGGTAATAGCCATAAGCCCTGCTATAATCCAGGCTATTAATGATGCTGGTCCCAAATAACCTGCTCCGAAAGCAGCAGCAATGTAGATATCCGCCCCTACTATAGCGCCGATCACTAGGTTCATCACATCGAATAAACCAAGATCACTTTTTAACTCAGCCATAACTATCAGTATTTCATTTTTATATTCAAAGCATATCTATTTTAAGCGAAAATATTTTCTTTGAAGTTTTTAATAGTGAATTCGATAAAGTTAAAAAAATTATTTTTATTATATTGGGGCTTAAAAATTTACCAAATAATAAATACTCAGTAGAAAAATAATTTATTATATTATATGATCACTATTGAGAATGGCCGTGTCCTCTATGGAGAGAATCTTGACAGTATGAATGCGAATGTTTTGATTCAGGACCAGGAGATTGTAGAAGTTTCCCAGAATGTTAGGCAAGGTAAAGTTATAGATGCTAAAGGTTGTATCGTTGCTCCTGCATTTATAAACTCCCATATACATCTGGGAGATTCCGTGGCTATGGATATGGGTGATGGAAAACCTATAAATGAGATAGTGAAACCGCCATTTGGAATTAAACATCAGATACTCGCCAAGACACCTCCTGATTTAATGTCAAATTCTATGAGGGAATCTATTTGGGAAATGCTACGTACTGGGACTACCACATTTGTTGATTTTCGTGAGGGAGGACTTGAAGGGATTGATATTTTAAATGAAGCTTCAGAAGGTATTCCCATTCGCAAAGTTGTGTTGGGACGTCATGATTCATTCCTAAAATCCACTCCAAATCCAGTTATAGAAGTAATTGTAGAGGAACTTCTTGAATCTTGTGATGGAATAGCACCGAGTGGTTTGGGGGAGATTAATGATTCAGTTGCTTCGGTTATTATTGAAACCTGTGAAAGGATGAAAAAGTTATCAGCAATTCATGTGGCAGAGTATGAGCAGGTTCAAATGGATTCTGTTAATTTTACAGGTATGAGTGAGGTTCAAAGGGCTTTGAACGCTGGTTTCAATCTATTAGTGCATTTGACTGCCCCTATAAAAAATGATTTAAAGTTGTTAGCGGATTATGGAGTTTCAGTTGTATGTTGCCCTCGTTCTAACGGTGCATTAGCAGTTGGTATTCCTCCGGTGAAGCAAATGTTTGATTTAGGCGTGAATCTACTATTAGGAACTGATAATTTGATGTTCAATTCTCCTAATCTACTTCGGGAGATGGAATATACACTTAAAGTGACGCGTGGATATTACAGGGAATATTTTCCACCTAGGGAAATATTAAAAATGGCTACTGTGAATGCTGGTAAGGCTCTTAAACTTAATATAGGTTCATTGGAAGAGGGTAGATTAGCGGATGTTGTGATTGTGGAGCAGATGTCTCATGATCCCATATTATCCATTATTAATAGGACTGAATCAAAAAATATAAAAGGTTTAATTACTGAAGGTAAATTAGTTTGTATAAAGTAATCAGTTTTATGATTTAAGAATCAAATTTATATTTTAATATATAGTGATAGATTCTAAATAGTGGTTTATTTTAAGGGCGATTAAAATCTCTTGTAAATTTAGAATTTATTTATATTAGATGAATACAAAAATAAACTTAGAAATCTTTTTATTTAGAGGAGTATTAAGAAAGTATATTCTATTAAACCAAATGTCTACTCTTTTAGACCAAAGGTGTACTAAAAATTTAAACCCATAGAGGTGAACCAATTGTACCATAAAATATTGTTACCCACAGATGGTTCAAAATATGCTGAAAAAGCTGCAAAGCATGCTATTTGGATTGCTGGGCACAGTAATGCAGAACTTATAGCTTTAAATGTTGTGGATACTTCTTCGCTGGTAGGCCTACCAGCAGAGGATCTTACCATTCGGGTATCAGAAATATTAAAAGATGAAGGCCAAAAATCACTTGATAATATTTCAAAATTGATTGAAGAACTTGAAAAAAATGAAGAATTTAAAACTGGTGTAAAATTAATTAAAGAAAGTAAAGAAGGACCTCCAGCAGATGTAATACTAAAAACTGTAAAAGAGGAGAATATAGATTTGATAGTGATGGGTACTTCAGGTAAACATGGTTTAGACAGATTTTTACTAGGAAGCGTCACTGAAAAGGTAGTTAGATCAGCTAAAGTCCCTGTCTTAGCTGTTCACTAATCGTAAAACTTTACTTTTTTTGTAAATCAAAAAAATTATTTCTAATTTTTTTGGGATGGTGTAATAACAATGTTAGTAAAAGATATCATGTCAGAGGACATACACTACATCCAAGTTCCCGGCAATCGTTCTAATGCCATGGCCTTAATGAGTGATAAAAAAGTTTCAGGATTACCTGTGGTAAAACACAACACCAAAAAACTAGTGGGAATGCTTACTCGATCTGATCTGGTGAAAAATCCTGATGAAGAGCAGATAGCACTTATTATGACACGGAACATCATAACTGCATATCCAGATGATGATTTACAGAGCGTAACTGAGAAAATGCTGGGAAATAATATAAGAAGAATTCCAGTAATTGAAAATGATGAATTGGTAGGTTTAGTTACTGCTTCTGATATTATTAATAAAGCCTTATGGAAAATGGATATCAAAGAACCTGCTGAAAACTATATGATCAAAAACATACCTACAACTTGGGAGAGAACCCCATTAAACATCGCTTTCGAGATAATGCGATATTACAACCTCAAAGTTCTCCTATCCCTAAATAAAGACGGTAAATTATCTGGAATACTGACCGAGACAGATTTTATCGAAGAAATTGAGATCATATCCGAGAGAACTATTCACAATACTTCTGTGGGTACAGAGGGAGATAAGTGGTCTTGGGATAGTAAAAATGTGCTTTATGTCATTAAAAATCATCTTAAGTTTTCAGATAAAGAAGTTAAAGATGTTGCAACCACTGATCTGTCCATAGTAACTACTAAAACGTCAGTGAAGGAATGTGCAAATAAGATGCGACAGAAAAGTATAGATCAAATACCCATAATTGACGTGGAAGGAGAACTTGTTGGATTGGTAAGAGCAACAGACTTAATAAGAGCTATTAAAGATTAACATGTCAAATAAACCTTTTATAAAAATAAGATCAAAGGACGGTGACATTACTATTGTCGCCAAGAATAATGGAAAAGTCTCAATAAAACCTATAAATTTGAAGTTCATAATGGCTAATTTATGGTGGGAGAAAGAGCCAGAATTGGAAACCTTCTTTAATGTATTGGAATTAACCATAAAAAGAGCTGTGAAAGAAGTTTATCCTCATCATAAACTTTTTATCGATTACACTTACACTGCAAATGATCTTCTACACGATGCATCAGAAATAAATGTGGAAATAGATCATTTAAAAGCTGATGATGTGGAAGTTGAAGTAGAAGGAGATAACATAATACTTCTAGGAAATGATGAGCGAGGATTCTTTAAAAAATTAACTAGCCGCCGTAAGAAGATTGTAGAAAATGTGCATAGGGAACTTTAAGTGAAAATTATTATTAATTAATTTTTTATTTTTAATAAAATCTGAATTTAAAATTTAATATTTATGAAAAAAAATAACTCTTAATCTTTAAATCACTCTCCTAATAAGAGGTAATACTTTCACCATCAAATCCCGGGCATCTTCCCTGTCTTTAACTCTACGAGCCACAATTTTACCTTTTCTAAAGATAGTGACGTTACGACCCCCAAATTCCATCATAATTACACCCATTTGAATAGAGCATTTAATATCCTCTCCCAGTTCCTCCAATTCCTTACAGGTATCCTGAATGTTGATCTCAAATGGAAGCTCAGTTTCAAACATTATTTTATTAGCCTCATCCTTACAGGGTTTATAAATTACAATATCTTTTTTTGAATCTCCATAACCAGTTACATCCAACAAAACTTTCTTAAATCCAACAGCATTTAACTCAGAACTTATATGTCTCAAAATTCCATTATTTAAAAACATATCTACATTAGAAACTTCAATGCGTGCTTCGCCATCATCATCCCGTACCCTGATAACTTTTTCTCTAGTTATATTTTTTATTAAAGTTTCCCCATAGGCTATCCTATTTATTTTTTTAGGAGTTATTTTAGCACCTGTAGATATGCGAGTGGCATAACAAGTAGTAGACGATGAATATTCTAACTTAAACAATTTAAGTGCGTTACGAACATCTTCAGCGGTCATTCCACCATAAACTAAAGGAGTTAATATTTTTTTCTGGTAATTCACCATTATTCCCGGCCGATCGTCCAGAAGGTCACTTATATTAGTGCCATCAGCTATGTTCTCAAACTCTTTAGTTTGGGCAAATTCCTCAAGTTTATCATACATTTTATTCTTGCAGATGTAACATCTTTGCGGTGGATTTGAACTAAAAGATTCATCCAGTAAATAATTTGCACTTAAAACCTGATGAGGGATACCAATTTTCGCTGCAATCATTTTTGCGTTGGCTATGCAATCCCTTGGTAAAACTCCATTATCCACGGTGACAGCCAATGCTTCACTGCTAGAATCCACTGCTAGCTTGGCTAGTAAAGTGCTGTCTGCACCCCCTGAAAAAGCGACGATTATCCTTTTACCCTTCAGATAATCCCTGATCTTATCTAAAGACTTCTCTAAATCCATATTCAACCCCAAAAAATTAAATTAATGTTTTTATTATAAAAATTCTTAAATCATTTCCATTATTTTATAATACTTTTTATACGTTTTAAAACTAATATAGCATCTTCCCTCTTTACATCAATCCCCTCTTTATCTAAAAAAGATTTAAGGGAATTTTTCTTTTGAATATTAATATTTGAATAATTTAAAATTTGTTTATACGTTCTTTTAGGATAATAAATTGATTTTGCAATTTCCAACAGATTTTTCATTTCACTTTTAGTGATCAAACCTTTAATACAAGCTTTCTGAAAATTAAAGGTAATATTTACCAATGCTTCTGAAAGTTGCTCCATAGTCTCCTGATTAAATACTACTGCTACATCATCATCCGATTCCATATCACCATTTTTATAGGACTCATATACTCTTCCCACACCGATCATTCCAAAATCATCCAATTCAGAAGCTCGGAGAGCTCCCATACTTGCCCCGCCAACAATAGTTACATCTGACTTTAACGCCTTTAACAACTCTTTATGCGACACCGCGGGTTTCTGATGGAAAACACCGTCAATAATCCCTATAATGTAGGGTTTATCATTTAAAGCCTTTAGAACATCATCTCTAGCTACCGGACCCCTGTAATCCGCGTTTAAAATTTTTTTTGCCTCACTGGAGGGTAAGGAAGGTCCGATAAATATTATAATCTTTTTCTTTTCCATTTTTCCACGATTGATATTTTGTTTTATTTGAACTAAAATAATTTTTTAAAGGAATTGACGTTTATAAGATAAATTATAGTAAAAATTTGGATTATGGGCAAAAAAAGAAAAAATATGAATAAATCAGTTAAACTATGGAATAATCCATATTATTTCTAAATTTTAATTAAAAAAAAGTAAGCTCGTTGTGAAGTTCGATGAGTCTTTGCAAAGAAGGATGGCTACTCCCCATCTTTTTACTCCATTTTTCGATGACAAAATCCAGTGAAACTTCTTTAGTGCCATGTATAAGATTATCTGCATGAGCCACTATTTTCTCTTCCAATGTGATTGGTAAATAATCACGAGGGGGTAAATTCAGCATAATAGCCTCTTCTTTTGGTATACCCGCGCCTATGTGTCTTTCTGTAATTTTCACTATTTCTATAGGAAATTTCAATTCTTTTAGAATTTCAGCTCCTGTTAAAGCATGATAGATACCCTGCGTTTTTGATCTTCCCAAATCATGTAAAATAGCCCCAGCTTCCACTTGATCTGGATTAACTTCAAAATCTTTGGATATTGCTTTAGCCTTCTTTAAAACAGCCTTTGAGTGTTTCATTATATGTGGAGAACATTTAAAATCTTTTAATATAGTTAGATTCAAATATTCGACCTCAAAAAAAATATTTAATTAAAAAAAGTAGAATAAGTGATTTAGTCAATTTTTTTCTTAAGTTCTTTTAACTCGGTAATTATAGCTGAGTTATCCTGATATTCGAGTGCTGCTCCACATTCTCCGCAGGTGAAGTTATTCTCAGATGCTTCTTCGAAGTTGTATCTGTGATCGTTGCTTTTACATAAAAAGAACATATTTTCTTCTTCGTATTCCAATGATTCATTGAGATCTCTGGATATTTTCTCATAATTTTTATCTAGAATATCAGATATCTTTTTTTCTTCAAATTTCCAACTGTAAGTGTACCATTGGGTTTCAGGATCTTTACTTCTTTTGTAACTGGCAACTCCAGCATCATATAATTTGTAAAGTACCCTCCTTACTATATTAAGTCTTATTTCTGTTTCCTCTGCTATTTCTTCATCAGTGGTTTTACCTTCAAGCATACACTTAATGATAGAAACACTATTCTCTTCATCATTAGTAATACCGGTAAGAATATCTTGTACTGCAGCATCTTTAAGCATTTCATTTCCTCCTTTAAATTGAAATTCAAGTAATTCAGGAATTTTAAGATCGTTAAGCTTTAGCATTGTTGTTCTCCTGTAAATGGTTTATGATTTTGATAAGTCTGAAAACTACGCTAATAGCAAATTATTTTGCTGTAAGATAGAATGGTGGCGTAGTTTAATCAATTGTTTTTACTGTTTTATTGTGTTTGAGTATCAATGTTGCACTTTTTGAGTGCAAATTGGAACTTTTAAACAACTATTCAAATCAATAGTCGTTTCAGAGTTGTTAAAAAATATTCTTATTTATATATACTATAGCTACCAATAGTATTTATAATTTGTCACAATATAAAATTTCAAAAAAGAGCAATATAAATTCTTAAATTTTAAAGCTTTCTAACTATAATAGCCGGCGTATGGTGAATAGATTCCAACATTTCAATTGTTACACCAGTAATTTCTCCATTAAACATGTTTTTCATATCATATACTGTTTCCATATTTACATCATTTTTTTTCTGACATTCCTCGGCTATTTTAGCTATATTAATGATTTCATCTATATCTTGAGATTTAGAAACAGCTAGAGGGGTGGGCCCTATTATTTCTCCCCATCTTCCTAAGACATAACCTATTACACCTAAATCCTTTTTAATGCCGGGTATAGCTATGGGAATAGAAGTAAACTTTATACCTAAAAGTTTATATGTGACATCTGTATCTATAATCATCACCGTAACATCTTTATTAAGATTAAATCTTATTTTATCACTTATATCTTTAACCACTCTATCTGGATCCTCTGGAAGAAGACAAACCTGAGTTCCTGGAACATTACTTAAATCAACACCTGCTTCAGATGCAGGTTTAAGAGCATGTTTAATACCGTAATACTCTAAAATAAGTTGTTTATGGTATCTAGCCTCTTTAGGCAGTTTTCTGAGGTTTTTTATAGTTCTCTTTTTTATTTTGAGAATCGGGCCTAAAATATATCCCCAAAAATATTTGGACCATACCTCAGTTACCAAAAATGAAATTATGGAAGGTTTAAAATCCATTTCATCAACTAATCTCCCCTGCGAAATAGCTATAGGAGTTTCAGATATTACTAGAAAATCTCCGTTATCTAATAATTTACTAGCCCCTTGAATTATAATGTCATAGGATTCTTCAGGTTTAATATAATTGGTTTTAACTGGCATGGCCACATAATGCTTATTATAAATATATTGCGAATTATAAGCATTTCGGCTTCCATCGCCTAATTCATTATTGTTACTTAAAAGATTTGAAAAAGATTTCATTATGTTCTCTAAATTCTTTTTTTTAATTAATTTAAAAAGAATTATTTTTTTAAATGAAATAATAATTTTTAATTTTGAAAGTTTCATCTTTCAAAAAAAAATGTAAGAAAATTTTTTATTTATATATTCTTACATAATGCTAAGATAAATGTTTTATATTAATTCACCAATTTCTCTATAGAGAATATAAATTCCAAAATAAATTTTATGATGTAAAAAAAAATTAGAACCCCATTAGCTTCGAGCCCTGAATAAGATCTATCTATTTAATATAAATTAAATAGGGGGATAAAAGAATTTGACGGATTATACTAAAGATATGTTATATTATTCTGAGAATAAAGGATTGGGCTCTGAAAAATTTAATTACAAATTTAGCCCTATTAAAGAGAGAAAAAGAATACTCTACGGAGTATGTGGAGAAGGGATGGGTCACGCCATACGTAGTGGAGTGGTTATAAAACATTTGCTCGAGAAAAATGATGTAACCACATTCGCCCATGGACGAGCATATCACTATCTCAGAAAAAAATTTAATAATGTATATCAAATCGAAGGTTTCAACACAGTTTATGAATCTAATAAGGTAAACAGCACCAAAACCTTACTCAACGGCATTAAAGATCTTCCCCAGGATCTAATGAACAATCTCACAGCTATGTATGACATCGCCAAGACTTTCGCACCACATATTATAATCTCTGATTTTGAGTTTTACTCTAACCTTTTAAGCAAAATCTTAAGAGTACCATTAATAAGCCTGGATCACACACATGTAGTGACTCATTGCGAAAACAAAGTACCAATTAAATATTTGAAAGATAAATTAAAGGCTGAAGGTGTGGTTCGGTCATTTATACAATTACCCACTATTTATCTCATTACAAGTTTTTTTTATCCCCCATTAACGAATCCAGAAAGAGTTAAAATATTCCCTCCAATTTTAAGAAAAGAAATTTTCGAATTAAAACCTGAAAATGAAGAGCATATTCTTGTATATCAAACTAGTGATTCTAATTTGAAACTTATAGAATTATTAAAGGAATTTGATTACAATTTTATAATTTATGGCTTCTATAAAGAGGAGATAGATGGAAATCTTAGTTTCCGGAATTTTAATGAAGTAGGTTTCTTTGATGTTCTAGCCTCCTCCAAAGCAGTGATAACTAATGGTGGATTTAATGTAATATCCGAAGCTATCTATCTAAATAAGCCCATCTTCAGCATGCCCGTCAAAAAACAATTTGAACAGATACTCAACGCTATTCATCTCGAAAAATTGGGCTATGGAGAATTCCATGATGATCCTGATAAAGCAGATCTCGAGAAATTCTTATTAAACCTAGACATCTACAAGAAAAATATACAATCTAATTTTGTGCATGATGGAAATCA
>Ga0182021_10011198_pt1 | contig 10639 bp, 10 predicted proteins | sample 612E3MmetaG_FD_120493 | JGI IMG/M metagenome (GOLD analysis project Ga0182021, IMG submission 120493) | Permafrost microbial communities from Stordalen Mire, Sweden - 612E3M metaG (Illumina Assembly) | ecosystem: Environmental > Terrestrial > Soil > Wetlands > Permafrost | place: Sweden...
CGACGTGGCCGCGGCCTGCCGCGATATCGCCCGGCTGCCCTATGAAAAGCCGGACCCGATGGAGGCTTTCGCCGGACTGATCGGGGCGGGCGTGGCGCGGAACTGATCGTCTGGTTTGCGGGCCGGGGCGCTGTCAGCCCATGGTCGCTTCCGTCGTCCAGGCCCAGGCCTCGCCCGGGCCTCGCTCGATTCCCAGATGGGAGGCGATGTCCGTGATCCGCCAGTCCAGATAATCTTCCCACGGCTCCATGAACAGCGGCCGCTTCAGCGCCAGGCCGGCGGTCAGGCCCTGCCGCATCGCCTCCATATAGGTCGGCAGCACGCCATGATAATGCAGCGATGCCCGCGTGTAGCCGCCGATCGAAACGAAATAGGTGGCGTGGCTGAAATACTGCGCCAGCGCCGGCGTGAAATAGCGCGCGGTCGCGGCGGTGTTGCAGATCGCCAGCGCCTGCTCACCCGCCGAGTTCGGCCCGAACCCCGTCACCATATGCTCGATGTCGTGCAGAGCGGAGCGCCGCAGGCGGATATATTCAAGGTCCGTGGCTGTTTCCCGTCGGGCGATGAACTCCATATTCATGCCGGTTTCGAGGAACGCGCGGATCGCGGCCCCGAGCGTACCCTCGGCATAATCCCGCACGGTCTCCGCGCGGTAACTGGTCGAGCGCCGGGCGTCGACCCAGGCGGCGAATTCGGGATTCTTCGCCTTCTCGGCGGCGATCAGGGCGGCGGCTTCGGCATAGTCGGTGACCTCGTCGATCGCCTTGATCATGTTCGGAATCAGATAGGTCGGCGGCACGTCATGTCCGTGGCGTCGAAGCGCGGTCTGCGCGAAGGCGTCGCGGTAATAGGGATTGGTGAGATATTTCGAGTTGGAGATCAGCACGCTCGACGTCGCGGGCTCGCGGTCGCCCTGCATATAGCGCGCTTCGGCCTCGCTCATCGTCTGGCCCTGCGGACGCGCCGGCGCCGCGGCCGAGGCCTTCGCGGCCGGGTCTTCGGCGGTTGTCGCTGCTGTTGTGATGCCCACTCATTCTCTCCTGAATTGAATATGCCGGTTTAGCGCCCTGCGTCGGTGCGCCTGCTGGTCAACTGTCGGCCTGCCCAAAGGAAAACGACCCAGGGCATGACCAGCCAGAAACTGTTCGCCCCGATGAATTTCACCATCAGGTTGGTCATGCCGCTGACATTCGGCAGACCCTGGTGAATTTCGGTCACGTAGTACATGTAGGTCGGATAGAAATCGGCTACCATCAGGGCCATCAGCACCAGCAGCTGGTTGTCGGTCAGCAGCTTGGTCTTGCGTCTTTGGAACAGGATGATCGCGCCGGTGATGCCGATGACCGACGCGCCCGTCTCCATGGCCAGGACACAGACGTCGCGGGTGACGTAGCGCAGGTCGCCGCCGTCCATGTAGGCCCACCAGGCATAGGACCAGAGTTCACCCTTGGCGGCCATGATCGTGGGGTAGGCCAGCACCCAGGGCAGTTCCCAGGTGAGATGCGGCCCGACGGTCAGGCAGATCCAGGCCACGCACATCTTCTCCAGCCTTTGCGCCCGGCTGAGATTTTCCTGCCCTTTGAGGTTGAGCCAGGGGAGGGCCAGAATGCCGGCATAGACGAGGCAGAACATGCTCCACAGCGTGTTGGAGGCGACCTCCTTGTCCCCGCCATAGATTGCCCCCGCCGCCCAGCACGCCGGAACCGTCAGGACCAGCAACGCCACCAAAAGGGCCGCGGCTGTTCCGAAACTCAACCCGGACGATGGCCGAACGGTAATGGCTGCATCGGACATTCGCTTTTCCTCCCAATCGTCGCGCGCCCGGTCTCTGGCGGATCGATGCGCGCCTGATTTCTGATTATTCAGCCGCCATCGCCAGGGACGGCGGTGTCGGCGACAGGACCTGCCCCGGGAACAGGCCGGTGAAGCGGCCCTTGTCGAAGGTCGGCACCCCGTTCACCAAGGTCAGCAGCATCGGCGCCGGCGCCCTGCTGTAACGCCAGGTGCGTCCGCCCTCGCCATCGGGCACATCGAAGATCTTCTCGACCGGCCGGCGTTCGACGGCGTTCAGATCGAACACGACGATGTCGGCGCGCTTGCCGACCGCGATCTCGCCGCGATCACGCAAGCCGAAGAAGTCCGCCTGCTTGCCTGTCAGGTTGTGGATGCCCTCTTCGATCGTCAGATCATGCGTGTCCCGCACGTAATCGGTCAGGAAATTGACGTGATCGCCGATGCCGCACAGCATCTGTCCGTGGGCGCCGGCATCGCTGATGTTGCCGATGGCGCGCGGGTCGCGGAACAGTTCCAGGCAGATTTTGCGGCTCTTGGGCCAGGGCTTCAACGCCAGCGCGGAACGGACGCCGTTGTCGATCACCCATTCGGCGAGCGCGTCTGACGGATGCAGTCCGCCGCGCCGGGCCGCGAACTCGCCCAGCGTGATGCCGACCGGTCCGAAGCCCGATTCCGATTCCGACAAGGTGAGGTCACCCGGGCGGCTCAGCGGCGATTGCGGCCAGCATTGCTCCCACGAGGCGCGGGCGCGCTCTCGCCAGGACGGGTCCGCCAGCAACGCCAGCTTGGCGTCCTCCGTCGGCGCCGAAATGACCTCGTGCCAGACATAGATGTTCGATTGCGCGAATATCAACGACGACAGGAAACTGATGCTGTTGGTGGCGGGGATATGGTGGAAGCCGGTCCAGAAATCCCGGCCCTCCGCCTTGAAGCGCTCATGCTGGGCGAAGATCGGCCCGCGCATCTTTTCCTGGAATTCATAAGTCGGAACGCCGACCCATTGCATGCGGATGCCGCGCGGCGCGCAGAGCTGTCCCAGCCGCTCGACCGACGCTTCGGCGGTCATGCGCATGAAGGTGTCGACGATCACCTGGAAGGTGGCGCCGGGATGCCGGGCGACCACATCCAGCAGCGCCCCGAATTCGGCGTTGTCGGCGATCTGCGACGGCACCGGCCGGTTCTGGCTGTCATGGTCGAGCAGGTTGCTCGACAGGCCGAGCGCGCCGGCGGTGAGCGCATCGTCGAGCAGGCGGCACATTTGCGCGATCTCGTCCGGCCGGGCAACCCGCTCCCAAGCATCCATGCCCATGACGGCGAGGCGGATCGCGATATGGCCGACATAGGCGGCGACGTTGACGGAGAATTTCAGCCGCGATTCCAGCGAGCGGCGGTATTCCGACCAGCTGCGCCAGTCCCAGGGCAGAACATCGACGAACGGCTTGATGGGGATGTCTTCGAAGAAGGAGAATATCTTGACCATCTCCAGGCGCACCTCGGGATCGTCCGAGACCGGCGCGGCCGAGAAGCCGCAATTGCCGTTGATCGAGGTGGTGACGCCATAGCCGGGCATCGGGTCCAAGGTCGGCGTCCACCACATCGGCGCGTCGAAATGGTTGTGGGTCTCGATGAAGCCGGGTGTGACGTAGCATCCGCTGGCGTCGATAACGCGCTCGCGCGCTCCGGCTTCCAGGCCGACGCCGATCTCGGCGATGATTCCGCCCTGCACCCGGACGTCGGCCCGACGCGCCTTGGCGCCAGTGCCATCTACGACGGCGCCGCCCTTCAGCAAGAGATTGTACTGCATGTCTTAAGCCCAACGGTGATTGGCCGCCCTGGTCCGGCGACGGTAGCGCCCAGATTACAAGCTCCACGCGCAGTCCGTCCAATGCCGTCTGCGTTTTCAACCGTTCGCGTTTTGGCAATGATCGGCATGAGATTGTGAGCTATAACGTGGACCTTGAATGACGCGCCACGATGGGTTCGTCCTTGAAAAGCCCAACCGCGAGCGGGGGGTACACCGAGGGGAGGGGACGCGCGATGTCCGATACGCAGTTACCGGTACAGCATCTGTTCAAGATGGTTTTGAAGAACGATCCCGCGGACCGCTACGATTTCGTCGGTCCTTTCGGGCGGCGTCTGTTCGAACGCCCCAGCAGCGGCGGAACCATCGCCGGCGCCCGGGTCAACGGCGCCGTGCTGGGCCTGCTCGCCACCGATTACGGCCAACTGAGCGTCGATGGAAAAATCCGGCAGTTCGATTCCTACATCACGGCCAAGACGGATGATGGCGTCGCAATCCTGATGCAGATTCGGGGGCGGGCTTCTCCGTCCTATGGGCTGGGGCAATCCCGCATCCATATTCTGTTTACAGTCGGAGTCGGCGCTTACGACTGGCTGAACGGCATATTGGCGATCGGGATCGGGCGCGAAGACGGCGAGGAGGCGATCTTCGAAGTCTACGCCCTGACTGGCGCTAAGGAAGGTGAGGGAAGGGGCGATCAGGCGATTGCCGCCGCCGCGCGGACGAGCGTGGCAGCCCGGTACCTCTTCACCCGCAAGAGCGAACATACCGAGGGCGCCGAGCGGCATCTGATCGAAAACCCGCTTGGCAATCGCTTCCTCTCGGTCGCGGAAGGCGGGGGCGCCTTTCAGGGTCCGACATTGCGCGGCCAGTTCCTTCCCGGATTCAGCTGGTCGCCCCATCGCATGGGCGCCCAGAACGGCCAGCCTTTGCTCCATTACGACGTCAAGACATTGCTGCGCACCGATGACGGCGTTCCGATCCTGATGAGCTATGTCGGGGTCTATTCCACCGCCTATCCGGCGCGATCCTGGATGACGGCGATCCTGTTCGAAGCCCCCGACAGTCCCTATGCATGGCTGAACGAAAGAATGGCGATCGGCGTCGGGCGGTGGCTGGGCGATGGCGCCGAGTACAAGGTCTATGTCCTTGATTAGGCAAAACGCGTGGTCGAGATAGACCATGGAAATCAAGCATATCCGCTATTTCGTGGCGGTCGCGGAGGAGGAGCATGTCGGGCGCGCCGCCGAGCGCCTCAACATTGCGCCGTCCGCGATCAGCCGGCGGATCCAGGATCTGGAGATTGATCTCGGCACGGAGCTGTTCGAGCGCCTGCCGCGCGGCATTCGCCTGACCCCCGCCGGGCGCGATTTCCTGGATTCGTCGCGCCAGATGCTCGACCTGCTGCGGGTCAGCCGGGAGCGGATGCGCCGTTTCGCGTCCGGCCCGAACGGCAGCCTTATTCTCGGCCATGGCGACGCCGTGACCTATATCGCTCGGCCGCTGATCAACCAGTTGATGACCTTGCAGGCGCGCTATCCCGGAATATCACTGCAACTCCGCCTGATGTCGGTGCCGGAGCGGGAGGCGCAGCTGCTCGATGGACGGATCGACGCGGCGCTCGTTCACAGCCGGCCCGGAAATGCGCGATCAATCGAGTCACTGCCGATCGGGACCGCGCCCTATGTCGCGTTCGTCGCCAAATCGGCGGCGCGGGGCTGGGGGCCGTCGGTGCCGATCGCGCAGCTTGCCGGAACGTCTCTGGTGATGTGGCCCCGCTTCATCAACGCGCTCACATTCGACGACCTGCTCCAGCGCCTCGCCGTGGGCGGATACCAGCCGACCGGCGTGCTTGAAACGCCCGATGTGGTCAGCATCTTTGCCCGCGTAGCCGCGGGTGGCGCGGTTTTCGTTGGCCCGACCAGCCTCACGCCCCTGATGCCCGACAATGTGACGCCGATCGTGCTCGACGATCTGGATCTCAGTCTCGAAAGCTGGCTGATCTGGCGGCGGGGGCATACATCGGCCGTGCTCGACAACCTCCTGGAGCAGCTCGGCGGAAGCCGGTAGTCGGTCCGCTACTTCGTCTCGGCCGGAATGCCGACGCTGCGGCCCGGAAACCCGCCCGCGTCGAGACAGCGGGTTTCGCCGACGTTCTGCATCTCGACGATCGTGGCCAGCCCGTTCTCGGCGGGCTTCGACCTCAGGGTTTGATGCTTAACGGATGGCATCGCGCCGCCGGGCATCAGCCTCCCCTTGCTGTCGGATTGGGCATGCTGGCTGGAATCGGGGTCGCGCGACCAGAAAATCGCGAAGAACGGCTTGCCGCGCGATTTCAGCGCCGGCAGCACGACTTTGGTGAAGGCGGCCGTCAGCGCGTCTGTCATTGTCCGCGGCAGCTTCACGCCGGCATCCGCGTCGGTCTTGCCCGTCGAGTCATCGATGATGATCGTGCTCATCGCGTCGCGCGCCGTATGATCCTGAATCAGCGCCGGCCCTTTCTTGCCAATGATCGCGGTGCCGTATCCGGCGCGCATGCGCCGCCATGATCGTCTGCTGATGCAAATAGTCTCCACCGAAATGCTGGTCCAGTTCGCCCAGACCCGCGTCGCTCTCCAGGAAAGCGCAGGGGCTGTTCTGCGCTGCAACGACGGCAAATCCCGGGCAGACCACATTGCCCCAATCGCCGGTATCTCCGGGATAGCGGCCCGTCGCCAACGCCGCCGCGTTCACGGTGGTCAACGTGGGAAACATCGAATGGCTGTTCTTGAAGTTGACGCCGGAATCGCGCAGCAGGCAGGCGGCTAGAAAGTTGGGGGGCATCACCGGATCCCAGAGCCTTGTCGCACGAACGGCGCCTTTTATCCGCTCTGTTTCGAAATCGCCACCGCCATGGGGCCGCAGGCGGCGATGCTACTCGCGCTCGAACCGTGTCTCGGCCTCGTCCAGATGGCGGATCATAACGTGCGAGATAATATGCGTGCCGATGCCGGCGAACACTGCCGGGAAGAGGAAAAGCGCGATCGACACCGTCGACGCGAAGACCTTGTCGTCCATCTTCGACGGGGTCTCCTTCGCGGCATCCGCCAGCCATCCCAGCAGGTAGATGTTGATGCCGGCCATGATGATCAGGCTGGCGCCGAACAGGAGCACGACCCGGCGCGAGATCAGATGTTGACGCAGCATAAAGATATAGGTCGAGATCGGCCCGATCAGCGAGAAGATGACCAGAAGGAAGAATTGCACGTCGAGAAATACGCTGTCTTCCATGATGCCCTGTCGGTCGGCGCGGCGGACGGTCGAGAAGGCGCCTGTCCGCGTGAATTGACGATCACCCAGCTTGGCAGACTAGGTTTCGCAGGCCGATCCGACAAGCAAAACCAGCGCTCGGGCTGATGAGAGCGTGGCTGACGGCCCAAGCCCGCCGGTGGACTTGCGGGCGCCCTTGCCACTATAACCCGGCCATCATGATACCGTTTCGAAAGATGCATGGCCTCGGCAACGATTTCATCGTGTTCGACGCCCGCGTTCAACCTCTGACACTGACCGCCTCAACGATAAGGGCCCTTGCCGACCGACACACCGGCGTCGGCGCGGACACGCTCGTCGTGATCGAGCCGGCGAAGGCCAGCGGGGCGGATGTGTCCGTCCAATTTCACAACGCCGATGGAGACGAGATCGGAACCTGCGGCAACGCCACGCGCTGTGTCGCCGCTTTGCTGTTCCAGGAGACCGGCCGCGAGTCCATTCGAATCGCGACTAAGGATGGCTTGCTCAGCGCCTCGCGGTCCGGCGATAGCGTGGCTGTGGATATGGGGCGGCCTCGGCTGGGTTGGAGCGACCTTCCCTTGGCCGGGCCCATGGACACTTTGCACTTGCCGGTCACCGGGCCGCTGGCCGACCCGGTCGGCGTCAGCATGGGCAATCCGCACGCGGTGTTCTTCGTCGAAGATGCGCAATCCGTCGATATCGCCACGCTGGGCCCGCTGATCGAACATCACCCGCTCTTCCCGGAACGGGTCAATGTCGAGGTTGCGACCGTGCTGGCGCCCGATCGCATCCGCATGCGGGTGTGGGAACGCGGCGTCGGCATCACCCGGGCCTGCGGCAGCGGCGCTTGCGCCACCCTGGTCGCGGCCGTTCGCCGTGGACTGACCGGCCGCAGGGCGACGTTGGTGCTGGACGGCGGTGACCTGCTGATCGAATGGCGCGACGACGAGCATGTGATCATGACCGGCCCGGCGGCAACCAGTTTTGTCGGTGAAATCGACGAGCGCTATTACGGCGTGATCAGCCGAGCCGCCGAAGCGGCATGACCGGGCCGGCCCCCGCAGCGGTCGAGATCCTGACATTCGGCTGCCGTCTCAACGCCTATGAGTCCGAAGTCATGCGCGGCCACGCGGTCGCGGCCGGCATGGCGGACGCCATCATCGTCAACACCTGCGCCGTGACCGCCGTGGCCGAGCGGCAGGCGCGGCAGGCGATCCGCCGCGCCCGGCGGGAACGGCCGGACGCCGCCATCATCGTTACCGGCTGCGCGGCACAGATCGACCCGGCCGGTTTCGCCGCCATGCCCGAAGTCACGCGGGTGCTCGGCAACGCCGAGAAGCTGCGGCCCGAAAGCTGGGGCGACATTCCGACCGAGCGCATCCTGGTCAACGACATCATGTCGGTGCGCGAGACGGCGGGCCATTTGACCGCGGGTTTCGACGGCATGGCCCGCGCCTATATCCAGGTGCAGAACGGCTGCGACCATCGCTGCACCTTCTGCATCATCCCTTATGGCCGCGGCCCCGCGCGCTCGGTGCCGATCGGCGCGATCGCCGCCGAAACCCGGCAACTGGTCGAACGCGGCTTTCGCGAAATCGTGCTGACCGGCGTCGACCTCACCTCCTATGGCCCCGATCTGCCGGGTCAGCCGACCTTGGGCCAGATGATCCGCCGCCTGCTGGCGGCTGTGCCGGAACTCGAGCGCCTGCGCCTGTCGTCGCTCGATCCGGTCGAGATCGATGCGGATCTGTGGCGTCTGATCGCCGAGGAGCCGCGGCTGATGCCGCATCTGCATCTCAGCATCCAGGCCGGCGACGACATGATCCTGAAGCGGATGAAGCGCCGCCATCTGCGTGACGACGCCATCGCCGTGTGCGCGCGCGCCCGATCGCTGCGCCCCGGCATCGTCTTCGGCGCCGACCTGATCGCCGGCTTCCCGACCGAGACCGACGCCATGTTCCGTAACAGCCTGGCGCTGGTCGATGACTGCGACCTGACCTTTTTGCACGTGTTTCCTTATTCCGCCCGCAAGGGCACGCCCGCCGCGCGCATGCCGCAGCTTCCGGTGGCGGACCGCAAGGCGCGGGCCGCCGAACTGCGCGCCGCCGGCGAACGCAGGCTTGCGACCTTTCTCGCCGGCCAGGTCGGCGCGGAAGTTTCCCTGCTGATGGAAAAGCCGGGCGAGGGGCGTAGCGAGCATTATGCGCCGGCGCGGCTCGACTCCGTCGCCGCCATCGGCAGTGTCGTGCGCGCTCGGGTTGAAAGCGTGGTTGATGGAGCTTTGATGGCGCGCGCGGCATGACCGAAAAACTCAGCTGGTTCCAGCGCCTGAAACAGGGCCTGACCAAATCCTCCTCGCGCCTCACCGAAGGGCTGGCCGCGATCCTGGTGAAGCGCCGGCTCGACGAGGCGACGCTCGAGGAAATCGAGGAGCTGTTGATTGCCGCCGATCTGGGGCCGGCGACGGCGGCCCGGCTGACCGCGGAACTGGGCAAGAGCCGCTTCGGCAAGGAAGTCACCGACCCCGAGGTGCGCGCCTTCCTGGCGGAGCGCATCGCGGAGATGCTGATGCCGGTGGCCGCTCCGCTCGACACGACCGCGGCCAAGCCTTTTGTCGTCCTGGTGGTCGGCGTCAACGGCGTCGGCAAGACCACGACGATCGGCAAGCTGGCCGAACGTTATCGCGCCGAGGGCAAGCGGGTGATGATGGCGGCGGGCGACACCTTCCGCGCGGCGGCCGTGGCGCAGCTGGCGATCTGGGGCGAACGCACCGGCGCGCCGGTGGTGATGAAGGGCGAGGGATCAGATCCCGCCGCGCTGGCCTATGAGGCGCTGGAGCGTGCGCGGCGCGAGGATATCGACGTGCTGCTGATCGACACCGCCGGGCGGCTGCACAACAAGGCCGGCCTGATGGACGAGTTGGCCAAGATCATCCGCGTGCTGCGCAAGCTGGAGCCGGCCGCCCCGCATTCGACTCTGCTGGTGCTCGATGCCACCACCGGCCAGAACGCGCTGCAGCAGGTCGAGATTTTCCGCAGCTTGGTCCAGGTGAACGGGCTGGTGGTGACCAAGCTGGACGGCTCGGCCAAGGGCGGCGTGCTGATCGCGCTGGCCGAGAAGTTCAAGCTTCCCGTCCACGCCATCGGAGTCGGCGAAACCGCCCAGGATTTGCAGTCCTTCGACCCCGCCGAGTTCGCCCGTTCGTTGATGGGGATTGAGGGCGAAGCCTAGGCAGCGGCGTCAGGCTCGCTCCCAGGCGGTGTAGTCCTCGACGTGCCGCGCCATCTGCGCCTTGCGCGCGGCGGGGTCGTAGCGCGGCGTGCCGAGCGATAACGCAGCATCGAGGTCAGCCAGCTGGACGACGCGCGCCGTCAGTTCCGGCATAGGACCCCCACCCGGCGCGAAACCCAGCCAGCGGACGCACAGCACGCCCTCATCCAGCCCGCCGGTATCGACCCAGTTGGCGATGCCCGGATCGCTCCCGGCCACGACGAACGTAAAGCCGCCATCTGGATCGGCCTCCGCGCGCCCGGTGCCGATGCTCGCCCGATGGCGCAGGAAATCGCCGATCCCGCCCCAATAGCTGGTGGCGGGAACGACGGCATAGGCGGCCGACCCCAAGGTCAGCCGGATGAGCAGCCCTTCGGTCGGCGCCAGCCGGAAATGCCCGATCGAATAGGCCTGGGTGACCAGCGTCTCGGACTGGTTCTGGAAAGACGGCGGCCGCAGCTTGTTGGGTTCGCTGCCCAGAACCCGCGCGATGCCAAGCAGGCC
>Ga0182021_10011201_pt1 | contig 10638 bp, 8 predicted proteins | sample 612E3MmetaG_FD_120493 | JGI IMG/M metagenome (GOLD analysis project Ga0182021, IMG submission 120493) | Permafrost microbial communities from Stordalen Mire, Sweden - 612E3M metaG (Illumina Assembly) | ecosystem: Environmental > Terrestrial > Soil > Wetlands > Permafrost | place: Sweden...
AAGTCACGCCAGGCGGGAGAAGGAGTTCGCCATGTCGCCTGAAGCCGACATCGAGACGTCCTCGCCGGACGTGGACACGAGTGCTGTGCTGCGGTGTCTGGATCAGGAACTGGCCGGTTTGTCGGCGGTGCTGCGACAGGCAGTTGTCCTACGCTACCTGCAAGGGAACAGCGAAAAGGCGGCTGCGGAACTGGCTGGCTGTCCGCTCGGCACGCTCAGTTGGCGCGCGAGCAAGGGGCTTGCCAAACTCCGCGCGCGTCTGTCCAGGCGCGGCGTGGCGCTCAGCGGTGCGGCGCTCGCCGGCCTGCTCACCTCCGAAGCCTCGGCCGCGGTACCGGAAACGCTCCTTCCTTCCATCCTGGCATCCGTGAAAACTGCCGCGGCGACTGGCGCTGTCGACAACGCACTACGAAATGGCCTGAGCGGTAGTCAGGCAGACCCGATTCTGAACCTGATGCTTGCTCAACCGAAGAGCAGGTGCGCGGCGTTCAGGCTTGCAGGTTCCATACGCGGTGAAAAGGCGTTGCCGCTGCTGGAAGATGCTTTTGAAGACCCGGACGCTGGTGTCCGCTGCAGCGCTGTGACCGGTGTGGCGCCTATAGTCGGCGAAACAAAACTGGCGCTGATCGAGCGAGCGTTGTCGGATACGAGTGTGGGTGTCCGTCGTGAGGCTGTGCGTGCGTTGAGCTTTGGCGGCGGGACAAAGGCAATAGCGCTTCTGGGAAAAGCCATGCTCGACCACGATCCCGCGGTGCGAAAGGATGTTGTTTTCCAGTTGGGTATGTTGGGAGGTGAGAAGGCCATCGTCCTTGTCGATCAGGCGCTTGCCGATCAGGATGCAGCCGTGCGCAGCAACGCCGCCCAGGTGTTGGGCGAGTTCGGCTTGGAAAGGTCCGTAATGTCTCCTGAGAAGAGGCTCAAGGATCCGGACAAGACAGTACGCTCGCAGGCGTTTTCCTCCGTGATCACAATTGGCGGGCCAAAAGCATGGGCAGTGCTCGACAAGGCGCTCCACGATTCTGACCTTGCGGCGCGCAAGTCTTCCGTTGACGAACTGAGCGGATTCTTCTGGAGCGAGTTACGCGAGGCAAGCTTCGATCGGCTACTCGGCAAGGCGCTCACTGACCCGGATGCGGATGTACGTAAGGCGGTTGTGGATGGGTTGGGGCGGGAAATGGCGAAGAGGTTCAAGGGCGTGGACTCGGCGATGATCGCGCAAGTCCTGCTCAAAGCACTCGCCGATCAGGACGCGAATGCGCGCAATGCCTTCGTGGAGGGATTATGTCAATCGGTGAAGAACGCCCGTGCGCGCTCGGATTACTCACTGAAGATTGTTTACGCAGAATTGGGTAACAGTTCGGCTGAAATGCTGCAGAAGTTAGCGGAAATAGACGCTGTCGTTCTCAAGGCAATCCTGGAGACTCTGCGGCAGAAATTCCCCGACGACCCGGTGGTGCTTCAGGCGCTGAAGGACGCCGAGGCGCAGGCGAAGAAGTGAGTGAAAAATGTCTGAACCGCTCACCCTGGATCAAAGGATCCACTGGGACATGGGAACCAGGCGGATGGTCCGGCGTGTGCCGTACCATTCGACTTGCTCCTCGCCTGTCGCAGCCGCCGTGAGGATGACGAGATCGTCGCAGGAGAGCGTTTTCGACGCTTGCAGGAGCGAGCGGACTTCGCGGTGGCGGGTTTCCGGGCTGCGCATGTCCCAGCACACTTGAATAAGCCGCGTAACGCGCGGGCCTTCCTTGACGACGAAGTCCACTTCCTCGTTGCCCTGGCCGCGCCAGAAGAACAGTTCGCATTGCCCTTCGAGCTGGCGCTTGCGCAGGGCGACGGCCGCAACGTTTTCGAACAACGCGCCAATCTTGTCCGTGAATTGAAAACCGCGTGCCGTCACAAAGCCGTTGTCAATGCAGTAGATTTTGCGGTTGGCACGGGTTTGCTCCCGGAACTTGATGGAGTACCGCGGCAGCGAGAAGAAGAGAAAGGCTTCGTTCAGATAGCCAAGGTATTTCTGAACCGTATGCACACTCTTGACCCGTGTCAACTCGGCGAGCCGGTTCAGCGAGTACTCGCAGGTGACGTTGGCCAACAGGTAGCCGGCAAGTTCCTCGATGCCGGCGACAGAGCGAATGCGATGCCGTCTCACGATATCCTTGTACACGATGGAATCCCACAAAGTGCGCAGGTAGTGGGTTCGGGCAATATCCCCAAACAGCGGTTCCGGCATGCCGCCCTGTTCGACATAGGTCCGCAGCAGTTGCTCTTGTTCCGGCCGGGTGAGCGTTCTATCGAGCGATGCGGCATACTCGGCGAACGAGAAGGGGAATAACACGATCGGGATATGTCGCCCCGTGAGATGTGTGGCCAGTTCGCTGCTGAGTAGGTGCGCGTTGCTTCCGGTAAGGTACAAACGGTAGCCCTGTCGCTGAAGACGGTTCACCAGCAGTTCCCACCGGTCAAGATTCTGAATCTCATCCAACAAGAGGTGTTTCGGCTTGTTGTAAACCGAGTCGACCGCGGCGATGAGACTGTCGTAATCCGCCAGCGCCAGACCGGTCAGGCGTTCATCGTCGAAGTTGACGTACCCGCGCGAATTTTCGCCTGCGATCAAATGCATGGCCAGAAACGACTTGCCGCAGCGGCGCGGTCCGAGAACCACCCGGATGAGATCGTTGTCGCCCAGCGGAACGGCAAGTTGTCGTTGGACGTACCGTTGACGGATTCTGTCTTCCAGTTCCCGCTGCTGGGACACAATGATATCCTTCAGCATGATGACTCTCCCAAGGCGGGCACAAGCCCGCAACCCAAACAAGTTTGAACAGGAGGCAACAGAGAGAACGGAGGGTTGCTTCGCTCTGTTTCCTCCGTTGCCTCCTGTTCAAACAACTTTATTTGTAGTTGTTCTCGGTCTGTAAGGTGCTAACAATCCAATCAACTCAAATTACGTAATGCACATATCTTTATAGATTTGTGCATCATAGTCAACAGATATCGTGTCACAATTATATGTTGGGATTTGTTCCTGACTGCAGGCTTATTGTGGAAGAAAGAAGTACTCTGGTACGCTGACACGTTATGCAAACCATGACTGACGCGCAATTGCTGGAGGCCTACTCGTCCCGGGAGGACGAGTCCTTCGGCGTTGCTCAGGGTGAAGCAGCGTTCGGTGAATTGATGAGACGGCATGGCACCATGGTGTACCGGGCCTGTCATCGGTTGCTGAAGGATCCGCATGAAGCCGAGGATGCTTCGCAGGCGGTCTTCGTGGTCCTGGCCCGGAAAGCGGGTGGACTGCGAAAAGGCGATCTGGCCGCATGGCTGTATCGTGTGGCGCATCTCGTGGCGGCCGAAACCGTGAGGAAGCGCATGCATCGGGCAAAACGGGAAGAAGCATACGCCATGGAAGAAGCCATCCAGGCAGAGGCGTTCGCCGCGAGCGATGTCGCCGATCCGGATCTGTTGGGTCTGGTGGATGCGGCGCTGATGGGTCTGCCGGAACGGTATCGGGAGGCGGTGATTCTCCGTTATTTGCAGAATCACAGCGAAGCCGAAGCCGCACAACGTGCCGGTTGTGCTGTGGGCACGCTTTCGATGCGGGCCAGCCGTGGCATCGAACGCCTGCGGCAACGCCTGGCCAAACGCGGGGTCGCGCTCAGCGGCGTGGCCCTCGCCAGCCTGCTCACCTCCGAAGCCTCGGCAGCGGTTCCGGAAACACTCCTTCCTTCCATATTGGCGACCGTGAAAACCGCCGTGGCGACAACCGCCGCAGCCACAGCCGCCACATCCACCACATCCACAGCAGCGATGCTGGCGAAGGGAGCAATGAAGGCCATGTACATAGCAAGAGTCAAGATGGTGGCGGCGGTGGCGGCAGTAGTGATCGTGACAGGAACGGCGGTGCCGGTGGGTATCGCTGTGGCTCAGGAGGTGGCGCAACGGAAGGCGGCGGAACAGCCCCCTGCGGCGGTGGCGCAGTCGGCGACGTCGATAAAACCGGTTGCGGCACAACCGGCGGTTATCTCCGATCTGCCGAAAACGACGGATCTAGAAAAGAAGCTGAAGAGCATCGACATCCCTGGATGGCACATCACCGAGGAACGGCTGGCGATAGCTGTGGCCAAGTTGGTTGACGCAATCGCCACAAACGATCCACAACACGCGAGGGTGACGATCGAACTGGACCCACCTACCCCATCACCGCGGCTTCAGCAGTTCCTATCGCTGACGATGGACTGTCGCGGAGAACGGGGACGTGAGGTCACCGTCACGGCACTAGGAATACTCGAAGCGATGGCGGAGATGAGCGGGCAGAAGATCGCCTTCGAGAAGGACCGTGTGGTGCTGTCGCCCAAGCAACCAGACAAGACCACCGTCGTGATCCCGGAGATATCCTTCAAAGACGCTCCCGTACAGGAGATCATCTCGAAGCTGCAGACACTGTCGGGGGTTCCAATCCGGCTCGAACGCACCAACGACCTCCCCTTGATTACATTACAAGCAAAGAATATCCAACTCGACCTCGCCGTTCTCACTGTCGCTAGTAAGGCTGGATTAGCCATGGGGTACGAAAAGGACGTACTGGGACTGGTTCTGAAGTAGGCAGTTGGACACAAACCGCAACAGGATGTTTGTTCCGAACCGGCGCGCGCGGGCGTTGAGACGCAAACAGAAAGGAGAAGGAGCAGATGACAAAGAGACAGGTAGTAATGATGGTGGCAGCGATCGCGTTGGTGAGTTGTCTGACGGGATGTACGATGTTCAACAAGGGATCCCTGCACTACAACCGAACAACGACGATAGGCAAGGAGTTGCTTGATCTCCAAGAGGCCAAAGCGAAGGGCGTGATCACCGAGGAGGAGTACGTCAAGGCCAAGCAGGACATCCTCGCCGGTGGTCCACTGAAGGTTGAGAAGCCTCTCGGAGAGACGAAGTAACTTTGGCACAGTAGACTGGCCCAACAACCCGTCCCTCAGATGACCACGTTCTCCGCCGACACCGCCGAGGCGCTCGCCGGGTTCAAGGGCCAAGCGCTGCACCTTGGTGGCCTGACCACGCTATCGCCCGAAGCCGCCGCCGCGCTGGCGAAGTGCAAAGCCGCGGTCGAACTTGCGCTCACTATGACACTCCCGAAGCCCTGACGCGGGCTTCGCCAGCATCCCGAGTGTGTGGGTGTGTTCGTGTGAGAGTTTGTGCTATGGGCATGCTTTGGCCTGACCCACATACTCACTCACATGGCCATCCGCTTCAGATCGTCTCGATCTTGTCCGCCAATTCCAGGAAGAAGTCCGGCGACCCGATTGCCAGCGTGGACGGATCGCGGATGAAGCGGCTCGTTTCCTCCCGCGCCTGGCCGACGTCCAGTTCGGCAATGGTGGCGCGAAGGCGGTTGAACAGGTCGGCGCGGGTGAGAGCCGCGTCGCCGGCCAGTCGATCGAGACGCGCATGCGCGCTTCCAAATGGCTCAAATGTAGTTGCGGATGATGGCTGACATACCAGACCAGGTCGTACCAGTCGCGACCCTTGACCCGGCTCTTCCATTTCCGGCAGAGGAGCGCATGCATCTTCCCGGCAAAGAGATCCGGACGACGGTACACGCGCACGGCAAACGGCGTCGCCCACGCACTTGTCATGCCCAATGATCCAGCATGTTCGGGGCCGTTTCAAGGGAGCCGTTTCAAGGGTCGTGCCTTCCTTCGTTGCGGTCCTGAAACCGGAGAACGTGGCCCTGCTGAAGAAGGGTCAGATCCCGCAACCGCCGGTGAAATCGCCGGCCGCGAACTGATCGCTTGTCACTTCCAACTTTTCAGACCTACCGATCTACTGGGGATGCGGTCTTGGGTGGCCTGGACGAGTTTCATCGCTTCAGGAGGCCAGGGTTGAAAAGCCATGCACGCGCGAATTTCGCGGACGTAGTTGTTGTAGGGGGCGACCCAGGCGACGCCTCCAGCGTCGGCCAGGGAACCGAAGCGTTTGGCCCAGATCTTTGCGGCCAGCAGCCGCAGTTCCGTCTCGACCATCTGAGGCGCCCCGTCTTCTCCAGCCTTGGCGCGGAGGGCGTCACCACTCGCCACCCGACACCCAAGTCAACCACTGGATTGCCGGTCTCGACGGGGTAAAGATCTTTCAGATTGCTGAGAAAAGAGCGCCACGACCGGCGGGATCTATAATAGAATGCAGTGGTCAACGCATGAATGAAGGCACAAGACGAACCGATGTAGATTTGCTGGGCGATTTTGTTGCGACGGGCAACGAGGCCGCCTTCGGCGAACTTGTGCATCGGCACGGTCTTATGGTGCGAACTGTCTGCCAACGGGTGTTGTCGGACGTCCATGAGGCGGAAGACGTTGCGCAGGCGGTGTTTTTGACGTTGGCGCGAAAGGCTGGCGGCTTGCGCAAGGGATCATCCATAGGCGGGTGGTTGCACCGTGTTGCATGGTGCCTCGCGATGGACGTACGCAGAACGCGAGAACGCCGCAGTCGTTATGAGGAGTCCGCCATGCGCGAGACAAGGAACGATCAGGTAATGCCCGCAACCGCGGCCGACTTTCGAGAGGAAATTGATGCGGCGATCGAGGGGTTGCCCGAGAAGTATCGGCGCCCGATTGTACTGTTTCATCTCGAGGAACGGTCGTTGGAGGAAACGGCGCGGGAACTCGCTTTGAATGCCAGTACGACGGGTAACCGCCTTGCCCGCGCAAGGGATCTGCTCCGCAAGAAACTGATCCGCCGCGGCGTGGCGGTCGGTTCGGTCGGCGCGTTGACCGCTCTGCTTTCCGCGGAAGCCGGGGCCGCTGTGCTCCCGGCAACATTCGTATCCGCCACGGTCCAGGCCGCCAGCCTGGCCGCGGCGGGCAAGCTGGCGGCTGGCGTCGGCACGGGAGTCGTGTCGGCAAAGGTCGCGGCATTAACGAAAGGAGCGGTTAACATGTTGTTCTGGAGCAGTGTAAAGACGGCGGCGGTGGGAGTGGCGGCAGCAGTGGTCGTGGCAGGCAGCGGCGCGATCGTGGCGCAGGAGGTCGCGGCGCAACGCAAGGCGGCGGAACAGCCCCCGGCGTCGGCGAAAACGGTCGTGGAATCCTGGGCTGCGGAGGTGGGTGAGATGGACCTGATGACGGTCAAGTCGCTCACCGTCGCACAGGCCGAGGCGCTCGTGAAGTGGCAGGCGCAGAAGCCGGCGTTTAAGGTGTTGGAGTGCACGGATGCTGATTGGCGCAACGCAGGCGCGACCCCAGAACAGATCCAACGGCTGGGGATAGACTCGTTTGACACGCCGCCGTGGCCCGGGGAAGGGCAACGCCCCGGAGGGATGCGATACCTGCAGTTCTTGCAGTGCGCCACGTCACCCGAATGGCTCCGGCTGGGCAACGGGGCGCGGCAGTTCCTGACGCTTCCCGCACTGAACACGCTTAGTCCGGAGGTGGCCGCGGTGCTGTCGAAGCTCAAGGGAGGGGAACACCCCGGTGGCTTGACGGATATGGATCTCCACCTTCCCGGCCTGACGACCCTGACGCCGGATGCGGCCGCGGCGCTCGCGCAGTTCGGCGGCTCGCTCTTCCTGCGAGGTTTGACGAATCTCACGCCAGAAGTGGCCGCGGCGTTCGCGAACTTCCAGGGGTATAGACTCGTGTTTTCCGGCCTCACGACGCTCACGCCGGAAGCGGGCGCGGCCCTGGCGAGACTTAGGGGCCATGCCTGGTTAGAACTCTCCGGCCTGACGACCCTGACACCGGAAGTGGCTGCGGCGCTTGCAAAGCATGCGGGATCGCTCGAACTCCTCGGCCTGACGGCCCTGACGCCGGAAGTGGCCGCGGCGCTTGCAAAGCATGCGGGCTCGCTCTACCTCCCCGGCCTGAAGACCCTGACGCCGGAAGCGGCTGCGGCGCTCTCAGAGTTCAGGGGGGCTCTGTCCCTTGCCGGGCTGACGTCGCTCACACCCGAAGCGGCCGCCGCACTGGCGAACTTCAGCGGTCAGCTCGCCCTCTGGGGCCTGAGGACAGTCACGCCGGAGGTGGCTACCGCACTGGCACAGTTCAAGGGGAATGGTGGGCTTTCCATCCAGTACTTGTGGACAATGTCGCCGGAGGCGAACGCCGTCAGAATGCAATGGGGAAAGAACGTAAACTCTCAGTGTTTTGGGCCGAATCTCGCGGACGAGATGGGTGCGGCAGTGGCTGAGGCCGACCGGCTGGCGACACTGACACCGGAGACGGCCAAGGCCGTGGTGCGGGTGTGGTCGTTGTGTGGAATTTCAGCGGATAGTCTTCGGCTTCCCCGGCTGACAAATCTGACAACCGAGGTGGCTGCCGCGTTGGCGTCGTACGGGGATGCCCCGGATCAACACGGGTGGACTCTGCACGCAGGGCGCAAACTCTACCTCTCTGGCCTGACCACCCTCACGCCGGAAGCGGTCGGGGAACTGCTGAAGTTCCGTGGGAGCCTCCACCTCTCGGGCCGGAACCTGGACCTTACGCCGAAGGCGGCGCAGATCCTGGCAAAGAGCGCCAATTGGGATGGCTACCTCCCCGGTTTGACGACACTCACCCCGGAGTTCGCCACCGCCTTGGCGACGTGCAACGGCGAACGACTCGGGTTGGGCGGCCTGACGACCCTCACGCCGGAAGCGGCCGCGGCGCTGGCGAAGTTCGAGGGGCGGTGGCTCACCCTCGGCGGATTGACAAACGTGGCGGCCGAAACCGCCGCGGCGCTCGTGAACTACAAGGGCGGCCTCTGTCTGCCCGACCTCAACACGCTCACGCCGGAAACAGCCGCGGCGCTGGCGCGTCGCACGGGCAGCCTGACGCTTCCGGGTCTGACGACGTTGACGCCGGAAGTGGCCGTGGCGCTGGCGAAGTTCGGTGGAGACGGGCTCTTCCTCACCGGTCTGACGGCGCTAAAGCCGGAAACCGTTGCCGCCTTGGCCAAATTCCGGGGGGCAAAACTCGAACTTGCCGTGCTGTCGCTCGCGCCTGGGGCGGCTGCCGCGCTGGCGGAGTTCGGCGGACAGAAGCTCGACCTGCATCGGCTGATAAGCCTGACGCCCGAGGCGGCTGCGGCGCTGGCAAACTACAAGGGCGCGCTCTACCTCGACGCCCTGACGAGGCTCACGCCCGAGGTGGCATCGGCGTTGGCGAAGAGCAAGGGGCCGTGGCTCTCCTTCGGCGGTCTGCGGGCGCCACCCACGCCGGAAGTGGCTGCGGCGCTGGCGAACTACAAAGGCGGTCTCACCCTCGACGACCTTACAAGTCCCCAGGCCTACCAACCTATTACGCCTGAGGCGATGACGGCACTGGCGAAGTTCGAGGGGGAGGTTCTCGAACTTCCCGGATCGAAGTACGGGTGGATGAAAGCCGACACGCTGGCGACCTTCCGGGCCAAGCAGATCGAGTTCCATTTCCATGGGGTTGTGCGTGGCAATAGCATTCTAGCGCCCGAGACGGTCGCAGCGCTGACGAAACGCAACTCGAACCGTAGTCTGACGACGCTATCGCCCGAACGACTCGCGGCCCTGGCGAACTACGGGGGAAAGGAGATCCACCTCGACAGCCTGACAGAGCTGACGCCGGAGGCGGCCTCGCTGCTGGCGGCGTCCGGGATCTGGGATGGCTCGCTTCCGGGACTGAAGACCCTGACGCCGGAGACGGCTCGGGTGTTGGCGCCGTGCGGCACCTGGGATGGACGCCTCCCGAACGTGACGACGATCTCTGCCGAGACCGCCCAGGCGCTCGCGGAGTTCAAGGGCCCATGGCTGGACCTCTCCGGCCTGACGACCATCACCCTGGAGACGGCCCGGGCGTTGGCGCAGTGCCTCACCTGGAATGGAAGCCTCCCGCAAGTGACGACAATCTCTGTCGAGATCGCCAAGACGCTCGCGGAGTGCAAGGGTTATAGCCTGATCCTCGGCTCGACCGCGCTGACGCCGGAGACGGCCGCTGCGTTGGCAACGTTCAAGGGCCAAGAGTTGTACCACGGCCTGACCGCGCTGACGCCGGAGACGGCCGCGGCGCTGGCGAAGTTCTCAGGGAAGTATCTCAACCTCCGCGGCGTAACGCTTCTGCCGGCTGAGACGGCCGCGGCGCTGGCGAAGTTCACGGGGGAGTGTCTCTATCTGGACAACCTGAAGACGCTGGACCCCGACGCCGCCGCGGCGCTGGCCAAGTGCAAGGCGAAGGTCAGCCTTCCGCATAACATGAAACTCCCCAAGCCCTGACGCGGACCGGTCAGAACATGGCGCTGGAGCGGAACGGCTTGCCGTTCCGTCGCGCATTCGTTCCATGACGGCATTTGCGTGCGGATTACACTGTTCCAGCGCGGGCAACCCTCTGAGGCGCCCCGTCTTCGCCAGACTTGGCGACAGACGTCAAGATCAGGACTAACCAGCCAACACCCAAGTCAACCACCGGATTGCCGGTCTCGATGGCGGTAATAACTCCGGTCGTTCATTATGTTGCGAGGGAATTGGCAGTCGCTGCAGGCTCATTGCAGAAGAACGAGTTGTTCGGGTACGCTGACACTTTATGCAAACCATGACAGATGCGCAATTGCTGGAGGCCTATGCGTCCCGGCAGGACGATGTGGCATTCGGCGAACTGATGAGGCGGCACGGTGCGATGGTGTACCGAGCCTGTCTTCGGC
>Ga0182021_10011202_pt1 | contig 10638 bp, 6 predicted proteins | sample 612E3MmetaG_FD_120493 | JGI IMG/M metagenome (GOLD analysis project Ga0182021, IMG submission 120493) | Permafrost microbial communities from Stordalen Mire, Sweden - 612E3M metaG (Illumina Assembly) | ecosystem: Environmental > Terrestrial > Soil > Wetlands > Permafrost | place: Sweden...
ATCCGCAGTCCTGGTGGGAGACGCACAGGATGCGGCGGATGTCGTTGCTCTCAATGAGCCCCCGAATGCTGTCCAGCGCCACGCGCCGCTCCATTCCGGGACGCGTAAGAACCAGCGGGCCGCCCGGCACCAGCAGCCGATCGGCGCCGTCGGCGCGCCGGCGTGTCTGCAGACGCTGCAGGGTCTCCGTGAGGCGGCCTTCCGAGCACGCGATGAGGAGGGACTTCATGAAACTGAGTATGCCAGACCTCAGGCTCGCCCTCCACCCTATGAACATATTCAAGGGCAGGCTCCCGGAGGCCGATACGGAACCTGATGTCGTTGCTGCGGCATTAGCCTAGGGGTGGGAGCCAAATAGATGCAGGTCTGGCAGGAAAGCGGCCCTTCGTGGGCGCTCGGGGTCATCGCTCTCGGATTGCTGGTCGTCGCTGTAGGCGCATGGCGCCAGCGCAGCTTGCCCACAGCGACGCCGCTGGCGCTGCTCTGCCTCACCCTGGCGATCTGGACCCTGGCCGATGGCCTCAGCGCGGCCGCCGCGCTGCTGGGCCTCAAGCTCTTCCTCACCAAGATCGAGTGGCTGTGCGTGCTCTGCGTGGTCCCGCTCTGGCTGCAGTTCACCAACGCCTTCGCCCGCCGCCCGCCGCTGGCATGGCGGCGCCTGGCGCTCCTGTGGTCGCTGGCGGCTGTGCTGACGCCCTTCGTGGCGTCCAACTGGCAGGGGCTGCTGTTCGGACGCGTCGTGCTCACCACGACACCCTCGGGAGTTATCGCCGTCTACCACTACGGGCCTCTGGCCTCGGCGATCGGGATGGCCGCCTCGCTGGTGATACTCCTGGGCATCGCGTGGGTACTGCTAGCCTCACGATCGTCCTCTGTGTCGTATCGCCGGCAGGCCCTGATGCTGGCCGGCGTGGGAGTCCTGCCGGTCATCCTCAACTTCATAGACGCGATCGGCGTCAGGTTGCTGTCCCAGGACGCCGATCTGGCCCCGTTCGCGTTCGCCCTCGCGGTCGGGCTCTACGGCTGGACGCTCTCACGGGGAGCGCTGCCCGGCATCGCGCCACTGGCGCGAGACGCACTGCTGCGCACGCTGCCCGATGGCGTGCTGGTCCTTGACCTGCACGGACACCTTACGGAGGCCAACGCCGCCGTCTGCAGGATGCTGGGACTTGACCGGCGGCGTCTCAACCGGCCGGTCTCTGCGACCCTGGACCAGTGGCCGCAGCTCGTGGAGGCGCTCGATCGGCCGGCTCCGTGGCTGGGCGACGTGCTGGTGGCCGGCGACGGGCGCGAACTCTGGCTGGAGATCCGCACCAGCCTCCTCGAAGACGACGCCGGCCAGCATCAAGGCAAGCTGGCTACGCTGCACGATGTGACCGCCGCCCGTACGTCGCAACGGCTTGTGGGCGTGCAGCGCGACCTCGCGCTTGCCTTGGGGAGCAGCGATGACGAAGTGGAGGCCATGGAGCGTCTTCTGGACGTGCTGACGTCGATCCACTCGGTAGACGCCGGCGGGGCTTACCTGCGCGACCCCGCTACCGGCGCCTTCGCCATGGTCGCCAACGTCGGCCTGTCGGCGCAGTTCGCGCGCTCGGTGCTGCGCTATGAGGCCGACTCGTCGCGAGTCCGCCTGGCCGCCCAGGGCACTCCTTCCTACAGCACCTACCACGAGTTCATCGACGCCGTTGGGGACCTCACCGACGGCACGCCGCCCGAGCTGCGCGAGCTCAGAGGCACCGCCGTCATCCCGGTGATGCACGCCGGCGAACCGGTGGCCATCCTCTCGCTCTTCTCGCGCACGCGAGACGAGTTCGCCGACGAGACGCGGCGACTGCTGGAGCTGGCGGCGGCCGAAGTCGGCAGCCTGCTGGCGCGGATCCGCGCCGAGCAGGAGGTACGCAGGAACTCGGCCCGTACGCGCGCGCTGGTGGAGGCGCTGCCCGACACCATGCTGGTCATGGACAGCGCCGGCCGCCTCGTCGCTTCGCACGCGGCCGACGAGGCGGCGCTCGACCTGACCGGAGAGACAGTGGGGAAGCCGCTGGAGGAGGTCCTGCCGGCCGCCCTGGCCAGTCGCTTCCGCACCGGCCTCGCGCGCCTCGACGCTACGGCGGAGGTGCAGATCCTCGACTACGAGCTGGGATCGAACGGTGAACAGCGTTCCTATGAGGCCCGCCTGGCCTCGGCCGGCATGGGACAGGCGCTGGCCGTAGTACGCGACGTGACCGATCATTCGCGCGCCATAGCCGACCTGCGCCGGCAGACCGACCGCCTGACGGCATTGCTGAACGCGAGCCTGGCGACCACGTCCACGCTGGACTACAAGACGGTACTGGAGGCCATAGCGCGAGCGGCCGGCGAAGCGCTCGGCAGTCCGCAATGCGTCATCTGGGAGTACCTCGCCGAGTCAGACGAAGAGCTGTGCCGTTGCCTGTACGAGCTGACACCGGAGCCCGGCCTGCAGGAGGAGTTCGTAGGCAGCTGCTACTCGCTCAAGGAGTTCCCGGAAGACCGCGCGCTCATCCTCGGCGGCGAGATCGTACAGGAGAGCATCAGCGACCCCACCATGGATCCCGAGATACGCGAATCGATGATCAAATGGGGAGAGAAGACCTCGCTGTCCGTGCCTTTGCAGGGCGACGGCGAGGTCTTCGGCATGATGGTCCTCCTCGAGACCGAGCGTGAGCGCGACTTCGGCGACGACGAGCGCCGTCTGGCTCGGGCACTGGGCGAGCAGGCCGCGACGGCCATGCGCAACGCGCGCCTCTACAGCCGCGTGCGCGAGCATTCACAGCGCCTCGCTTCCCTCCTCGAGGCAACCAAAGCGGTGACCTCGACCGTGGTGCTCGACGAGATCCTCAGCCACGTCGCCCACTATGCGGCCACCGCCGTGGATTCTCCCATCGCCTGCATCTATGTGTACGACGCTGTCCACGACGTCCTCATCACGCGCGCCCGCTACGGCCCCGAAGGCCTGGGGCGGCAGGAGCCACTGGGCTTCGTGGACCCGCTCGGCAACTGGCCGCTCGACAGGCTGGCCATTGAGCGCGGGGAGATCGTGGAGCAGCGCATCGGGGACCCTGAGCTGCCGGAGGAAGTGCGTCAGCGCCTTCTCGAGTGGGGCGAGAAGTCGTCGCTGGTGGTGCCGATCCGCTTCCGCGGCCAGACGCTAGGCGAGTTCGAGCTGATCGAGACCGATCGCGAGCGACATTTTGCGAAGGAGGATCGAGAGCTCATGCGGGCGTTCAGCGAACAGGTCGCCATCGCCATCGCCACCGCCCGCGCCCACGACGCCCAGGTAGAGCAGAACCGCCGCCTTTCCGCCCTGCTCTCGGCCGCCCGCGCGATCGCGGGGTCGCTCGACTACGACCAGGTGCTGGAGCAGGTCGTGCGGCAGGGTCGTCTCGGCATGGGCGTCGACCGGTGCGTACTGTACGAGTACAACGCCGACGAAGAGATGCTCACGCTGCGCGCCCGCGACGATGAGTCGGGCATGCTACCTGTGCACCCCGTCGGCCACCAACGCGCCCTCCGCGATACGGCCGGCGAAGGGGACGCACTGCTGAGCGGCGCCTGCGCCGTGTGGCGCGCCGACGACGGCTCGGTCCCTGCTGAGATCCGATCGGCGATGCTGCCGGGCGGCGATCAAGCCTGCTTGCTGGTCCCGCTCGTTCACCACGGCGAGCCGATCGGCGAGCTGTTCTTCGTTGAGCGGTCGCGGGACGGCGGCTATACACAGGAGGAGCAAGAGTTGGCCGTAGGCCTCGGCGAGCAGGCCGTGCTGGCCATCGTGAATGCCCGCCTGCACAGTCGCGCCGAAGCCCAGTTGGAGATACGACACGACCTTCTGACCCTCAGCGAGTCGTTGCTCAGCACGCTGGACGATGCGAGCGTGTTCGACCACGTGGCGTCCACCCTCAAGAGCCTCGTGGCCTACGACAGCGTGACCGTCGGTGTGGTCAGCGAGAACGGCGACGAGCTGCACATGATGTTCGCCGAAGGGCGCGACGCCGAGGCGGTCCGCGACCGGTGTCTGCCCCTGCATACGGGCGTCACCGGCGACGTCCTCAGAAGAGGGGCCGCCGAGTTGATCAACGACATGCTCAACGACCCACGCGCCTACCAGATCCCCGGTACCCCTCCCGAGGAGCAGTCGAGCCTCATCGTGCCGATCCGCCTGGGCACGCGGAGCGCCGTGCTGAGCGTGGACCGCTTCGGCGGCGAGCTCTTCCAGCCGGACGACCTGGAGACTGTGCGTCTCTTCGCCAGTATCGCGGCCGTGGCGCTAGAGAACGCCCGCCTCTACAAGGTGGCCGAGGAGCAGGCCATCACCGACGGCCTCACCGGTCTGTACAACCACCGGCACTTCTACGAGCGCCTGGGACTGGAACTGGCTCGCGCGCGGCGCTCCGGCACGCCGCTCGCCATGCTGATGATCGACCTGGACGACTTCAAGCGCCTCAACGACGACTACGGTCATGTGGCCGGCGACCACGTGCTGCGCTCCATCGGGCGTTCCCTCGACGACTGCACACGCCGCGGTGTGGACCTGGCGGCGCGCTACGGCGGCGAGGAGTTCGCCGTCTTCCTGCCCGACACCTCGATGGTAGAGCCAGACGACGGCGACCATGCCGAGGGTGCGCTCGCCGTGGCCGAACGCATCCGCGCCACCGTGGCCGCGGCATCGGTGGCTTGCGAGGTGAACGGCGAACTGAAGGAGGTCGGGGTCACCGTCAGCATCGGCGTCGCCGTCTTCCCCACCACAGCAACGACCATGGGCGAGTTGGTCGCCCAGGCGGATGCGGCCCTCTATCTGGCCAAGCGACGCGGCAAGGACCGGGTGGAGGTCTACGGTGCGCGCTGAGATCAGCGCAGGGCACGGGGTCCGCACGAAGAAGACCAGCGCATCGACTCCAAAGGACGGGAGATTGAGCGAAGAGCGCAACGCCGCTGCCGGCGTCCTGGACGCTGTGGTGGCCGCCGCCGGCCGCGCCGACAGCCTGAAGACGGCGATGGGCGAGATCCTCCAGGCCACCCTGCGCGGCATGGACTTCGACGCCGGCACTATCTACGTCCTCGAACAAGACGGCGAGACGAACACGCCGGCCTGCGCCAGCGGCCTGCCGGCTGAGGCCGCCGCACAGATCCTGCAGCACGTGGTCCGCGGCGGGCACAACGCCCTGCTCACCGGCAACGACGCCTTGTTCTCGGACGCGGCCGACAGGCCGGCCAGCCCCCACCCGCCGCTGCCCGGTTTTCACGCCATGGCGGCGGTTCCCCTGTGCAGCGACGAGCATCGGGTAGGCACGCTCATCGTCATCTCACGTTCGCAGCGTCGCATCGAGGAAGCCGACCGCCGCACGCTGGTGGCCATCGGCCGCGAGGCAGGCGGCCTCATCGCCCGCCGCCGGGCGGAACAGGCTCTGCGCGTCAGCGAGGCGAGCTATCGCGGCCTGTTCGACGCGGTGTCGGAGGCGATCTACGTGCAGGACCGCGGCGGCCGCTTCATCGACGTCAATCTCGGCGCCATGACCATGTACGGCTACGACCGCGAGCACTTCCGCGGCCTCTCGCCGCTCGACCTGGCAGCACCCGGACGCAACGACATGAAAGCGCTGATGCTGAACCTGGACCGCGCGTTCGCGGGTGAACCGCAGCACTTCGAGTTCTGGGGCCGGCGCGCCGACGGCACCGCCTTTCCCAAGGAGATGCACCTCACACAGGGCACCTACTTTGGCCAGGACGTGGTGATCGCCGTGGCCGTGGACATCACCGAACGCAAGCGTGCCGAGCAAGAGATCTTCGCCGGCGCGGAGCGCCTGCGCCGCGCCCTGGAGGAGACGGTGGCCGCCATGGGTACCGTGGTCGAGATGCGCGACCCGTATACCGCCGGCCACGAGCGTCGTGTGACGGAGCTGGCGGTGGCGATGGCGCACAAGCTCACCCTGGAAGAGAAGCTCGTCAACGCCCTGCGCCTGGCCAGCGACGTGCACGACATCGGCAAGATCGCCGTGCCGGCAGAGATCCTCAGCAAGCCGGGCCGCCTCAGCACGACCGAGTTCGAGATCATCAAGACTCATCCGCAGGTGGGCTACGACATCCTCAAGTCGATCGAGTTCGAGTGGCCCATCGCGCTCACCGTCCTCGCCCATCACGAGCGGCTGGACGGCTCCGGCTACCCGCTGGGGCTGAGCGGCAGCGACATCGGCACAGAGAGCCGCGTGGTGGCGGTGGCCGACGTGGTTGAGGCGATGGCCTCGCACCGCCCCTATCGCCAGGCTCTCGGCATCGACGCGGCCCTGGAGGAGGTCCGCCGATCTCGCGGCGTGCTCTACGACGCCGACGCCGTCGACGCCTGCGTGGCGGTCGTCAAAGAGGACTCTTTCGTCTTCAGCACCTGAGGCGCCGGCGCCCACCTTCGGCCGACGCCCCCCGCCTCGGCCTGCGCCCAGCCTCGGCGGCCGCCCATCGGCCCACGCCTGGCCCTGCCCTGCCGCCGGCGGATGCCGCGCGAGCCTAGCTGCAGTGCGCCCCAGCATCCGTGCAGCCTCCGCTCGCCGGCACGTCCTGGGACCCCCAGCAGGCTCCGCTCGCTGGTACACTGAACGCCTCGCGGAGGGGTGGCAGAGTGGACGATCGCGGCGGTCTTGAAAACCGTTAAGCGTCGCGAGGCGCTTCGTGGGTTCGAATCCCACCCCCTCCGCCATATGCAGGTCTTCTACGAGGCGAGTGCCTCAGTGTCATGATCCAGCACGAACATCTCACCCACCCAGTCGCGCACCAGGGCGAGACCGGCAACCGCGTAGGGAACGTGGATGCGCGAGTGACCTGGTGCCTGCTGCACGAACACACCGATCGGCACGCGGTCTTCGGCGCATCTCACCAGCGCGCGATTGGTGAACAGGGTTCGGGCATCGTCGCCGTGGCCTTCCTGGCAGTACTCGAGCGTCCGAGAGCCGTCGGTGCGGCTGCGCAACGCCCGTACGCGTATGGTTCCCGGAGACGCTGCGAATGCTGAGACAGCCGGGGTGTTCGGTGTGCAACCGCGACAGCCGGCGAGTTGCTCTAAAGCTGAGCCCGCTTCAAGAGGACATCGCGCGCGAGCTCTCGGACAGCGCCATCGTTGTTCTGGGCTAGCTCGACATCCAGACCCTGCTTGACGATGTCGACGACCTCACCGGTGCTCAGGCTTTCAACGCGCTCAGTGGCAGCTACGTACGCAGCAACGTGCGTCGGAGCGGTTGCCTCACTGAGCCAACCCTCGTCCTGAATGCGTGCGCCAGTAGCTCGCACGGTTGCCGCTTCACGATCGAGATCCATGTGCGCCACTGATGACCCTCCCAAGGCATCGTTTTTTCGCAATGACTTTTGCTTATCCTACTCTGCGCGGCGGACAGATCCGCGCGAGCGCATCGTGCGCGTTGGTGTGCGTCCCGCTATCTCACGTGATGACCCATGGCACGATCCGATGGAACGAATAGCTCGCCATACAGGTCTATTGCTCCGCGGTCGGTGAGGCTGGCCAGAAAGAACGCGACCTCCCGAGTCACGATAGACGCGTTGGCGTCGCAACCGATTCGCTGCTGGACGTACCGCGGGAGCAAGCGCGTGTTGTCCAGCAACGCGAAGAAGAGCCTCTCCAACACGTGGTCGGCCTTCGCATTCTGACGCGACACGAGCGGGCTCTTGTAGACGGTGTCATAGAGAAAGTCGCGCAGCGCGTCGACCTGCGCCCGCATCTCCTCGGAGAAGTCAACGACCGGCACCGCACTATCCCGAACGGCCATCAGGCCCGCGAACTGCGCTCCCCTCGTGGCAGACTCCTCGAGCACGTCGTTGAGCAGCAGGGCAATGAGGTTACGATGCAAACGCCGGACCTTGACACGCGACTCGTCGACACCGGACCACCCTTCTGGATGACTCATGCTCATCTCGGCTTGGGTCACCGTGAAGGCTCGCTTCCACAAGCTCAAGCCGCCTAGATTGGCAGCGCATTCCTGTTCCGAGAGCAGGCCATGCTCGAGCGCGTCGTGCAGGTCGTGGGTCAGATAGGCGATCTCGTCGGAGACGTTACCGATCTGCGCCTCCGGAGAGGGTGCCCGATACTTGGCCAGATCGGAGGCGGAGCCGTAGGTGATGGCTGGCGCGTCAAAGGCCGTCTTGTGCCGCGCGACTCCCTCCCGCACGGCTTGGGTGAGATCCAGCCCCAGGAAACCTGGGTACTGCGCTTCCAGCTCGTCAATGACCCGCAAAGAATGATGGTTGGAGTCCCAGCCGCCGTCCTCTACGAGCAGTCGTTTGAGCGTGTCCTCCCCCTGATGCCCGAACGGCGTGTGACCCACGTCGTGCGCGAGACAGATCGCGTCCGCAAGGGCGCCGTTGAGACCCAAGCTGCTGGCAATGGAGCGCCCGATCTGCGCCGTCTCCACCGAGTGCATGAGCCTCGTGCTGTAGAGGTCGCCCTCGGTGACAATCAGCACTTGCGTCTTGTGCTGAAGCCGCCGAAAGTGCTCGCTGTGGATGATCCGGTCGCGGTCACGCTCAAAGGCGGGACGCGGATCGGCGACCGAGTCGCTCCGGTTCGCACGGTCGGTCCAGGGAGACTTGTCAGGTGTCCGCACGTGGCCGAGCGCATCGCGGTAGCTGAGATTCGAGTCGGGCGCCATGCCACGGACTGTCGCACTCAGAGAGCCGGAAGGCAACAGCGGTACTAGCTAACGTTTGGCTGCCGCAGATCGTCGCGTCTGCTGACGTTCTACCTGCCCCGATATTCGTCCAGCACGACCTTCTCACCCACCCAGTCGCGCACCAGGGCGAGGCCGGCGACCTCGTGGGGAACGTGGATCCGCGAGTCATTTGGAGCCTGCTGCACGAACACGCCGATCGGCACGCGATCCTCGGCGCACCGCACCAAGGCACGATTGGTGAACAGAGCGCGGGCGTCGTCGCCGTGGCCTTCCTGGCAGTACTCGAACGTCCAGGAGCCGTCGGTGCGGCTGCGCAACTGCCCGTCCGCGTACGGTCCTCTGAAGACGCTGCGGATGCTGAGCGCGTACTCGGACCGGGCTGGTTTGTAGATCCCTTTCGCACGCGTGGCCAGAAAGATGCCGCGCGGCAGCTTGTCCGGCCAGGACAGCGTCCGCTCGTCCCGTAGCGACTCCAGAACCTACGAATTCGAGGCCCTTCGGCGCCGAATTCAGTGGCGCGGCGACTCTTCCAGTGGGCCCGCTCCTACCTCTTCTTTTTCGTTTGCGTCCCCATCGAAAGCCGCAGCATCGTGCTGAACGCATAGACCAGCGATGCAGTAGTCGCGAGGGAAGCGGCCTTGTCCAAATCGACCAGTTGCTGTGACGGGCCTGCGGATGTGGCCGTCAGGTCCCGCGACCTGGGGTAGATGGTAAGCGTCGCGGTGCTGCTCAGCGCCTGGGGCGTGCAAAACGCGCACTCCGCACCTCCGTGGACCAGCCTTCCACAACTTGGGCAACGCGTGGACTCCATCTGCCCTCCCGCCGAGTGGCCGTACTTACTTACAGTATCGTGATGCCCGGACGGAACCTTGAACCATGTCCTGCGGCGGCTTCCCCGTCTCTTCTGCCCGTCAGCCGGCGTCGTTGCCGCAAGCGAGCGGCGGCGTTGGTCCTGAGAATCAAGTCCCACTCACCTGCGGCGTGGATTTGAGCTCTGGACCGCACGAGGGGGCGGCTCGTGCGGCCAAGGACACGGCGGACGGCCGGGCGCCCACGGCGACGGTGACGACGACGCTCCTGGTCGAGCCCGGCGAGCACAGAAGCACCCCGGCGCACTTTCATGCCCGGGCGACATTCTGTCGATGCATGTAAAGAATCGGCAGGCATGGCGTCTGCTTGCCCAAGGCCGGGCAGGCTCGAGCTCGGTGGACGGAGGAGTGGGGTCTCTTGACCTTTGTGATACTCATCATCGTGGGTGTGGTGATCGTACTAGTCGTCCGCGCCGCGCTATTATCGGCAGCCGCCTCGGCCACAGTCTCGGTAGCTGATCCAGTGGCAGCGAGAGAACTCCAGCGCTTTCTCGCCGACCTCCGCACAGGACGCGTGAGCATGGACGTCGGCGTGGTTGGGAGTCCGCCCCTCGCACTCAAGAACGGCGAGCGTCTGGCACTCGTCTGCTACGACGTGGTCCTGCGGGAACCGCGTAGCGTGCGCCAGGGGGTCTACGGCGGGCCGCGCGTGCGAGTCTCCCAGAACGTTTCCTTCAACGCCGGCGCATTCCGGTCTGCCCCGCATGAGGGAATGCACGACATGGACACGGGCGACCTCATTGTGACAAACGGGCGCCTGGTCTTCCTCGGCGGCAAGCGCACGCTCAGCGCCAATCTCGCCCAGATCCTCCACGTCGAGCCCTACCTGGACGCGGTGGCCGTCCACCGCACCAACAAGCAGCGCACGGAGATGTTCTTCAACCTGAACCGGCAGAAGGTCGGCATCTCTGTCGGCGGGCGCAACCAGATGACCCTTCTCTCCGGCGCCATGGTGGCGGCCTGCATCGAAGGACTGATCGCGTGCGGCGGGGTCACACCATCCGCGGCGGGGTCGCAGCCCGCGCCGAGCGGCGCGCCGGTCGGCACGGCGCGCGGTAAGTCGCGCGGCACCACGAACAAGG
>Ga0182021_10011203_pt1 | contig 10637 bp, 11 predicted proteins | sample 612E3MmetaG_FD_120493 | JGI IMG/M metagenome (GOLD analysis project Ga0182021, IMG submission 120493) | Permafrost microbial communities from Stordalen Mire, Sweden - 612E3M metaG (Illumina Assembly) | ecosystem: Environmental > Terrestrial > Soil > Wetlands > Permafrost | place: Sweden...
GCAGGATAAATCGCATCTGCAGAACATGCAGGATGTAAATGATGCCGTGGCCGGGCTGATGGCCCTGGGATTCAGCCAGAATAAATCCCGGGAAGCCGTGGAACAGGCCGCCCAGGACCTGGGAATTTATCAGACCGCCGAATTGATCAAACATTCATTGAAGATATTAAGGGGCTAAAGTGCCGGAAAAAATTACCTCCCCGGAAAATATGAACGACGACTTGAAACTGGATGTAACCCTGCGGCCCAAACAATTGTCGGAGTTTGTCGGCCAAGATAAATTGAAAGAGAACCTGAAGATATTTATAACCGCGGCCAAACAGCGCAAAGAACCCCTGGACCATTGCCTCTTTTACAGTCCGCCGGGCCTGGGCAAGACCACGCTATCGCATATCATCGCTAATGAAATGGGCGTCAATATACGGGCGACCAGCGGACCGGTCCTGGAGCGCGTCGGCGACCTGGCAGCGCTATTAACCGATATGAAGGACGGGGATGTATTTTTTATTGATGAGATCCATCGGCTGAACCGCCTGGTGGAAGAAGCACTTTATCCGGCCATGGAAGAGTTTAAGCTGGACATTGTTATAGGTGAGGGCCCCAGCGCCAAGTCTATAAAGCTGGACCTGCCGCATTTTACTTTGGTAGGAGCCACAACCCGGGCCGGCCTGCTGACCAGTCCCTTGCGCGATCGTTTCGGCATCATCGGTCATTTGGATTTCTATACCACAGAAGAATTGGAAAAGATAGTTTTCCGTTCCGCGAAAATATTGAATATTGATATTGACCAGGGTGGAGCGAAAGAGTTAGCCAGGCGTTCCCGCGGCACGCCGCGTATTATTAACCGCCTGCTCAAACGGGTGAGGGATTTTGCCCAGGTCAAGGGCCAGGGCGTCATTACCCAGGCTATCGCTAACCACTCTTTGGACATGCTGGCAATAGACGGCGCGGGCTTGGATGAAATGGACCGTCGCATCCTGGAGACGATCATCGGCAAGTTCTCCGGCGGGCCGGTGGGAATAGAAACCATCGCGATCGCGGTTAACGAGGAAGTGGATACCATAACCGACGTATACGAACCATTCCTGATACAGGCCGGGTTCCTATCTCGTACTGCGCGCGGCCGGATGGTGACGGAAAACACTTATAAACACTTAAATATAACTCCCAAAACAAATAATAAACAGGAAGAGCTGATATAAATGAAAAAAATATTTCTAATATTATTAGTAGTACTATTAACGGCGAGTGGCGCCTGGGCGGGGTCGCCGATCATCCGGGTGGGTCTCTTGAAGAATGTGACCGCTGCGGAAATATCCGGGGCCGGAGTCTTTGAGGTCAGCTTCTCTAAAAGCGACCAGACCAGCTATTTCAACCACCCGATCGCCATCAAGATCAAAGACAAAGCGCTGTTTGTGGAAACGAAAAAGATATCCAGTGATAAAGTGACGGTCCGCACCGACAACAGCGTAGTATTGGTGAATAAGAGAAATTACCGCGGGTTCATAGAAATAATTAATAACGCGCCACAATCCTTTACCGTGGTAGAGATAGTTCCCATGGACCAGTATGTTTACGGCATTATTAAACATGAAATATCCCCGACCTGGCCGCCGGAGGCGATCAAGGCCCAGATAATTGTGGCCCGTACCTATGCCTTAAAGAATATGGGCAAACACGCCAAAGACGGATTTGATATGTGCACTACCACTGATTGCCAGGTTTACGGCGGAATGGATAGCGAAGACCCGGTCTCCAACAAACTAGTGGATGAAACGCCTGGCGAGATTTTGACTTATAAAGGCGAATTAATCTCCACTCCTTATCACGGTTTTTGCGGCGGCTATACCGAGGAAGCACGCTATGTCTGGGAAGGGTCCATTAAAGTCCCATACCTGGTCAGTAAGCGTTGTAAGTTCTGCAAAAACGCTCCTCATTTCAACTGGCAAGCCAGGTATGAAAGAAGCAAAATTGAATCCATCTTACAGGCTAATGGCTACGACATTGGCAAAATCATTAACATTAAAGTAAATGAACGCAGTCCTTCGGGACGGGCCATGGAAATGAAAATTAGCCATAAGAATGGCAAGCTGCTTCTGCAGGCGAATAAATTCCGTTTATTGATGGGTTCTGATATTATCCGCAGCGCCTTATTCAAGATAAGAAAAGATAAAGACGCCTATATTTTTGAAGGGACCGGCTGGGGACATGGCGTAGGGATGTGCCAGGAAGGCGCCAAGGGCATGGCGGAAAAAGGCTACGACTACAGTAAGATCCTGAAATTTTATTACCCCGGAACACAGATCACTCAATGGGACTACTAAACCTATCCGATTTCGACTATGAACTCCCGCGTGAACTCATCGCGCAAACTCCCGCCAAAGAACGAGACCAATCCAGGCTGCTTATACTGGATAAAGACTCCAGAAAGATCGCCCACGGCAAATTCTCCCAGATAATAGATAACCTTTCCCCGGATGATATACTGGTCATTAACAACGCCAAAGTCATACCGGCCCGGTTGTTCGGGCATAAAAAAACCGGCGGTAAAGTAGAGATACTGCTGTTAAGAAAAATAGGCGCCAACGCCCGTATCTGGGAAGCGCTGATCACCGACGCCCGCAAATTCAAACCCAAAGACATAGTGTATTTTAAAGACGAGCTCCTGGAAGCGGAGATCAAGGAAAAAGGGACTGAAGGCAAAGTGATTCTGTCCTTCAACACGCCCGATTTTGAAAAAGTCTTGCCTCGTGTGGGTAAGATGCCCCTGCCACCATACATCAAACGCATGGCTGAAGAAGAAGATTGCGACCGGTACCAGACCATATACGCGCAGAAGGAAGGGGCGGTAGCGGCTCCGACCGCCGGCCTGCATTTCACCCCGGCCCTGCTGGAAGCGATCAAGGCCAAAGGGGTAAAGATAGTGCCGCTGACCCTTTATGTCGGCATGGGGACTTTCATGCCGGTGCGGGAAGAAGACATCACCAAGCACAAGATGGAAACGGAATTTTATGAGATACCGGAAGAAACAGCGAGGGAAATAAACTTGGCGCTGAAAGCGGGCAAGAATATAGTTTCCGTTGGAACCACTGCGGTAAGGGCGCTGGAGAGTTCGGCCGAACAGACGGCCGATGGCTGGCAGCTGAAATCTGAATGCAAGGGCACGGATATTTTTATCTATCCGGGCTATGAGTTCAAGATAGTCAAAAACCTGATAACCAATTTCCATTTGCCGAAATCAACGCTATTGATGCTGGTCTCGGCTTTCGCTGGCCAGGAAACCATCAAGAGCGCCTATGAAGAGGCGATCGTGGAGAGATACCGCTTCTTCTCCTACGGCGACGCCATGTTTATTAAATAAAGGAAAATTCTATGGACCAGATTGATATAAACGAATTTATGAAAAGCCTGGTGGAGAAATCTGACGAGGGCATAGTAGAAATGGCCAAGTTGGGTCGGGGAGCCTATATTGAGGGCCTTTATGATTGTATTATGGGAGAATTTAACCGGAGACGGTTGGATCCAAATCTTCTGAAAGAAAATGTTGAAGAAGAGGAAGCAGGGACAGAAGATATAGCTACGGAGGATACCGAAGATTTTGAAACTATCGCCTTCTTTGATGTGCCTGGACTGGTGAGCGTCTATCAGCAGGCACTTGAACAAGAGGGCATAAAAACTTTCGTACCGAATGATTACGCTCCTTATGACGGGCAGTTTTATCGCCAAATTAATCTGACTGGCAAGGGGATCATGCTCCAGGTGCATGAAAAAGATGTAAAAAAGGCGATAGAGTTACTTAGTGAAGACCTCGCCTGCCAAAAATATATTGTTTATCCGGATGAGGATTAAGTGCCCTTTAAATTAATTAAAACCGAAAAAAATACGCAAGCCAGGCTGGGAGAGCTGACGACTCCGCACGGGGTAGTTAAGACGCCGGTATTTATGCCGGTGGGAACGCAGGCCTCCGTCAAGACCCTGTCCAGCGAAGAAGTGCTGGAAATGGGGTCGGAGATCATACTGGGTAACGCCTACCATTTGTATCTGCGTCCTGGTGAAGAGATAATCAAGAAAGCTGGCGGGCTGGGCAAATTCATGAATTGGCACGGACCGATCCTGACCGATAGCGGCGGCTATCAGATATTCAGCCTGACCGGGTTGCGCAAAATTACCAGGGAAGGGGTGAAATTCCAATCGCATCTGGACGGGTCCAGCCATTTCCTGACCCCGGAACGGGTGATAGAGATACAAAACAACCTGGGCTCCGACATCATGATGCCTTTGGATGAATGCCTATCCTACCCGACTGATTATATATTGACTAAAGAATCCCTGGATCTGACCATTGACTGGCTCAAGCGCTCGATAGAACGGCATAAGGAATTTAACAAGATATCTGACGTGACCGGGAAAGAGCAGATGTTGTTTGGCATAGTGCAGGGAAGCTTCTATAAGGACTTGAGGAAAGAAAGCGCGGAAAGGACAAGAGAACTGGAACTGGACGGGCTCGCTATAGGCGGCATCAGCGTGGGTGAGCCAAAGGACCTTTCGGCGGAGATGCTGGATGTAACCCTGCCTCTGCTGCCCCAGGACAAGCCCCGATACCTGATGGGCATAGGCTTGCCCGAGGACCTGTGGTCCTACGTGGAAAAAGGGGTGGATATGTTCGATTGCGTGGTCCCGACCAGGAACGCACGCAACGGCCAGGTATTTACTTCTACGGGTAAGAAAGTGATCACCCATGCCGCTTATAAGGATGATTTCGCGCCGCTGGATGAGAATTGTGATTGCTTCACCTGCCGCCATTACACCCGGGCTTACATGCATCATTTATTCCGGGGGAATGAGCTCCTGGGATTGAGATTAAATTCTTTACATAACGTGCACTTTATGCTAAACTTAATAAATAATATCAGACAGGCGATAGCCGAGGACAAATACCCCGCGGCTAAAGCTGAATTTATGAAGAATTATATGGGATCTAACTAATACAGGAGGTTTTATGCAAGCTAATCCGCAATTGAATATGCTAATTTCGATCATTATGGTTTTTGCCATTTTTTATTTCCTGATGATCAGGCCCCAGAACCAGGAGAGAAAAAAACTGCAAAAACAGCTGGACGCCCTGAAAAAAGGCGACGAAGTCATAACCAACGGCGGTTTGCACGGGACGGTGGCCAATGTGCGGGGTACCCTGGTAGATATCAAAGTTTATGAAGAAATAAAGTTAGTCTTTTCCAAGAGCGCCATAGCCTATGTGAAAAAACCGCAGGACCTGGAGCTGGAAAAGAAGGAAGCAAATAAGGTAGAGGTGATCAAATAAATGCCCAGTACCGCTACTCTAAATGAGGTAAAGAAGCATCCCCTGGTGATATCGCTCCTGGAAGGAGCCAATCGTTACCTGGGGGTGATCGGTTTTACTGAGCATGGGCATCGACACGCCAGCCTCGTTTCCAATATCGCTCAGAACGTCCTGACTCATCTTAAATACACCGAAAGACTGGCCGAGTTGGCTGCGATTGCCGGGTACCTGCACGATATCGGTAACGTGATCAGCCGGATGGATCATGGCATCTCAGCATCCAATATATCGATAATGATCTTGCGTGATCTTAATGTCGATCCCGATGAGATCACGGAAATAGTTGGGGCCGTTGGCAATCACGAAGAAGAATTCGGGGATCCGGTGAGCGCCGTTGCCGCCGCTTTGATACTGGCGGATAAGAGCGATGTACATCGCAGTCGCGTGCGCAACCCGAACATGGTGCTATTCGACATTCATGACCGGGTGAATTACGCGGCGGAAAAGTCATTCTTGCGCGTGGATGCAGAAAAGCGCAGTATCACCCTGGAACTTACCATCGATACTTCTATCTCCCAGGTTATGGAATACTTTGAAATATTCCTATCCCGTATGGTGATCTCGCGCCGTGCAGCCAAATTCTTGGAATGCAATTTCTCTTTGGTCATCAATGATAATAAACTGCTATAACAATCTGAAAGGAGATCACGGACTAGCATGAACGCTAAACAGATCAAATGGATCATAACATTAGCTCTACTGGGGGCGGCGGTCTATTTTATGATCCCGACTATCCAATGGTACAGGCTCTCTCCTGAAACCAGGGAGGAGAAAGAAAAGAGTGGGGATACGATCCTGGGTAAGATCATCAACCTGGGATTGGACTTAAGAGGCGGCATGCACCTGGTTTTGGAAGTAGACACTTCAAAACTGGCTGCCGGAGTGACCAAGGTTGACGCGGTGGACCGGGCGATCGAGATCCTGCGTAACCGTATAGACCAGTTCGGGGTCAGCGAACCTTTGATCCAGAAGCAAGGCGATAATTTGATCATCGTACAGTTGCCGGGCGTGAAGGATCCGCAGCGGGCGATAGACTTGATCGGCCGCACAGCTCTACTGGAATTCCGGCTGGTAGATGATACCAATAAACTCAGCGAAGCCCTGCAAGGCAAGGTCCCCGCGGGTTATGAATTGTTAAAAGACAAAAATGGCGAAGCTCTTTTACTGCAAAGCTCCGCCACGGTTACCGGCGCCTCCCTTTCTAACGCTAAGGTGAAGATCGGCGGGCAATATAACCAGCCCTATGTGGCCATTGATTTTACCGAGCAGGGAGCCAAGGATTTTGCCAAACTAACGGGGGAAAATATCAACCGGAGATTGGCCATTGTCCTGGACGGCGTTGTGCAATCGGCCCCGGTGGTCAGGTCTAAAATTCCGGACGGCCATGCAATTATAGAGGGTAATTTCACCATGGAAGAATCAAGCGAATTAGCCATTGTGCTCCGGGCGGGCGCTCTGCCAGCTCCGGTTAATATTATCGAGAACAGGACTATCGGACCATCTTTGGGACAGGATTCTATCAAGAGCGGTGTCCGGGCTTGCCTGATCGGCTTGGCGGCAATCGTCATATTTATGTTCATTTATTACGGCATGTCGGGTTTGATCGCGGACGTGGCATTGATCGGTAATTTTGTCGTCTTGCTGGGAGCTATGGCGGCGTTCCATTTTACTCTGACTTTGCCTGGTATCGCCGGTATCATTCTCAGCTTGGCGATGGCCGTGGATGCCAACGTGCTGATCTTTGAAAGGATCAGGGAAGAGTTGAATAACGGGAAAACGATCAGGGTAGCGATCGATACCGGTTATGAAAGGGCCACGGTAACCATCGTGGACTGTAACTTAACCAACCTGCTTGCGGCTTTGTGCCTGTTCAATTTCGGCACCGGCCCGGTGAAAGGGTTCGCGGTGACATTATTTCTGGGTATACTGATCAGTATGTTCACGGCCATTATTGTGACCCATCTGATCTTCGACTATACTTTGCAGGGTAAAGACATTAAGAAACTCAGCATATAAAGGGGAGATTCGCAAAAATGAGATTAATCGGCAAAACCAACATTGATTTTGTAGGAAAAAGGTGGATTGGGTACACGCTCAGCCTCCTGATATTATCCTTTGGTATATTTTCATTGATATCCAAAGGCGGACCCCGTCTGGGTATCGATTTTACCGGCGGTATTCTGATGCAAGTTAAATTCGTTCAGAATGTCCCGGCGGAGGATATCCGCACGGAACTGGAATCTATCGGTTATAAGGACGCAGAGATCCAGGATATTACGAACTCTAATTCCGTGATCATCAGGTTCCCTAAGTCCAATCTGGCTGTGACTGAAGAAGTAAAGAAAATAACCGATGCCCTGAACAGCAAGTGGAGCGGACAGGGGATATCGATCGAGCGTACGGAAATGGTCGGGCCTAAAGTGGGCGCGGCTTTGAGCCAACAGGCGTTCTATGCGTTGCTATATTCCTGGGTAATGATCATCATTTATATAGCCTTCCGCTTCAAATCCATGGTAAACGGCGTAGCCGGAGTGGTCGCGCTGATACATGATGTCCTGGTAGTATTGGGTATTTTCTCTATCATGAACAAGGAGATCACCCTGACGGTCATCGCCTCATTCCTGACCATTGTCGGTTATTCGATCCATGATACTATAGTCGTTTATGACCGTATTCGCGAGAATAAACGAATATTACGGGATAAATCATTTTACGATGTTATTAATATAAGCATCAATGACACCCTCAGCCGTACTATTATCACTTCCCTGACTGTCTTCATGGCCCTGGTGGCTTTGTTCTTCTGGGGCGGGCCGGTAATACATGATTTCGCGCTGGCACTGCTGATCGGCGTCATCGTGGGTACTTATTCGTCTATCGCGGTTGCCAGCCCGATGGTCTATGACTGGGTAACCAGGCAAGAGAAGAAGCGGGCGCTTATAAGACAAAATGGTAAAGCTTAATATAGATATACGTGAAAAAGAAGTATTAAGATATTTAAGATTTGATCCGGCCCGGACCAAACTGGACGATAAAATTGGCCAGCTGGTAAGAGAGACCATCCTGCTGGGCAAAAGAAGAGTCCGTCCCCGGTTCGCCTACCAGGTGCTGAATATCCTGGAGAATAACGGTCGCAAGGTCCGGGTAAAAGGGTTCATTATAGAAAGTAAAAATGTGGCCAAAATACTGCGCCACGCCACTGCGGTGGTTCTGTTTGTCACCAGCATAGGCCTGGACCTGGAGAAGGAAATCGACCGGCTGTTCCGGCTGGGTGAACCATCTAAAGCGGTCATATTGGACGCAGTCGGCTCTGAAGCCGAAGAAGCGCTGACAGACTCGTTGCAGCAGCAGCTTATGAGCGAATATAGCGATTTTAAAGCAACGCCTCGCTTCAGTCCCGGTTATGGTGACTGGGATCTCAAAGCTAATAAAGGAATTTTAAAACTTCTGGACGCAAAAAAAATAGGAGTGAAAGTATCCCCGGCCCTGATGTTGCTCCCGCAAAAGACCGTGACCGGCGTCTGGGGACTATCAAGAGGTAAATGAACTTCAAAAATCTTCTTAAAGGCCATAAAACCATTATCTTCGACGGGGCGATGGGGACCATGCTCCAAAAAGAAACTCTCCCTCAAGGAGTGTGCCCTGAGTCCTATAATCTCTCTCATCCCGGAATAATCACCAAAATACATGAAGCCTATATCGCGGCCGGCGCCCAGGTAATAACCACCAATACTTTTGGCGCGAACCGGCTTAAGCTGGCGACCTATCACCTGGAAAATGAACAGGCCAAGTTGATCCAGGCGGCAGTTAAAGCCGCGCGACAAGCTATTAAGAACCAAAAAGTTTTAATAGCCGGCGATATCGGACCCTTGGGCGAGCTGGTTGAGCCATTAGGCAAAATCGCCTTTGAGCTGGCGGTAGATGTTTTTACCGAACAGGCCAAGTATTTAAAAAAAGCCGGGTGTGATTGTCTTATCCTGGAAACATTTACTGATCTGCAGGAAATGAGAGCGGCGCTCGTTGCCGCTAAAGGTGTAGGCTTGCCGGTTATCGCTACAATGACTTTTGAACAAGGTCTAAGAACAGTCACCGGTTCGGATCCGCGCACCGTCGCGGTCGTAATGCAATCTCTGGGAGCCGATATTATCGGCGCCAATTGCAGCAGCGGACCGCAGGAATTACTGGCTGTGGCCAGGGAAATGGCTGCGGTAGCGCAGGTACCGGTATTAATACAGCCAAATGCCGGCTTGCCTAAACTGGAAAACGGGCGGACGGTTTTTCCTTTATCCGCCGAAGCGTTTGCCGGTTGTACTGATGAATTCCTAAGGATCGGAGTGTCTTGCCTGGGTGGTTGCTGCGGAACTACGCCGGAACATATAAAACAGTTGGCAGATGGCAGTCGGCGGATGGCAGTAAAAAACAAAACAAAAAATAAAGTTTCGAAAACATATTTAAGCTCTAGGACAAAAGTGGTAGAGATTGGGGAATATCCGGTTATCATCGGCGAGAGAATCAATCCAACCGCCAGGAAATTACTGGCCGAAGCTATCAGAAACAAAAATTATACTCTTATCCTGGATGAAGCCCGGGCTCAGATCGCGGCCGGCTGTGACCTGCTGATGTCAACGTGAGCGTTCCGGGCACTGAGGAAAAAGAGACCATCAAGAAGCTGGTTCTCGACCTGAGCACCATAACCGAGAAACCCCTGGTGCTGGATTCGCCTGACGCACAGGTTTTGGCGGCGGGATTAAGGAATTTTCCCGGCAAAGCGTTAGTGAATTCCGTGACCGGCGAAAAAGAAAAACTTAAAGCACTCCTGCCTTTGGTAAAACAATACGGGGCGGCGGTGGTTGGTTTATGCATAGATGAGAGCGGTATACCCAAAACCTGGCAAAAACGCGTGGAAATAGCCGGTAAGATAGTTAAAGCCGCTGACCAGGCCGGTATCCCGCGGACAGATATCTTTATCGACTGCCTGACCCTGGCGGTTTCCGCCGAACCGGAGGGAGTAGCCGGTACTTTACGGGCTATCAGCGAAGTAAAGAAAAAGCTGGGAGTGAGGACGGTACTGGGGGTAAGCAACATCTCCCATGGTTTGCCGAACCGCGTCCTGGTAAACGCCAGCTTCCTGAGCATGGCCATCGCGGCCGGGTTGGACGCGATCATCATGAATCCGTTGGATGAAAAAATGCAGGAAACTGTTTCAGCGGCGGCGTATTTAGCGGGCCGCGACCCAAACGGGAAAAGATATCTGGCTAAATTTAGCGCTCAATCATTA
>Ga0182021_10011204_pt1 | contig 10637 bp, 10 predicted proteins | sample 612E3MmetaG_FD_120493 | JGI IMG/M metagenome (GOLD analysis project Ga0182021, IMG submission 120493) | Permafrost microbial communities from Stordalen Mire, Sweden - 612E3M metaG (Illumina Assembly) | ecosystem: Environmental > Terrestrial > Soil > Wetlands > Permafrost | place: Sweden...
CATTTCCACTGTACTGGCCATAAGTTGATGCATCTGTTCCGGCTCATCCCCTTCCACAAAGTAGGGCGTCCAGCCGCAGCCTCTCAGAAATTGCTCCAATTCCTCGTGCTCGATACGGGCCAGCACGGTTGGATTGGCTATTTTGTAGCCGTTGAGATGCAAGATCGGCAGCACTGCTCCATCGGTGATCGGATTGAGAAACTTATTGGAGTGCCATGCTGTAGCTAACGGACCTGTTTCCGCTTCGCCGTCGCCGATAACGCAGGCGACGACCAGGCCGGGATTGTCGAACACGGCCCCGAAGGCATGGCTGAGCGAATACCCCAGCTCGCCACCTTCGTGAATCGACCCCGGACACTCCGGTGACACATGGCTGGGAATTCCGCCGGGGAAGGAGAACTGGGTGAACAATCTTTTCAACCCGGCCTCATCCTGACTGATATTTGGATAAATCTCGCTGTAGGTACCTTCCAGGTAGGTATTTCCCACCAGCGCCGGGCCGCCGTGACCGGGACCGGCAATGTAGATCATATCCAGGTCATACTTCTTGATGACCCGGTTCAGATGCACATAGATGAAGTTCTGTCCCGGTGTCGTACCCCAATGCCCGAGCAGCGTCGGCTTCACTTGCGAAAGTGTCAACGCCTGCTTGAGGAGGGGATTGTCGTAGAGATAAATCTGGCCGACCGAGAGATAGTTCGCGGCACGCCAATAGGCATCCATCTTGTGAAGCAATTCCGGGGTGAGTGTGTCGGTTTTCATAGTCTGACTTTCTTTGTGTCCAAGAATCATGACGGGCAGAGCTTGACTGCCACAATCCCGATGTGTGTCCCGCCCACATCGACAACCAAGAAATTGAGGTTTGCTCTCATTATCCGTTTCCCTACAACATGCGGAGTTGTGGCATTGACAACTTGGCTAGCCAAAAGCATGGGCGGACAGCTCATACCGGAGTAGGCTGCTGATGCGCTTGATAGTGTCATCCGGACTCCTTTTCGGGACTGGGACTATGCCAGTAGCCGTCCGATGCGATCAGGACATCGGCCTCTTTCGGTCCCCAGGTGCGACGTTTGTACGGCCGAGATCGGTGATGAGTCTTAAGGACTTGGTCGACCACTGCCCAAGCGGCCTCGACCGCGTCCTCGCGGGTGAAGAGGGCTCCGTCACCGGCCATGGCGTCGCCCAAGAGTCTTTCATAGGGTGCTTCCTCTCCCGGTCGTTCTTCGGCAAGGTAAAGCTCTCGTTGGTCGCCGATGAATTCCTTCCCTGTGCGCTTGACGCGCGCGGCGATGGCGACAGCCGAGCTTGGGGAGAGTCTGAAGCGTATATAATTGCCCAAGGCAGTCGCCGGTGCTGAGTCGGCGAAAAGTCTTTGCGGTGGCGGCTTTAATTCCACCAGGACCTCGGACACCGTTTCAGGGAGGTATTTGCCAGAACGCAGGTACCACGGCACGCCCTCCCAGCGCCACGAGTCGATGAAAAGTCGCGCGGCGCAAAAGGTCTCAACGTCGGAGTTCTTCGCCACGTCCGGCTCCTTCCGATAGCCGGCGTACTGGCCACGTACCACGTCATCGGGCTTGAGTGGGCGCATGGCCTGGAAGACCTTGGCCTTCTCGGTGTGCACAGCTCCATAACCCCTGTAGGCCGGCGGCTCCATGGCAAGCAGCGCAACAATCTGGAAGAGGTGGTTTTGGATCACGTCGCGCAGACAGCCGGCGGTTTCGTAAAACGCGCCGCGGTTCTCCACACCGAAATCCTCGGCCAGCGTTATCTGGACACTGGCCACACAGTTACGATTCCAGAAAGGCTCGAGAAACGAATTAGCAAAACGAAAATACAGGATGTTCATGATCGCCTCCTTCCCGAGAAAGTGATCGATGCGGAAAATCGAGTCTTCCGGGAATACCGAATGCGCGGCGAGGTTGAGTTCACGTGCAGAGGCAAGATCACGTCCGAATGGCTTTTCGACAATGACGCGCGCATGCTCGGCCAAGTTCGCGGCACCGAGCCCTTTGATCACCGTCTCGAAGAGCGAGGGCGGGATGGCGAGGTAGTGCGCTGGTCGCCGGGCACTACGAAGCGCCGTCTTGATTGCCGTGAACGTGGCCCGGTCGTTATAGTCGCCCCCGACGTACCTAAGCAGAGATAGAAGATGGCGGAGAGCACGCTCGTTGTCGATCCCAACCTCTTGCTTGATGCTGTCCTTCGCGCGATTGTGCAGTTCCGTCAGACTCCACTTCGGCGCAGCGACGCCGATGATCGGGAATTGCAGGGCGCCCCGTTTCGCCAGCGCATAGAGCGCCGGGAAGATCTTCTTATGGGCGAGATCGCCCGTTACTCCGAAGAGCACCAAAGCATCCGAACGAGAAGCGGTCATCAAGCGCCTCCTCTGGGTGAAGCGCTCTTTTCCACATGACCGCCAAACGCGTAACGCATCGCTGAGAGCACCTTGTCGGCGAAATCCGCCTCGCCACGCGAGCTGAAACGATCGTAGAGCGCGGCGCTGATCACCGGGGCTGGGGCTGACTCGTCGATTGCCGCCGTAATCGTCCAGCGGCCTTCGCCTGAATCCGAAACACGTCCTTTAAACTTCGCCAAATCCGGGCTGCCAAGGAGTGCCCTCGCGGTCAAGTCCAGAAGCCATGAAGCAATCACGCTGCCACGGCGCCAGACCTCGGCGATGTCGGCCAGATTTAGGTCATACCGGTAGTATTCGGGGTGGCGCAGCGGGGTGGTCTCGGCATCGGCTGTCCGCTTCTGCTTGCCGGCATTGGCATGACGGAGGATGTTGAGCCCCTCAGCGTAAGCAGCCATAAGTCCGTACTCGATCCCATTGTGGACCATCTTGACGAAGTGGCCAGCACCGGACGGACCGCAGTACAGGTAGCCATGCTCCGCCGTGCCGGTTGGCCTCTGCCTCCCCGGCGTACGGGGGGCCGTTTCGATACCAGGGGCAAGGGCCGCGAAGATTGGATCGAGGCGCCGTACTGCAGATTCGTCGCCGCCGATCATCAGACAGTATCCGCGGTCCATTCCCCACACTCCACCGCTCGTTCCCACATCCACATAGTGAATTCCTTTGGGTTTCAACCCAGCGTATCGGCGGATGTCATCGTGGTAGTAGGAGTTGCCGCCGTCGATGACCACGTCGTCGCGGTCGAGCAGAGGGACGAGGTCGTTTAGCGTTTGATCAACCACCGCCGCCGGCACCATCATCCAAATCGCGCGTGGCCGTTTCAGCTTATGCACGAAGTCTTCAAGCGACGTCGTGCCAACAGCCCTCTCTTTAACGAGCGCCTGAACGGCTTTCGGATGGAGGTCGTAAACAACGCAGTGATGGCCAACTCGCATGAGGCGGTGCACCATGTTGGACCCCATTCTCCCAAGACCGATCATACCCAGTTCCATGTGCTTTTTCATTTTCTTACTATTCCTCGCCACACGTCGGCGCTGTTCCGGTGTGAATGTAGTTCTTGGCATTGCTTGTCCTTCTTCATGAGAGGATTCTGTGAATGGCTGCGGCCGAGACCGGCGACGGGAGAAAATGTCGAGCTCATACCTCTTGTGGCCCGGTTCAGATGCACATCGATGACGTTCTGCCCCGGTATCGTGCACCTGTGTCCGACGACGAGTGCCTTTACGTCAGAGAGTTTCAGCGCCTCCTTCACCAGTGGATTGTCGTAAAGGTACATTTGGCCGACCGACAGATAGTAAGCGGCGCGTCAATAGGCATCCGTCTTGTGGAGCGGTTCCGGAGAAAGAGTTTTTGTTTTCATTTTTCAACTTCCTCTTCTTTACTCAAGACCGGAGCAAATGCGCCAGTCCATTTAAGGACTTCGTAGCAAAGCAGCTTTCCTACTTCAACCGATCGCACACCAAGCGTTTCAAGGTCGAGGAAGTCACGTTTCTCTATACCGCTTTCTCCCGTTTTTGCTTCAACGGGCGTGCCCCTTGGCATTTGCTTCATCGACCCAGTACCCAGGGCGATTGTAATGTCGATGCAGTCTAGTCTCATAATCCCGCGTTAGGAGGGACTCTTCACTATATTCCGGTGACTGCTTGATGGTCGCGCAAGGAAGATCGAAGAAGATTTTCATCTTGCTCCAAGATATGCGTTCAATCCACTGCGGTGAAACCAGGACCTTTTTCCCCGGTAACCAGTTCCGTGTATCGATGACGAGATAGCGAATCGCCCACGTGTCGTCATCGAGGACAAAGTCCTCGACGTGGCCAATCTCGCCGTCTGTGGCTTGGATGTTATATCCACTCACTTCTTGAGTGCTACGTAAATGGGGATCCCACGTTTTCTCACCTTTTGTGGATGTCTTCCACTTTTTACGGTCACGAACAATGGAGGGATAAAATCCCCACATGTATGGGCCACCCCAATACGCCGGCCACCCATAGTACCCATAATAGGCCTCCTCGAATTGTCGCGAAACGGGCTTGTCACTGTTCAAGGAAGGACTGTCCTCAATCTGCTTTTTGGTCAAATCGATGGCGATGTGTTGCTCTTCTTTATTCGCGACGAGGAGCGCATACGGAGAGATCAACACTTGCCTCCCCGTAAGCCAGTTTCCCGTGTCGGCGACCAGATAGCGAATCGTCCAGTGCTGGTCATCGAAGTAGAAATCTCTGACCTTCCCTATTTCCCCGTCGCGGCCGTCCAATTTGAAACCTGCTAGTGATTTGATTTTGATTAGCATAATCACAATCCTTTCTTTCTTTGAGTCTTATTGTTGTTCGCTGTTGTCGCCCGGCCGGCCGCCACAACATCACGCCCTCAGCCGCCGCGTTTTTATCCACAGCAGCCTCCAGACTTCTCTTCCGTCTTAGCACCGGCGCGGGTAGACAGAAACTTTTGCCGACAGTGGTCGCTGCAAAAGTAGAATGTCTTTCCGTCGCGTTCGGCGTGGAGAGCGGTTGCTTCGTCAACGGTCATTCCGCAGATGGGGTCTTTGGTCACGGATGTCGATTTTTTCATGGTCATGTTTGTTTCTTGGATATTGTTCAGGGTGCTCCCATGAATCACAGTTTTGCTTTCCGCAGCCTCAAGGCGTTGCCGATGACCGACACGGAACTCAGGCTCATCGCGGCTCCGGCAATAATCGGGCTGAGCAACAAGCCGAAGAACGGGTAAAGCACCCCCGCCGCCACAGGAATACCCAGCGCATTGTAGAGAAAAGCGAAGAACAGGTTCTGCCGGATGTTCCACATAGTGGCGCGACTGAGCCGGATGGCCTTGGCAATGCCGCGGAGGTCTCCTTTCACGAGGGTGATGCCTGCGCTTTGCATGGCCACGTCGGTGCCGGTGCCCATGGCAATGCCGACTTCAGCTTCGCTGAGGGCGGGTGCGTCGTTGATGCCGTCCCCGGCCATCGCAACATGTTTACCTTCCGCGCGAAGCTTCTTGATAGAAGCGACTTTTCCAGCGGGTTCGATCTCCGCTTCCACAGCGTCAAGGCCGAGTTGCTTGGCCACCACATCGGCCGTACGGCGGTTGTCGCCCGTGAGCATGACAAGCTTCAACCCGAGCGCGTGCAGATCACGGATCGCTTCCGTTGTTGTAGGTTTTATTGGGTCGGAGACGGCGAGGATTCCGGCCGGCTTGCCATCTATAGCGACAAACATTGCGGTCTTCCCCTCTTCTTGAAGCTTCATGGCCGAGGCTTCAAGTGGCTCCAGGCCAGTGATCTTCTCAATCCGCAGGAAATCCGGTTTGCCGATCATGACGGCACGACCGGCGATCGTGCCGAGCACTCCGCCGGCAGTCACGGAGCGGAAGTCCTTCACGGCCTCGAATGCGATCCCTTGTTCTTTTGCACCCCGTACAATCGCGGCGGCGAGCGGGTGTTCGCTGTTCTGCTCCAGTGAGGAGGCGAGACGGAGGAACTCCTTCGCGTCGAAATCATTGGTCGGGAGGATATCGATAAGTTTGGGTTTGCCCTCCGTGAGAGTGCCTGTCTTGTCCACGACGAGCGTGGTGACTTTCTCCAGCCGTTCGAGTGCTTCGGCGTTCTTCACAAGCACCCCTTCCTGCGCACCACGTCCGACACCGACCATGATGGACATGGGTGTAGCCAGGCCGAGGGCGCACGGGCAGGCGATGATGAGGACCGCGACGGCGTTCACGATAGCGTGCGCGAGCTTTGGCTCCGGCCCAAGCCACATCCAGAGGACGAATGTAAGCACCGAAGCCGTCAGCACCATCGGCACGAAGATGCCCGCGACCTTGTCGGCGAGACCTTGAATGGGCGCGCGGCTACGCTGGGCTTCGGCAACCATGTTTACAATCTGCCCGAGTAACGTGTCGGCACCAACCCGCTCGGCACGCATGACGAAACTGCCGGGGCCATTAACAGTGCCACCGGTCACTTTGTCGCCGACGGCCTTCTCCACCGGAAGCGGTTCGCCGGTGACCATGGACTCTTCCACGCTGGAGTGACCTTCGACCAACGCACCATCAACGGGCACCTTATCACCTGGAACCACGCGCAACCAGTCGCCGACTTTCACTTGATCGAGTGGGACCTCATGATCGCCCCCCGGTGCGATTTGGCGCGCCGTGGGCGGTGCGAGGTTCAGCAAAGCCTTAACGGCACTTCCTGTGCGGCTCCGAGCGCGAAGTTCGAGCACCTGACCGAGAAGCACCAGCACGACGATTACTGCTGCGGCCTCAAAGTAGATGGCGACCGTTCCCTCGTGTTGCATGGAGTGTGGGAATAGATCGGGCATGAGCATCGCCACGGCGCTAAAGACGAATGCTGCTCCTACGCCGATGGCAATCAGCGTGAACATGTTCAAGCGACGAGTCACGACTGAGCGCCAGCCACGTTGGACAAACGGCCAACCTGCCCACCAGACCACGGGCGTGGTGAGCGCAAATTGCATCCAGCGTGAAGCATGGCTATCTACCCAGGAATGCCTCGCCAGCAACGGGATGAGGTGCGCCATCGCCAGGAAAAACACCGGCAGGGTCAGCGCTGCACCGACCCAAAGGCGCTTCGTCATGTCATGCAGCTCGGCGCTTTCCTCGCCATTCGTACCCGCCGTCACCGTCTTTGGTTCCAGTGCCATGCCGCACTTGGGGCAAGCGCCGGGACGATCCTGCTGCACTTCGGGGTGCATGGGGCACGTGTAGATGGCTTTGGCCTGCGACATTTTCATGACCATGTTCCTTTTAGACCGTAAGACCCAATACCTGACGGACCGTGCTTGCGATCATCCACTCCTCGTCAGTCCGGATGACTCGCACGGGAATTCTGCTGGTTTCCGCGGAAATGACCTCCGCGCATGTCACATTGCGTTTCTCTTCAAGTTCGATTCCAAGAAATCCCAGCCCGTCGCAGATCCGGGCGCGGACAGGGGGCGCGTTCTCCCCGATGCCTCCTGCAAAGACCAGCGTGTCTAAGCCGCCGAGCACCGCCGCAAATGCGCCGATCCATTTTTTTATCTGGTAACAGAACATGGCGACCGCCTCGGCTGCCCGCACGTCCTTCGTTTCACACGCCAGCAAGTCGCGCATGTCGGAACTGGTCTCCGACACGCCGAGAAGTCCGGACTGGAAATTGACCATCTCATTGAACTGTTTGGCGCTCATGTTTTCAGTGCGCGCTAGATACCAAACCAGTCCGGGATCGAGATCGCCTGAGCGCGTGCTCATGGGCAGGCCGGCTGTCGGGGTGAAGCTCATGCTTGTATCCACGGGTTTGCCGTCACGCACAGCTGCCAGGCTTGCGCCATTGCCGAGGTGGGCGAGGATGACCCGGCCCTGTGCCGCGTCCGATCCGGCCAGGCGGGCCAGTTCTCCCATCAGAAACGCATAGGACAACCCGTGGAACCCGTACCGCCGCACCCCCTGCGCTTCGTAGCGGCGTGGGATCGGCAACAACCGGGCCACCCGCGGAAGGTCATGGTGAAAAGCCGTGTCGAAACAGGCCACTTGGGGCAGGTCAGGAAATCGGCGATGAAACGCCTCGGTCAGCAGGATCTCCTCCGGCAGATGCTCAGGATCGAACGGACTGAGCTGGCGCAGTTCCTGAACCATTTCCGCAGTGATTCGCTGCGGCTTACTGTACTTCGGCCCGCCATGCACCACCCGATGCCCCACCGCGGTCAATGCATCACGCCCGCTATGTTCCTCGATCCAATCCATCAGAGCGCCCACCGCCACCGTGTGATCCGGCGCCGTCACTAACTGCGAAAAGTTGTCCGCCTGGTTCAAACCTTTTACCCGAAAGGTGGCCTCCGGCAGTCCGATCCGCTCAATCCCGCCCTCCAGAACCCGTTTGAGCGAGTCACCGGCCTCAAACAACGCGAACTTGATGCTCGACGAGCCGCCATTGATCGTCAGGATGCGTGGGTTAGCTGGTCCCATGGAGGACTCCTTCGTCATTCTGCAATCCGAACGAAGCCAGTTTCGCGCACGTGGACCTGTAATCCGTGTGAAGAATGCTCCGAATCCCCAAACCTTCCGCGACCTGGACGAACATCGGCGTGTTTTCGATATAGACGACCTGCCAGGTCGGCGCCTGAGTGATGTCCAGAGCAAGCCGAAAGATGTCCGCGTCCGGCTTGCGGACGTGCACGAAACAGGAGGAGACAAAAGAATCCACAAACTTGTCCAGTTTGAATGTCCGAATCCGGTGAGAATTCAATTCCCGAGCTTCGTTGCTGACCACGGCGATCTTCAACCCGTGTTTTGCCTTGAGCTTCCGGACCAGCTCGATCATCTCGGGGTACGGTTTCGATTGCGCGAACATGAAGCGCCGAAACTGAGCCCGGGTGAACGGTCGCTTTTGGTAAAAGACCACTCGACCCAGGTATTCTTTCAGCGTGAGCTTTCCCTCCTCGTAGGTGTCGAAAGTCAGATGATGCCGATCCTCCATCTCGTCCAACTTCAGCTTGAATTTCGTCGCCGCCCGCTTGCGGGCATGATGATCCCACCCGTCTGTTAGCAACACGCCGCCGATATCGAGAAACAGCGTCGTGATCTCTGTTGAAGGCTTCATGATACTCCCCTGGGTTCCGTTGTTCTGTCGGTTACGCTCCCAATTCCTTGACCGTGCGCATAAATGTTATGACGTCTTCCCTGCTGAGCATGCCAATGACATGGTGATCCCGGGTGACGGGCAACTGGTTGACCCCGGTGCGGTCCATCTTCTGCAGGGCGGCCCACAGATCGGTATCAGGATCGATGCGTCTTAGCTGTTCCCAAGGAAGCATGACCTCAGCGGCACTCGTCGCCGCCCATTCGTGACGCGGCACTACCTTGAGCTGATGCAAAGTCATCAAGCCAACGGTGTTGTGCCCCCGGTTGACGAGAAACCAGCGTTGCCCGCTGCCGAGGATGTGTTCGTCGACTAATTCCTGCAGCGTCAAATCTGCGGAAATGACCGGGCAATGCGTGCTCATAGCCTGCGAAACCCTATGGCCCGCCAGCAGCCCCTGAAACATCACTTGATGAACCTGGCCGGAAGCTGCGTTGTCGAGGAACCAGCCGATGATCGCGATCCAAAGCCCTCCGCCAACGTTACCACTAAACATCTGCCAGACGCCGGTGAGGATAAACAGAAAAGCAAAGAACCGGCCGACGTTGGCTGCCATAAGGGTGGCCCGGCGCATGTTTCCTGTGATCGCCCACACGATGGCGCGGAACACGCGACCGCCGTCGAGTGGATAGCCGGGAATCAGGTTGAACAGCACCAGGGCCAGGTTGATGTACGCCAGGTACTTTGCCAGACCCCAAAGGGGTTCCATGCCAACCACCAGCGGCTGCACCGCATAGAAAAGGACCGCCAGGACCAGGCTCACGAGCGGGCCCACGATCGCAATAAGAAACTCGGCAAAGGCGCTGGGCGGTTCTGCCCCAATCTGAGCGACACCCCCGAAGAGGAAAAGCGTAATGCTGCGCAACGGAATCTTGTACCGCAGCGCTACCACGGAGTGCCCGAGTTCATGGAGCAGCACGCTCACAAAGAGCATGATGGCAGTCACTGCGCCCACGATCCAGTACAGGAGCGGCGGCCAGTCCTTGAACTCGGCGGGATAGTAACTACCCGCCAGCATCCACGTGAGCAGTGCGAAGATCACAAACCAAGAGTAATCCAAACCAATGGGAATCCCAAGAATCCTGCCTAACGGGATGTTGTGTCGAGTCATGAGGGTTCTCACTTTTTGGTGCGCCGGCCGACCGATTCGACGGGTAGCGGCCATCTATGACCTTGTCGTCCATCCACCCATTGCGCATATGTGATTGCAGGGGCTCACATCATCGTCCTTTCTTCCTTCTCTCGGATCATCGCTGCCACAGGATTCGTGCATCTTCCAGTGGGATGGCAACACCTTCACACTGCGGGATCACTCGCGGCGTATAGTCCGCTGGTGGGCGGGCCGCAGACACAGCCGCGCTGTAAACGTGGACCCCCGGCGCACCGGCCAGTTGGCGAAGGGGCTGCATCTCCTGCCGCACCGGAGCACTGCCGTTGACGCCATCAGCATAGAGCTCAACTCGCACCGCATTCGGTTCGAGATCGTTCAGAAAGACTTCAACCTCAAAAGTGTGCCGCTCGGCGTCAGTTTCAACTTTCACTTCGCCGAAGCGCAGCGTTCCCCATGTCTGTGCCAGACGCTGCTGC
>Ga0182021_10011206_pt1 | contig 10635 bp, 10 predicted proteins | sample 612E3MmetaG_FD_120493 | JGI IMG/M metagenome (GOLD analysis project Ga0182021, IMG submission 120493) | Permafrost microbial communities from Stordalen Mire, Sweden - 612E3M metaG (Illumina Assembly) | ecosystem: Environmental > Terrestrial > Soil > Wetlands > Permafrost | place: Sweden...
CACCAAGACAGAGGATTTCGGACTGGTCAGAAATATCGCCGGACAGTGCCCTGACTGCGGCGGCTTGCTTGCCTATCAGGAAGGCTGTTTTGTTTGCCCGAATTGCGGCTACACGAAATGCTAGGGAAAGGAACCGCTGTTGAGCATAAACGCTTATCCCGTAATAGATTTTGAATTAGGAAAAGTGAGTTTTAATTTATTCCGTGACCGCAGTTTATCGGATTTTTTGGATATAGAAGCCCAATTATACGAAGAGATTCATGACGGCTCAAGTTTGATTAATATCCCGGTCAAGGTCTTAAAGAAAGCCTTACGGCAATCTGGGAAATTAGGTCTTAACGGGAAAACAGTAAAAAGACTGCAATCAGATATCGCTTTCGCCAAGTCTTCTAAAGACGAGGTAGTAACTTATTACTGTTTTTAACTTTAAAGATATTTAACATAATAACTTGATACTTTTAAAGGACGGTGATTAGTGGATAGAGATGACCGGGTCATGGTCTTCATCGACGGCAGTAATCTTTACCATTCCCTAAAAGAGGTTTTTCACCGCACCGACCTGGATATCGGCAAACTCTGTCAAAAGCTAATCGAGAAGAAACGGCTAATCAGGTGTTATTATTATAACGCCGAAGTCGGGATGAAGCAGGAACCGGACCGTTTTCACCGGCAGCAGGCATTTCTTGACAGCGTGCAGGCAACTCCTTACACCGAATTACGTCTGGGACGTCTGGTATACAATAACTGGCCGACCACCGCGCCCTATGAAAAAGGAATTGACATAATGTTGACGACGGATTTGCTGACGCACAGTTTTAAACGAAATTATGACGTGGCAATCCTGGTAGCCGGCGATACCGATTATGTTGGCGCGATCCAGGCGGTGAAAAACAATGGGCAGAATGTCGAAGTGGCGCTGTTCGGAAAAGAAAGTAACTCCAGAACTTTGCGAGATGTGGCCGACCGCGTGATTACAATCGACGGACGGCTATTGAAGAATTGCTGGAAAAATTCCCGCCCGAATCAGGCAGTTTCTCCAATGACGAAAGCCACCGCGTAATCTTTGGAGTGAGACAGGCTGATATTAATCTTCGTAATTGCGGAAGCGTCAGCTTGTAATTTGGCTTTCCCTGTCAGTATCACCAGCGGTTTTCCGCTGCTTTCCGCCAGAATTTCGATGTCTTTCCAGCTGATGCCTTTGTCACAAGCGCCGATTGCTTTTAAAACAGCTTCTTTGGCGGCAAAACGCGCGGCCAATGATGAAGTATTGCTGAACGATTTCAGTTCTTGCGGGGTGAAAACCCGTTCCAGAAACGTTTTTCCCCACCGCTTGATAATCGCCTCAATACGGCTGATTTCAATAATATCTACGCCAACATTCTGCATTTCCGGTACCCGACTTATTGTACGGTGAACGATACGTTGTGCGTTTGATTGATTGAAGCTACATATTTACCCGGCGAACTTTCAATTACCTGGAACGTCACAACTTGGGTGGCTCTGGCACCCAGCGTAACGGCCTTGGAGTCAACAATGTTTCCGCCGATGAGCAGGTTGAGCGTAAAGCTTCCGGTCACATCGCCGTTGTTGGTGACATTAACACTAGTCGTTTCGGCGGCGCCGACCGCGACCGTCGCCGATGATACCGTGGGAGTATCGATTGCCAACGCCGCGGCGATATACGGCGGATTGGTGATAATATCCGCCAGGACGTCGTACCAGGATTTATCTACAGTATATACATCTGTGTTACCGGCCAGCCGCACGTAATAGTTGGAGCCATCCGGATTACTGTCGCCGACATAAACTTCATATTTCACCGGAGTGCCGCCGATAAGAATGGTTAATTTAATATCCATATTCAGCGGTTTAATTGCCGGGTCTAAGCCGTATTGCTGTAATTGAGCCTCAGTGGCGGACGGCAAAATCATCCTGTTGGCTTGGGGGCCGCTGAGGAGGATCGGAATACCGCCGCCCCAGCGCAGGTTATCGACTTCCGGTCCATTAACCACATCAAAATAAAATTCCTTATTATCCGGATGTTTGACGAAAGATTCTGTCAGTCCGCCGTTGCCGGCTTTGGGCAGAGTAAAGGTCACGTTTTGCAGTTCGTCCATATCAAAATTCCAGACGAAGTGTTTCGCCGTCGGTTGTACCGGAGCTTTAGGCCGGGTGACAAAATAATAAGTTGTTCCCGCTACAGCTAGAATAGCGACCAATATCAAAATAGCCTTTAATTTCAAAGTCCGCCCCCTGCGCGAAGAGTATCGACTACCTGCGGCGCCACCACATTAGAACTCCGATGATAAGGACTAACGCCGGCAGCAAAGCGACGCTGGAAATATTGAGGAAATTCCTCTTTTCCGGCGTGAGGATGAGCATGCGCTGTGCGAGGTTTTTATTCGGAATTGTTACTATTTCGGAACCAGCTCCGAGATAACTTACCAGCCTCAGGAATAAGTCAGCGTTGTTAGCGCTGTAAAAATTGGCATTGGCCACAAAATCGGAATCACCGAACACAACAACATACGGTCCCGGATAGGGCACCCCTGTATCATTCCCCGAACTGTCTTTGATATCAGTGGGTTTAATCAGAACCCCGACAGCATACGATTGTTGAATCTCGGTCGATGGATCGAACTTCGGTGTGACTGACGCGTCAAAATTCTTTTCCAGCCAGCTGTTCGAAGTCGTCCAGAGCAGCGGGGTGACATCCATGTTAACCGGCGCGGTTGTTTGCGCAATGATCGCCGTGGCGCCGGGGAAATAAACATTGGTTTCTCCGATAAAATCACGGGCTGACGGGATTTGTAAAATATTCATATTCAGCGCGACATAAGACGAAGGGTCGATTACCGTGCCGGACTGCACGTTTACCCCCCACGGTTTAAGCAGCTGCGCCACGTCATTCGGTGCTCCGGGATTGGTCATAAAAATTACTTTGCCGTCGCTTAGCAAGTAATCGGAAATAATCTGGCGTTCGCCATCGGTCATCGGTGTAGTCGGGCCGGCAATTACCAGCACCGCGCAATCGGAGGGGATGGCGGTTTGAACTTGAAGGTCGAGGGTTTGTACCTGTAAAAGGTCAGTATTCAGGGCATACGCAAGATCGGTGAGAGTGGTTGAGGGACTGGCTTCCCCGTCGCCGGTCAGGAAATACACCTGTTTCTCCTGTTGTCCGGTAACCTGCAGGATGGCATTGGTAAAATAGTCTTCGGCGAAAACGTTACCGGTGCTCGGATCAACTATTTGGGTTGGCGTTACCAGGACGGTGCCTTTATCGGTTTTAAAGACAACCGATTCGTACAATGATGAATCGGTAATATTATACTGCCGTGCTTCCTCGGGGTTTTTATCCGGGTCAATTATCTTTACGGTCAGGTCATTGGTATAGTTCTGGTATTCATCCAGCATATTGAGCGCGTAAGTTTCGGTTTGATATTTGTCATCGGTTGGCAAAAAGAAACAGAGGACATTGATGTTCGTTTTTACTTTGGCCAGGACATCTTTTGTTTGAGGACTCAGGGTAAACTGGGAAAGCGCCGATAAATCGAACTGGTGATAAACACCGACGCTGATGGCATTTACGAAGATGATAATCCCCACAAAAACAATCACCATGACGCTGGTGCCGGTGCCGAATTTACCGCGCCGGCTGCTTACCGCGCCTTTCACGCGGCGGAAATCGATGACCGCGGCGGCACCTACCAGGATAAGGCCGAAGCCGATTAGCACATAGGCGATTACTTTGATTTCAGGCAGGACTAAAGAAATAATGAAACCTACCACAATGGAGACTAAGCCGAGTAGAGCGAAAATTAGTGTCTGCATTTAGTTCCACCTGCCGGTTTCTAAGGACCTGACGGCCAAATAAAGGAATAATACTGTGATACCCAGGTAATAGATCACACTTCTGGTATCGATAATACCAATATTAAAGTTATTGAAATTCGATTTAAAAGAAATAAAGCTGACAACCTGTTGAAAACCCTTGGGAATGTAAATAATTGCGTAGCCCATTCCCCATAAGGCCGCTAAGGTCCCGCCGGAAACCACGACGGAAATAATCTGGTTGTTGGTTAACGATGAGAAGAAAATACCGATTGCGATGGCGGCACTGCCGAGAAGCAGCAATCCGAGGTAACTCGCCCATATCGGACCGGCATCCGGGGCGCCGCCTAAAATATAGAGAAGCAGCGGATAATACATCGTTAAGATTAGTAATACAATCATGAGTCCCAAGCCGGCCACAAATTTGCCTAACACTACGTCGGTATCGCTGACCGGCGATGTCAACAGCAACTCCCATGTTCCCATCTTTTTTTCTTCGGATAGTGAACGCATAGTTATTATCGCGGCAAACGCCAAAAGACAAGGCCCGGCGATCGTCAGGAAGCCCTGGATTGTCGTATTATTATAATCGATTTGTCTTAAATACGAACCGAAATACCAGCCGGTAAGCACCAGAAAAACACTGAAAATAATGTATGCCATCGGTGAATATAGATATCCCCGGAGTTCTTTGCCCGCAATGATGCTGATTTTTTTCATTGGGGGTTCTCCTCTTTAGTTGTAAGCTGAAGGAAGATATCTTCCAGACTCATTTCCACCGAATCGATAGAAAGAAGAGTCCAACCGCTTTTGACAATTGTTTCGGTGATCTGTCCTCTCGGGTCGATATTGATCGGACTTTCCACCATCAGATAATTGCCTTCTTTCGAAACTTTGCGCACGCCGTCAATTCGCTGCAGACGTCTGATAATCTGATCGGTGGGGCCTTTAACTTCCACGCGCAGACGCCGGGAACCCTTAGTAATTGCGGAAAGATTTTCCATACGGTCTTCAGCCACGATTTTACCTTTATGGATAATGATTACCCGGTTACAGGTCATGGTAACTTCGGGCAGGATATGCGTGGATAACAAAATAGTATGTTCTTTACCCAGCTCTTTGATCAGGTTCCTGGTTTGAGAAACCTGAATGGGGTCGATACCGACCGTCGGTTCATCCAGAATTAAAACCTCCGGTTCGTGGACGATCGCCTGGGCTAACCCCACCCTCTGCTTGTAACCTCTGGAGAGTTTGCCGATGACCGTATCGACATATTCTTCCAGGCTGCAAAGAGTAACCACTTCGTTAATACGCTTACGGGCGCGATCTCTCGGCACCCCGCGAAGGCGGGCAAAGAAATCCAGGTAATCACGCACTGTCATGTCAGTGTAAAGAGGCACGGATTCGGGCATGTACCCGATATGTTTGCGACCCTCCAACGAATTAGAAACCATATTACAATCGGCAATAAATGTATCGCCCTTAGTGGGCATCATGAATCCGGTAAGAATACGCATTGTAGTGCTTTTACCGGCGGCATTCGGCCCCAGCAGCCCCACGATTTCGCCTTTACCGATATCAAAACTGATATTGTCTACGGCTAATCTTTTTCCGTAGTACTTGGTCAGATGGCGTACTTTGATTAAGGAATTTTTCTCACCGGTTTTATTTTGTTCCATATTCTTCTAAACTATTGTCCTAACAGATTATTTGATGTCGTTGTAGTAGTCAATGTAATGCCGCGGGACGCAGCCAACTTTTGTATTTCATATTGTAAGAAGGCTGAAGTTTCAGAATCATAACCGCCGTTAGCGCCTTTCCCGTAGAGGTGTATTTTTTGAATGCCGGATTGTTTTGCCAGCCAGTCCTGCATGAGGTTGGTTTGCAGGTAACTGACATATTGGGGATCGATTTCTCTCCCCGTTGATTTTTCCGTAACCATCAGCAGGTAATATGGTTCAGTATTCGAACCATTTGAGGATGATTGTGCGGCTTGTGCCGCCGTGCTGGTTTGCACCGGGGAGCTAACCTGCCCGATGGGTAAATTATTCGCCGTAGCTGATAAACTGGAATCCAAAGCGGTCAAAGGGAGCCAACCCATATCCCCGCCCTTGGCGCGTGTATTCGAGTCTTGAGATTGTTCTTTGGCGATTGTCTGAAAATCTTCTCCGTTATTGATCCGGGTTTGAATATCCTGGGCGGTGGTCAGGTCGTTAGCAACGATATCGTAAATATGCAGTTGATCTGTAGTGGTCGGCATTCTGGCTTCGAGGTAAGTTTCCAGCTGTGTTTCAATTAACGCGACCTTTTCGAGTTCGCGGAACTGGGTTGCGGAAAGCTGGGATTTGTTCAACTGCTGGCGGTACCATTCGTTAAACTCAGCATCGGTTACGGTTTTTGCCGTCGTGGTGGTAGTGGTGGTCGAAGATGTGGATGTATCGGTGCCGTAATAATAAGCGTTAGCTTCCGCTCTTAATCCTTTGTCAATATCGGATTCGCTGACTTTTATGTTATAGGGAGGCTGAGAAGCGACTTGTTCAACGATACAATTATCGATAATGCTTTGAATCATACTCATGGTATCGGTCGGTGCGGAGGAGTTCATGAGAGTGAGATTCAGTAAATACATGATCGAAATAGTCTGGTCGTTGACCTTAATTACGGGGGCTTTCAGCGGCACCTGATAAACCCAATACCAGCCACCGCCGGCGACAATAATGATAAATGCCAATATTGCCGAAGCTGTGATAATCGCGTTGGTTCTTCTTCGGCGCTGCTTTGCTTCTTTTGTTTCCGTAGGTTTTTTAGGAAGCTCGTTATTATCTTGTACCGGCTTATTTTGTTTAGGCATGAGTTGTTATCGGGCCCCTCTGTTTTTAGGATATACTTTCTATGATACACTAAAACAAAAAATATCACACAAAATACAGGCGAACTGCGATATCAGGAAGCAATACAGATAATAAACGCAGTTCGCCTTAATTCCATCACTAACGGACTAAAGGATTAGCAGTAACTCCGGTTCCTTTCACCAGGTGACATGAAACCCAGTGCTCCTCGCCTACCAGTTTCAATTCGGGTTCTACTTCCCGGCAGATGTCAATCGCCAACTGACACCTGGGATTGAAACGGCAACCCTTCGGGGGATTGACCGGGCTGGGTACATCACCCTTCAGGATGATACGCTTACGGGTGCGGTCGACTTTAGGATCGGGAATAGGCACTGCGGACAGCAATGCGATTGTATATGGATGCAGCGGGTTAGCGTAAAGCTCATCGCTGTGGGTTATTTCGACAACTTTTCCCAAATACATAACCGCGACACGGTCGCTGATATTGCGCACCACGGAAAGGTCGTGGGCGATGAACAGATAAGTGAGGCCCATTTCTTCCCTGAGTTTCTCAAGGAGAATGATGATTTGTGCCTGGATGGAAACGTCCAATGCGGATACCGGTTCATCGCAGACAATAAACTTGGGCCGGACTGCCAGGGCGCGGGCAATACCGATACGCTGGCGCTGGCCGCCGCTGAATTCATGCGGATACCGGCCGGCCATCGACGGTTCGAGTTCGACCATGCGGAAGAGTTCTTCCACCTGTTCGCGATATTCTTTTCCCGAAGCCAGATGATGCACCTTAATCGGTTCACCGATGATATCGCCGGCTGTCATACGCGGATCCAGCGATGCGTACGGGTCTTGAAAGATCAATTGCATGTTGCGGCGCATTTTCCGCATCTGTTCTTTCTTCAGATTGGCGAGGTTCACGCCTTCAAAATAGACGTTCCCTTTGATCCCCTCGTACAGTTGGAGGATGCAGCGCCCGGTAGTTGTTTTTCCGCAACCGCTTTCACCGACTAAACCAAGCGTTTCGCCTTTCTTGATATAGAAGGAAACGCCATCCACGGCTTTGACGTCAGCGATTCTTTTCTGGAAAACACCGGCCGTCACCGGGAAGTACATATACAGGTTTTCAACTTCAATCAGATGAGTATTATCTTTCATTATACGAAAACCCTCACTTGTATTACTGTTTCTTTAATTTGCTGAGCTCAGCAAAGCAGGCACGATAATGATTTTCTCCGACCTTTTCCAGCGGCGGGTATTCCAAACGGCATTTGGGCATCGCCCAATCACAACGGGGATGGAAAGGACAACCGCCTGGTAAGTGTGCCAGGTTAGGCGGTAAACCTTTGATCATCCGCAGTGATTTCTTTTTACTGACATCCAAACGCGGAACGGAGGCTAATAATCCAATGGTATACGGGTGGCAGGGATTGGCATACAGATCTTCGGTAGTGGCAGTCTCCACAATTTTACCGGCGTACATTACATTTACGCGATCAACGTAACGGGCGACAATGCCCAGATTATGGGTGATAGTGATTACGGATGTGCCGAACCGTTCTCTCAGTCCATCGATAATTTCCAGCAATTGGGCCTGTACGGTAACATCCAGGGAGGTTGTCGGTTCATCGCAGATAAGCAGTGAAGGGTTGCAGCTTAAAGCCATGGCGATCATGATTCTCTGCTGCATACCGCCGCTGAATTGGAACGGGTAGTCGTTGGCTCTTTTTTCTGAATCCGGGATACCGACAAGTTTTAACAACCGGACGGTTTCCTGAAATGATTCGTTCTTGTCCATGCCGCGGTGCAGTTCCAGACTCTCCGATATTTGCCGTTTTACCGTGAGCACCGGGTTTAACGACGTGGTCGGCTCCTGGAAAACCATGGCAATGCTGTTACCGCGGATATGGCGCATTTCTGCTTCCGTGGCCAGCATCAGGTCTTTCCCTTGAAAAAGGATTTCTCCTCCGACAATGATGCCGGGCGGGTAAGGAATAAGACGCATAATCGAAAGGGCGCTGACACTTTTGCCGCAGGCGCTCTCACCGACGACTGCTACGCTTTCGCCTTTGTTGACGTAGTAACTCAAGTCATCATTTGCTTTGAGTTCACCTTCTTGAATGTAGAAATAGGTTCGAAGATTTTTGACTTCCAGGACTTTTTCGTTTTTTACTACCGTCGTCATCTCTTAGAGCAAACTCAGTGTTTCTTTAGTCAGCATTGACCGTGCATCAGAAAATTATAATGCTGATTCCAGTTGCTGCCTGAGCTTTTCCTCCTTTATTGTAATGCCTTTTAATCAATTACAATACCTACCATTAGGGAGTCATTGTAACATCAACATTATACATTGTCAAGAATTTGGACGTGCCTGAATGTTACAATCCTGGTTGATAATGCAAAAATCAATGAATTCCCCGCAAAATTTATCCCGGGGTAAGCTGCACCGATTGCCAGATGACATCCTCCCAATTCCTAAAAGGGGAGAGCCCCGTTTGTTCCGCAGCTCTATGGTATTTCGGTTTGTCACAGTCAACAAAGTAATTATAATGTATCCGCCATGCCTCGGTTATTATCTGTGCCCTTTCCAGACTCTTAAAATTACGGACAACGCCCGCCCGTTTTTTCAATGGAGAATTAAACTCTTTGACAATGGTCAAATTTGCTTTATTAATAATACAATTTGCCGGTAGTCCTGTTCCTGCCGTTATTAATTCAAGTGCCGTATCGTCGAAAACAGGGGGCACCATGATTGTGAAAGGGTGACTGGGATTTTTTATTGTTTTCAAAAATGCCGGGTGGATCAAATTGATGAATTCGTGCGCCGTGAAACTTTCGGCTAACCGGGATGTTATAAGAAATTTACTCTGCCTGTCGAAGATATCTATAAAATAGAGACGGCGAGTGCCAGCGGTTACCGGCGTTGCCGTGAGAAACCACGTATCCCCGCAAACGGGCGGCAGGCTTGCCGCCTGTTTTACGGCTTCTTCCGAAAAACGCATTATCCAATTATAAATCGTGGACTGGGCGTAATAGGCGCCGTGACGCTGATTGATTTCCTTTTGTATCGCTGCCAGCGGCATTCCGTTGTAATAACAGTTCAATGCCAGTGAAATAATCCAGATGGGAGTCTTCATTTTAGGCAGAGCATCATTATCGGCGAATTTACGGCCGCAATGCTTGCAAAAATACCGCTGCATTCCATGAAACGTGCCGTATCTGACAATATTCAGGGAATTGCAGTACTTGCAGTTAACGGATTGTTTGTGGATAATCCTATCCAAAATTTATCTCCGTATTGTAATATATGTGCAATTTTATTGTATCATTTTTTTTGTATTTGACTCAGAATGAAAATGTTTGTTAGAATGCATTCGCTGCCGGGCATTAGCAAAAAACAGAAAGGGAACACGAATGGCGGTTGTTGAATGTAGAAAAGAGGGCAGGATTGCCCATATTGTCATCAATCGACCCGATGCAATGAATGCTTTGAATGCCGAAGTCTTCAGAGGCCTCCGGGACGCGATGGAAGATTTTAGAGATAACGATAGCCTGTGGGTGGCAATTCTCACCGGGGCGGGAGATAAAGCCTTCTCCGCCGGAGCGGATATTAAAAGTTTAGTATCCGGTTTTTCCGCGAAAGGCGATTTTACAGCGGTGCGTCCGGATACCATCTGGAAGCCCTTTATCGCCGCTATTAACGGTTATTGTCTGGGCGGCGGCTGCGAACTGGCATTGATGTGCGATATCCGGATTGCATCGGAGAATGCCCAATTCGGACAACCGGAAGTAAATAACGGGTTTATGCCGGCTATGGGCGGCACCGTCAGACTGCCCCGTTTTCTTCCCCGGTCATTTGCGGCTGAAATGCTGTTGACCGGCAACCGGATAAGCGCTCAGGAAGCTTTAAGGGTGGGGCTGGTCAGTCATGTTGTACCCATCGAAAAATTGATGGAAA
>Ga0182021_10011207_pt1 | contig 10635 bp, 8 predicted proteins | sample 612E3MmetaG_FD_120493 | JGI IMG/M metagenome (GOLD analysis project Ga0182021, IMG submission 120493) | Permafrost microbial communities from Stordalen Mire, Sweden - 612E3M metaG (Illumina Assembly) | ecosystem: Environmental > Terrestrial > Soil > Wetlands > Permafrost | place: Sweden...
ACCGCCGGGTCGTGCTCGACGACCACCAGGGTGTTTCCGGCATCGCGCAACCGGCACATCGCCTCGATGATGCGGTTCATGTCGCGGGGGTGCAACCCGATGCTGGGCTCATCGAGCACGAACAAGGTGTTGACGAGCGAAGTACCGAGTGCGGTCGTGAGGTTGATGCGCTGGACTTCACCGCCGCTCAGTGTGCGGCTCTGCCGATCCAGCGTCAGGTACCCGATGCCTACGTCGCACAAGTACTTCAGCCTCGTTCGGATCTCGTCCTGCAACAACTTGAGCGCGTCATCGAGTAGCGTGCTGGGCAAGGACAGGCCGTCGAAAAACCGATGCAGCCGCTCGATGGGAATTTGCATCAAATCGTGCACAGTCAGCCCTGGCAGCGACTCGAGCTGCGCGCGGGTCCATTCCACGCCGCGAGGCATGAAGCGCTGTGCCGGCGGCAGTGCAGCCTGCGCGTCCTGCGTCGTGCCCAGACGCCACAGAAGTGATTCGGTCTTCAGGCGTGCACCGCCGCATGCGCCGCATGGCGTGTAACTGCGGTATTTGGACAGGAGCACGCGAATATGCATCTTGTAGGCCTTGCTCTCCAGGTACTCGAAGAACCGCTTCACCCCGTACCATTGCTTGTTCCAGTTTCCCTTCCAATTGGGCGTGCCATGGACGACCCAATCGCGCTGCGCCTCGGACAGAGCGCTCCACGCGGTATCGCGCGGAATTCCGGCCTCGCCGGCGTAGCGCAACAGATCGTCCTGGCAGTCCTTCCACGCAGGTGTCTGCATCGGCTTGATCGCACCGGAACGCAGGGTCTTACGCGGGTCCGGAATCACCAGACCGTAGTCCACCCCGATGACGCGGCCGAATCCGCGGCAGGTTTCGCAGGCGCCGAAGGCGGAATTGAACGAGAACAGCGCGGGCTGCGGCTCGGCGTAGTGCAGGTCGCTGTCGGGACAATGCAGTCCAGTCGAATAGCGCCATACCACGGGTTCGCTCGCCTCGTCGAGCACGTACACGCTCAATCGTCCCCCGCCGCGCTTGAGCGCCATTTCGATGGCCTCCACGGCCCGGACCCGCTCGACGCCCTGGACTCGGAACCGGTCGGCCACGACGTCCAGTACCTTGCGGGCCCCGGTGGGCGACGCCACCTCGCGTTCGGCCTGAACGCGGGTAAAACCACTGGCTCCCAACCACTGCTCGATTTCCTGCGCGCTGGTCGTGGCCGGCAGTTCCACCGGAAAGGTGATCACCACGCGAGGATCGGCAGCCCGCGTGCGCTCCAACAGGTCGACGTAGACCGTCTCCGTCGTGTCGTGGCGCACGGCTTGGGCCGTGCGCAGGTCGAACAGCTGCGAGGCTCGCGCGAACAACAGCTTCAGGTGATCGTTGAGCTCCGTCATCGTCCCCACCGTGCTGCGTGAGCTGCGCACGGGGTTGGTCTGGTCGATCGCGATCGCTGGCGGCACGCCGTCAACGCGGTCCACGGCGGGCCGGTCCATGCGGTCCAGAAACTGGCGCGCATAGGCGCTGAAGGTTTCAACGTAGCGGCGCTGGCCCTCCGCATACAAGGTATCGAACACGAGGCTGGATTTGCCCGAACCGCTGGGTCCGGTGACCACCGTCAGCTCGCCGGTTCGGATGTCCAGGTCAAGATTCTTGAGATTGTGCTGACGCGCACCGCGAATGCGGATGACACCGGAAGTCATGGGGAGCTGCTTTCCTGAACAAGGCGGACATTTTAGGCAGCTCGCGCGTTTGGCGTGCGGCACCGCGCAAAGGCCTCAGCAGATGCCGCTCGAAACGGGTCGGCGATTTGTCGGCGCGGCTTCACGTCCAGCCGACTCGACCCAGCGGACGCGGCTCGCGGCGGGCGGCGCAGTGCGGCTCAGCGGGCGTCGTGATCGCGCTCGAGGAACTGGCGCACCAGGGCCCACTGTTCGGGCGTGTTCAGTGCGGGCGCGTGACCGCAATCTGCAATCTCGACCACCTCGGCGCGTGGCCCGCGAACGCGCATGGCCTGAGCCGTCTGCGCCAGCAGCAGGTCGGAATGCTCCCCGCGCAGGCACAGCACTGGAATGTCGAGCCGATCCCAGTCCTCCCATTGCAGGTACTCGTCGCGGTGGTGCGTGAATTGCATGACCATCGACGGGTCGTAGTGCGGCGTCACGCGCCCGTCGGGGAGCCGGCGCGTGGAGGTTTCCGTCAAACGGCGCCACTGCGCATCGCTCAGCCATCCATAGGGCTTGTAGACGGTTCGAAAGTATTGCTCGAGCTCGGTGACGGTGCCGAATGCCTCCGGCGCGCCGGCGTAGCTGCGGATGCGTGCAATCGCGGCCTGTGCCAGTTCCGGTCCGTTGTCGTTGAGCACGAGGCGGCGGATCCGGCCGCGCAGCGACCGCGCCGCACACCGCGTTCCGATGGCGCCCCCCATCGACGTGCCGATCCAGTCGAAACGCTCGATACCGAGTTGATCGACCAACGCCACGGCCAGGCGCTCGTAGAACGCCAGGCAATACTCGGCTTGCGGGTGCGGACTCCACTGGCTCAAGCCGCGTCCGATCGTGTCCGGACAGATCACGCGGTAGCGCTCAGAGAGTTGCTCGGCCAGGTCGTCCATGTCCCTGCAGGTGCGCGCCAGGCCGTGCCACGCAACGACCGCCGGCGCGCCCGCCGCACCCCATTGCGTGAAGTGCAGCTCGCGGCCCTCACAGCGCACATAGTGGGAGCTGAATTTCATGGCGTGTTCCGTTCGTCGACAGATGATCGGGCGCGTAGCCTGCCCACCACGCCACTGGGAAAGTGGTAGACGCAAATGACGAACAGGATGCCCAACCAGAGCAGCCAGCGGTCGGGCGAGACCAGTTGCGAGATCACCGGAACGTCCCGCACGAGCGAAGCCCCGAGTTTCATCAAGTCCTGCAGGTAGTTCTGTGCGCCCACGAGCAGCACGCTGCCGATGACGGCGCCGTAGACCGTGCCCATACCGCCGATCACCACGATCAATAGCACGTCGAGCATGATTTCGAACGACAGCGTCGTATCCGGCCCGTTGTACCCGAGCCAGACTGCCAGAAGCACGCCCGCCAGCGTCGCGAACATCGCGGACAGGACCGACGCCGTCGTGCGGTAGACAACGGTTCGATAGCCGATCGCCTCGGCGCGGAAGTCGTTCTCCCGGATGGCCTGTAGCACCCGGCCAAACGGCGAATTGACGATGCGCAACAACATCAAAACCAGCGCAAGCGCTGCAAAGAACAACACATAGTAGGTCACGAAGCGGCCGTCCACCGTGGCGCCGAGCAGCGGCTGGTCCAGATAGGCCGTGCCTGGCCGCAAGGCCTCGGGCAGCTTGAAGTTCAGACCGTCTTCACCGCCGGTCATCTCCGACAGCTGAGAGGCCAGGGTCAAGAACGCCGAGGCCACCGCCAGCGTGATCATGGCAAAGAAGATGGCCTTGACACGCAGGCTGAACAGCCCGATCAACAGCGACAGCACCAGCGACACGACGAGAGCCAGCGAGACACCGATCGCCAGCGCACCCCAAGTAGGGCCCACCGTGGCGCTCGCAATGGCCACCCCGTAGGCACCGATGCCGAAGAACATGGTCTGCGCAAAGCTGACGATGCCCGTGTATCCCAACAGCAGGTCGAAACTGGCCGCCAGCACGATGAACACGATGACCTTGGCCGCCACGTTCAGTGCCTTGGTACCGGGAAAAATGAACGGCGTGAGCGCCAGCCCGAGCACGATGAGGACCAGCAGCAGCGCCAGCAGGCGGCTGCGGGGCAGGTCGTGCGATAGAAGACGGTTCAACACGGCGTGTCGCTCATCGATTGGCCACCGGGTACAGCCCCTGGGGTCGCCACAACAGGACCGCCACCATCAGTCCGATGTTGGAGAACATCGCCACCTTCGGCGCCACGAAGCCGATGTAGTTCGCCATCAGCCCCACCAACAACGCGCCGATGAAGCAACCCGTGGTGGAACCCAGTCCGCCGATGATGATGACGATGAAGATGAGCACATTGACCTGCGAGCCAATTTGCGGAACCACACTGTGCTGGTACAGACCCCACATTGCACCGCCCAGGCCCGCCAACGCCGAACCGGCCACGAACACTCCGACAAACAATCGCCTGATGCGGTAACCAAGACTCTCGACCATTTCCCGGTCCTGGACCCCGGCGCGGATCAGCAGGCCCAGTTTGGTTTGGTTCAGCGTATAGAGCATCGCTGCCAACACGACAGCGCCGACGACCATCGCCAGCAGTCTGTATTTTTCGACCGAGGCGTCGCCGAACAGCGTCACGACGCCGCGCAGTGCTTCGGGCATCTCCACGGAGATCTGCGTGGGCCCCCAGACGACCTTGATCATTTCCTGGCCGATGATCAACCCGCCCATCGTGATCAGGATTTGCTTGAGGTGTTGACCGTAGACAGGTCGCACGAGCACGCGCTCGAACGCCCACCCCACGGCACCGGCGACTAACATGGCCACGATCATCGTGACAAAGACTGGAACCAGGTTGCGCCAAAGCTCAGGCGCACCGACCCATCCCGTCATCGCGGCGAACACGGTGGTGGCCACGTACGCGCCCAGCGCAATGAACACGCCGTGACCGAAGTTCAGGACGTCCATCAGGCCGAACACCAGCGTCAGTCCCGACGCGATCACGAAGATGATCATGCCCATCGCCAACCCGGCGATGGTCAGCGTCATCCAGGTGCTGGTCGAGCCCACGCAAGGCCAGGCCGCCAACACCAGCAGCGCGACCAGCCCGATGGGCAAGAAGTCGAACCGGGTCTGAGGTATGGCCCGAGCGGCAGCAGCTGGCGTCGTGACGACCGTCGTCATTGATGGGCTCCCAAGGACACACCCAGGAACTGGTGCTGCAGCGCGTCGTCCGCGGCCAGTTCGGCCATGCCGCCGTGATGCACGATGCGGCCGTTGTCCATCACGGCCACATGGTCGCCGAGCGCCTTGGCCACACCGAAGTTCTGCTCCACCAACAAGATCGTGGTCTGCGTGCTCTTCAATTCGCGCAGTGCCACCACCAGATTCTGAACAATCACTGGCGCCAACCCCTTGCTGGGTTCGTCGATCAGCAACAGCCGGCGTTCCTCGACCATGGCCCGCGCAATAGCCAGCATCTGCTTTTGACCGCCCGAGAGTTTGCCGGCCGGATAAAGCCAGAACTTCTTCAACGCAGGGAACAGGTTGAACAACCAGTCCAGGCGTGCCGTGTCCATTTCATCCAAGGAGCGCGCCTGCCGCGCGGCGAGCAGGAGGTTTTCGCGAACCGTCAGGTCGCTGAAGATCCCCATGTTCTCCGGAACATAGGCGATACCCAGCCGGGCGATGTCGGGCGTCGAAAACTGACCCGTGCGGCCCCCGATGACCTGACCATCGAAGCGCACTTCCCCTTTGGAGGCCGCCCACAGCCCCATGATCGTGCGCAACGCGGTGGTCTTGCCGGCACCATTGCGCCCGAGCAGCATGGTCACCTGCCCGGCCGGCACGCTCAGCTCGACGCCGTGCAGGATGTGGTACGCACCGATGTGCGTGTGCACACCCTGAAGCGTCAGCAACGTCATGTGGGCCCCGCCACCGTCAAGCCCAGGTAGGCACTTTGCACGACCGGCGAGGCGATCACCTGCGCCGGGTCGCCGTCGGCCACGAGCTGGCCGTTGTGCAACACCACGATTCGTTCGGCCAGTTCGCGCACGACGTCCATCTTGTGCTCGACCAGCAGGATGGTCTTGTTCGCCTCGCGCTTGAGCGCGCGGATGAGGTCCAGGATCACCGGCACGTCGTCGACGCTCATTCCTGCCGTCGGCTCGTCGAACATATACACCCGGGGCTCCAGCGCCATCAGCATGGCAACCTCGAGTTTGCGCTGGTCGCCGTGCGGCAGACTGCTCGCGCGGGCATGTGCGCGGTCCGCCAGTGCCACGGAGGACACCAGTTCGTGAGCGCGCTCGCGGGTGCTGCGCTGGTCGAGCCAGACCGACCAAAGGTTCATGCCCTGCCGGCGGCGAGACTGCACCGCCAACCGGACGTTTTCCAACACCGTCAGGCCCGGAAACAACTGGGTGAGTTGGAACGCACGTCCCAGGCCACGGTGCGTCCGTGCGGAGGCGGCCTCCTGAGTGATGTCCACCCCGTCGAGCCACACGGACCCGCCGCTCGCGCGCAGCTGCCCCGAAATCAGATTGAAGAACGTCGTCTTGCCTGCACCATTGGGGCCGACGATGGCGGTGAGCTTGCCCGGCTGGAAGGCGCAGCTCACCCCGTCGACGGCCACATGGCCGCCGAATCTGACAGTGAGATCTTTGGTTTCGAGCATGCGAGCAAGCGACCTCGGCCGATGCGATCGGCCGACGTTCAGGACGAGCGACGTGCGCCGGACTCAGCGCTTGTTGCGAATTGGAACGTCCATTTCCTCCGGCTTGATCTCTCTGACCAGCTCCGGCACGCCCCATGGAAAGGCGGGGGCGACCTTGATCTTGAAGTGGTACATGCTCTGCATCGCCTGGTGATCTTCCCGGCGAAACGTCATCTTGCCCTTGGGCGACTCGAAGCTCATCCCTTCCATGGTCTTGATCAGCTTGTCACTGTTCGTGTCACCCGCGGTCTTCTTCAACGCCTCGACCAAGGCGATCCCGGCCGACATTCCGCCGGCGGTAAAGAAGTCCGGTGGCGACTTGAACTGCTTGTAGTGATTGGCCACCAACCACTCATTGACAGGATTCTTCGGGATGCCTAAGTAATAGTAGGTCGCGCCCTCCATCCCCGGGAAGCGCTTGTAGTCGGTCATCGCGGGCAGGATGTTGCCGCCGCTGCCGACTTCGATGCCGTAGCGCTTTTGCAGATCAGCGTCGGCCAGTTTGCCGAACGGCGTCGTCGCCCCGGCCCAGACCACGCCGATGATCTTGCGCCCTGGCTTGTCCTTGAGCGCGTCGACCAGGTGCAGGATGCCCGCAGTGAAGTCGGTGGTGGTGGGCGGCAGATACTCTTCATGGACGATCTTGGCCTTCTTCAATGCGCTCTTGAAGGCCTTGACCCCGTCGCGCCCGAACGCGTAGTCCTGCGCGAGGATGGCGACGCTGACGCCGTCCTTGTCCATGGCCACTGCGTTGCTGATCGCGTCCTGCGAACTGTTACGACCGGTGCGGAAGATGTACGGGTTCCATTTTTCACCGGTGATCGAATCAGCCACGGCGGGCTCGACCAGCAAGATCTTCTTGTACTCCCCGGCCACCGGCAACAGTGCCAACGCGACGCCCGATGACGTCGGGCCTACGGCGATGTCTGCCTTGTCGTCCCCGTAAGCCGTGGCTAACAAGCTCTTGCCCACGTCCGGCTTGCCCTGATCGTCGCGCTCCATCACGACCAACTTCTTGCCGGCCACGGCCATCGTTCCTTGGGTCGCGTAGTCCAGGCCCATCATGAGCCCGGTCTGCGTCTGCTTGCCGTACGCCTCCAGCGGACCCGACTTGCTGTAAATATGCGCGATCCGGATCTCGCCTTTGGATTGAGCGAGCGCCCATGACGGGAGGCCGAGCGTCCACGCGGCGGTGGCGGCGGCGACCCACGCGATCGCCGCGCGGCGCCTGGCAACCCTCTTCAGGTGGGCAGTGGGCATGGACATGGGAGCGTCTCCTGAGGTTATCGTTTTGGCAACAACAGGCCTGCAATGGCGGCCTGCACGGCTTCTCACTCGCAATCGTTGTGCCAGTTAGCACCGACTTAGTGCAAACCCTCGGTGCCGCCTGATCCCGCATCCGAGGAACCGGCGTGCTCCCTAAATTCGCCTGCAAAACAGGGTGCCACCCAGGGTGGCCGGGCACCGATGGTGCACGACGAATCGTTGCCGACATTCAGGCGATTTGTCTCGATCTTGGACATTATGTCTGAAATTCGGACAACGTCCGATACCCAGACAATACGAATCGTCCCCGGGGCTGAACGCCCGCTACAGTGCCCCGCGTGGCACCAGCGCCAGTTTCTCGTACAGCGTGGCGCGGGAGATCCCCAGCAGACGCGATGCGGCCAGCTTGTTGCCACCCGTCGCCCTCATGGCATCTCGAATGGCGTGGCCTTCGAGCTCGGCGATGGCGACCGCCAACGGCCGAATCCGCAGGTCCTGTGACAGCCCGGCAAGAGGGTCGGGGCTCGCGGAGTCGTCGGGGATCTGCGCACAATCGCGCACAGGCGCCCCGACATCCTTGGGGCGCCGCCCGAAATGATCTGCAGTGAGGGTCAGATCGTCCGTCATCAGCGTCGCTTGTTCCAGAACATTGCGCAACTCGCGGATGTTGCCGGGCCAGGCCCGCTCGGCCAGCCAACGCAGCGCATCGGCAGAAACGGCCTTGTGCGGAAAGCCGCTGCGCCGTGAAATGTCTTCGGTCAGACTGTCGACGAGCGCTTCAAGGTCGCTCAGGCGTTCTCGCAGGGCCGGCAGACGGATCGGCAGCACGTTGATCCGGTAAAACAGATCGGCGCGGAACTGGCCGAGGGCGACCATCGCCGGCAGATCGCGGCTGGTGGCTGCAATGATTCGAACATCGATGCGTTGCACCTCGTTGCTGCCCAGCGGTTCAACCTCTTGCTCCTGAAGGACACGCAGCAATTTGCTTTGCAGCGACAGCGGCATGTCGCCGATCTCATCGAGCAGCAGCGTGCCGCCGTCGGCAAGCTTGAATTTGCCCTCGCGTCCCCGACGCTGCGCACCCGTGTAGGCGCCTGGCGCAACACCGAAGAACTCGGCCTCCAGCAGCGTCTCCGGCACGGCGGCGATGTTCACGGCGATGAACGGTCTGGACGCGCGCGGGCTCGCCGCATGGATGCCGTGGGCGAGCAGCTCCTTGCCGGTACCGGTCTCGCCGAGTAGCAAGACGGTGCTGTCGGTCTGAGCGACCCGTCGCGCCTGGCGCTTGACTTCGACCGCCACGGCACTGGACCCGATGAAACTGGACAAAGAGTGCTTGGTCCGGCGCTGCTGCGTCATATGGGCCGCCAGCTGGCTCCGGGCCTGCGCCAGTTCGCGCTCAAGCCGAGCGAACTTGCCAATCAGCGGCTGCATGGTGGTCTCCGGATGGTCCAGCAGCACCATGCCGACCGCACCGATCACCGCACCCTGATCGTCGCGCAGCGGCAGGCGGCTCACCAGGAACGTTCCCGCCTTGTTGCTCAACAAGTCCACGAGGATCGGACGGCCACTGTCGATCACCTGGGCCATCAGGGTGTTGGGGACGACGTCCTCGACCCGGCGGCCGACAAAATCGGACTCCTCGCGCTCGAGCGCCGGCAGAAACTGCTTGTAGCCTTCGCTGATCCAGACGATCCGGTGCGCCCGGTCGACGACCATCATGCCCATCGCGGTACTGGCCATGGTGTCGAACATGCTTTGCGCGGCGAGCTTGAGCACGCCGTGGGCATCGGCAGGCAGACTATGGAGTGGGCTTTGCATCAGGGCAGTCGTTTTGACTGCAACTGTAGCGCGACGGCGTTCAACCCCTGGGAAGACCCCGAGTCGGGGCCGGCACATCTTCCGGTGGCATGCCTTCGGCGGTGGGCACTTCGCAGCGAAAATACGCCCATGACCGGCACCATCGTCTACAGTCCGCACGCCACGCCCGACATCGGTCAGGTGGTGCTGTCGAATCCCGGCAAGCTCAATGCGATCGACGTGTCGATGTGGCACGAATTGCGCGAGGTGTTTGTTCAACTCCAGGCCATTCCGGCCGTCAGCGCCCCGCGCGCCGTCATTGTCAGCGGGTCCGGCGGACAGTTCGCCTCGGGGGGAGACATCCACGAATTCGCGACCTTTCGGTTCGACGAAGACGCACTGCGCCACTTTCACGAGGACATCGTGGCACCCGCGCTGCAAGCCGTTCTCGATTGCGACATTCCACTGCTGGCTCAGATCGACGGCGCGTGCATCGGTGGCGGTCTCGAGATCGCGGCATGTTGCGACATCCGGATCTGCGGTACGTCCAGTCGGTTCGGCGCGCCGATCGCGAAGCTCGGCTTCCCGATGGCGCCCGGCGAGTTGGAAATATTGCACCGCGTGGTGCCCGGGTCGGTCTTGCGCGAGATGCTGCTCGAGGCACGCCTGCTCAACGCCCATCGGGCGTTCGACGTCGGTCTGGTTCATGCCGTGGTGGAAGACGGCGACGTGGCGCGCCGTGTGCTCGATCGCGCCGAGCACGTGAGCGAATTGTCCACTGAGGCACTGCGCATCAACAAACGTTCAATGCGCCAGCTGTCGCAGGGTGGACCCGATGCAGTGCAGCGCCGTGCGCATTTCGACTACGCCCCCAGCGCCGAGCACCGCGAGGGCGTGATGGCCTTCATCGAAAAGCGGCCACCGAAGTTCACGCCCCGTTGATTCGTTTTGCCCCAACCCGAATGCCCATGAACTCGAACGACAATCTCTTCCGCGCCCTGCGCGCCGGTTTCCCGGCCGATCTGGATGCGACGGCCATCGAGACCGCGGATCCGGCGCCGTTGCGTTACAGCTGGCGCGACCTGGAGCGCGGCACCGCCATGATCGCCAACTTGCTGGCGTCCTTGCGTCTCCCGCCCGGCAGTCGGATCGCCGTGCAGGTCGAAAAGTCCGTCGAGGCACT
>Ga0182021_10011208_pt1 | contig 10634 bp, 5 predicted proteins | sample 612E3MmetaG_FD_120493 | JGI IMG/M metagenome (GOLD analysis project Ga0182021, IMG submission 120493) | Permafrost microbial communities from Stordalen Mire, Sweden - 612E3M metaG (Illumina Assembly) | ecosystem: Environmental > Terrestrial > Soil > Wetlands > Permafrost | place: Sweden...
CCGCCCTCGGCGCCACCCGCGCCCAGTTGCTGCGCCCGGTGATTCTCGAATCCCTGCTCCTGGCTTTTGCCGGCGGCCTCGGCGCCATTCTCGTCGCGCTGTGGACCTTCGACTGGATCGCGGCGCGCAATCCCGACCTGCCGGTGCGCAAACTCCAACCCGCCGACACCACGGTCACCCGGGCCAACTACCAGATGGGTGTCCTCGCCAGCCTGCTGTCCTGGCTCGCCGGACTCGGACTCGGCCTGGCCGCGCTCGGCATCTACGGCGTCATCGCCCGGGCAATGGCCCAGCGCACGACCGAGTTTGGCATCCGCCTTGCGCTCGGTGCGCAACTTGAAGACCTCACCCGCCTCGTGCTCGGCACCGGATTGAAGCTCGCGCTGCTCGGCTCCGCCATCGGCCTGCTCGGCGCCTTCGGCGTCGCCCGGCTCCTCGCGGCGGAATTTCCCGCCATCCATCCCAACAGCGTCGCCGTCATCGTCGGCGCAACCCTCCTGCTCCTGGTCGTCGCCATTCTGGCCTGCTGGTTACCGGCGCGCCGCGCGACGAAGGTCAACCCCATGGAGGCGCTCCGTAGCGAGTGAGCTGTGCTCACCCGCATGACCAATCGCCGATCGCCAATGCCCGATGACGCGCATGACCGCTGAACGCTGACTTCCGATCTCCGGCGTCTGCCTTGCTACCCGCCGCTCACTCCTCGCTACCTCCCGCTCCTTTCACTCTCCCGCTGACTCGCGCCCAAAGCGTGTCTTCCTCACTCCCTAATCCCCTTTCCCTTGCATCCCCCATGAATACCTCCCGTCGAACCTTCATCTCCTCCAGTACCCTCGTCGGGGCAAGCCTGCTCCTCAGCACCCGCGCCGCGTCCGCGGCCGTGCCCGCGGCCACGCCGCCCATGAATGTCTGGGATGCGTTCAAGAACCGCCGCTCCGTGCGCCTGTTCAAGCCCGATGCCGTGCCCGAGGCGGATATTCGGCAGATTCTCGACGCCGCCCGGCTGGCGCCGACCTCGGGCAATCAGCAGCCCTGGAAATTCCTGGTCGTGCGCGATCCCGCGAAGATCACGGCCTTGAAAGCCGCCTGCGTCGAGCGGGCGCTGGGCCCGGCCGATCCGAACAAGCCGCCGTCCGCAGAAGAGAAGAAGCAACGCGAGACCCAGGTTCGAAACGCCTTCGACGGCTACCTTTCCGCGCCCGTTTACATCGTGGTCCTGACCGACAACCAATCCGCCTGGCCCGACTACAATCACTGGGACGGACCCATGGCGGCGGGCTATCTGATGCTCGCCGCGCGGGCTCTCGGCTATGGAACGGTGTTCATCACCGACTCCGTCCCCGACGAGATCACCAAGAAGGTTTTGAACATCCCCGACCGCTACACCCGCGTCTGCTTCACGCCGCTGGGCGTGCCGATCGAATGGCCGCCCGCATCGAAGAAGAAGCCCCTGGAAGACCTCGTTGCCTACGAGTCGCTATGACGCCAAGCACGGGATGCGCTCCGCTTCGCCTTCCTCGCCTGCGGCCCAGCCGCAGGACGAGCCGCGCCGTAGTCCCACCTCTTCGGGACGAAGGCGGGCGCCTGCTCGATTCCTGACCCTCACGCAACATGCAAGACCTCAAATATGCCATCCGGCAACTTCTCAAGACCCCCGGGTTCACCGTCATCGCGCTGCTCACGCTCGCCCTCGGCATCGGGCTCAACACCGCGATGTTCAATATCGTCAACTCGATCGTGCTGCAGCCGCTGAGGTTTCCCGACGCCGACAACCTTTTCCGGCTCGACCGAAGGACGAAGCAAGGCCAGTCCGGCGGGCATCGGGCGGCAAATTACGTCACGATCGTGCAGCAGAGTGCCGACTTCGCCAAGATCGCCAGCGGACGGCCGTGGACCTTCACCCTGGCCGAGCCGAATCGCCCGGCCGAGTCTCTCCATGCCTTTCGCGCGTCCGCCGGCTGGTTCAGCGTCCTGGGCGTCACCATGGAGCTGGGACGCGAGTTCCTGCCCGAGGAGGACGCGCCGGGCCGCGAACAGGTGATCATCCTCAGTCACCGCTATTGGTTGTCACGATTCGGCGGTGACAGGAGCGTGATCGGCCGCACCGTGCGGCTGGACGGCCAGCCGAACGAGATCATTGGCGTGGCCCCGGCGGCGGCCAGCGATCCACGAACCCTCGACTCGCCCGAAATCTACCGGCCGCTCGCCTTGACGCCGGAGGAACTCCGCAGCCGGGAGGATCACGCCTACGATATCATCGGACGCTATCGTCAGGGGGTAACCGCCGCCCAGGCCGCGACCCGGTTCTCCGCGATCGCCGCCGGTCTCGCCGAAAGCGATCCGAAAGAATACCAGGACCACTTGCTGCGCACCGTGTCGCTTGCCCCCACCCTCCAGGGCACCGGCCAGCAGATCGTCTTCCTGCTCGTCGGCCTGTCCGGCTTCGTGCTGCTGATCGCCTGTGCGAACCTGGCGAACCTGCTGCTCGCGCGGGCCATCGCCCGGTCGCGTGAATTCGCCATCCGCGGCGCGCTGGGCGCCTCCCGCGCCCAGTTGATCGAGCCGCTTCTCGCCGAGTGCGGTCTCCTCTCTGCCGCTGGCGGCGGCCTCGGCGTTTTGGTTTCCGTCTGGACCAACTACTGGATGGCCCGGCAGTTCGCCACCAGCGGATTCGAACTCGACTTCGCCTTCGATTGGCGACTCCTGCTCTTCGCCTTCGGCGCTTCGTTGGTCACGGGTCTTCTCTTTGGCGTCGCCCCGGCCTGGGTGACCTCCCGCGTGCCTGTCAACGATGCGCTTAAAAGCGGGACGCGCGGCTCGACCGGCGACCGTTCGCAAAACCGTTTCCGGCAGGTGCTGATCGTCGGCCAGTTCGCCCTCGCCCTCATCCTCCTGTCCGGTGCCGTGCTCTTTGTCCAAGGACTCGATCGCCTGCTCCGGCGCGACTCCGGATGGAATCCCGCGCCGCTGCTGAGCGGTGCCCTTTCGATGCCGTCCAGCCGCTACCCCGACACGGCCCACATGTTGCAGTTTTACGACCGTGTGCAGGAGCGCGTGGCAGCCCTGCCGGGCGTCACCTCAGCCGCGATCGGCTATGTGGTCCCCGCTTTCTACTTCCCCACCGGACGCGGGTTCCTCGTCGAGGGCCAGCCGCCACCGACCCCGGGCAACGAACCGGGCGCGGCGATCAACGGCGTCTCCCCGGGCTATTTCAACACGATCGGCACCCACCTGCTCCGCGGACGCGATTTCACCCCCGCCGACAAGAGCGACTCGCCCCCAGTGATCATCATCAGCGAAAGCCTGGCCCGGAACCTCTTCCCTGGTCACGAAGCAATCGGGCGGCGCCTCGCCTACTTGAACGAGCAGGAAACCGTCTGGAAGGAGATAATCGGTGTCGTCAAGGATGTGCGTTTCCTGAACATCGGCAACACGTCGCCGTCGTACCAAGCCTACGTCCCGCAGTCCCAGGCGACGTGGAGCTACGTCACCCTGATCGTGCGCGCCTCGGCCCCTCCTTCGACCCTGATGCAGGCCATTCGTCGGGCGGTCGGCGAATTGGACCCTGACATGGCGGTGAAGGAACTCGAACCCGTGCCCGATTTCATCCAGCGCAACCTGCTGCAGTTGCGGGCCATCAATTCACTGCTGGTGGGTTTTGCCACGCTCGGCTTGTTCCTGGCTGCGCTCGGCATCTACAGCGTCATCGCCCGGCTCGTGGCGCAACGGACCAACGAAATCGGCATCCGGATGGCCCTCGGCGCCCAAGTGGGGCAGATCGCCCGCCTGATCCTCGGCACCGGCCTGCGCATGGTTCTCGCCGGCGCCGTCATCGGCCTAGGGGGAGCCGCCGGGCTCGCGTGGTTCCTCGCCCGCACTATGCCCGAGCTTTCGGAGAACAGCGTCGGGGCCATCGCAGGAGCGACGGCGGCGCTCATTGCCGTCGCGCTGCTCGCCTGCTGGCTGCCGGCGCGCCGCGCCACGCGCATCAACCCGTTGGATGCGCTGCGGGCCGAGTGATCATCCAGGAGCGAGCATCGAGTAGCGGGTAGCGAGCATGTACACGAAACCGCCGACCCCAACTCCCTCTAGCCCTTACTCCCATACTCCCTCAATCGCTCTCCCCGTTCATCCTCACTCCCCCATTCCCTTCCGCCCTCTTCTCTTCACCACCCGCTCCTCACTCCTCACTCCTTTCCCATGTTCTCCGACGTCCGCTTCGCCCTTCGTCAGTTTGCCAAGTCGCCCGGTTTCGTGCTCGTGGCCGTGCTCACGCTGGCCCTCGGCATCGGCGCCAACACCGCGATTTTCAGCGTCGTCGACGCTCTGCTGCTCAAGCCTCTGCCCTACCCGGAATCGGACCGACTAGTGCAGGTCTGGGAGGCGCCGAACACCGGCGGGCGCGCGATCACGTCCGGCGGCGTGTTCATGGACTGGCAGGATCACACCACTAGGCTCGAATCGATCGCCGCCGCGCACCAGATCAACAAGAACCTCACCGGCGAGGGCGAGCCGGTCCGCGTCAGCGGTCTGGACGTGTCCGCCGACTACCTGCGCGTGCTGCGGATCAATCCCGCGCTGGGGCGCGGCTTCACCGCCGCGGACGATGCCCCGGGCGGCGACCGTCATGTCGCCGTCATCGCCTACGAACTCTGGCAGAACCGGATCAAGGGCGACCCGGCCATCGTCGGCCGCGCGATCCGCCTCGACGGCGAAAGTTTCACGGTCATCGGCGTGCTGCCGCCCCACGCCCTGTTCATCCCCAACGTGGATATTCTGACCCCTGCCACCATCCGGGCCGAGGCGTGGAAACAGTCACGCGATTACAACTACGTCTGCTCCGTCATCGGCCGGCTCAAGCCCGGCGCGACGCTCACCCAGGCCGCCGCCGAACTCACCGCCGCCAAGCAGGCGCTCAATGCGTCCTACCCCAAGTTCAAGGAGCCCTGGACCGTCTCGCTCCAGACCCTCCACGAGGCCGTCTTTGGCAACACCCGGCCGTATGTGTTGACGCTGCTGGCGGCCGTCGGCGTCGTGCTGCTCATCGCGTGCGCCAACGTCGCGAATCTGCTCCTGGCCAAGGCGTCCTCGCGCCAGGGGGAGATCGCCGTGCGCATCGCCCTGGGCGCCTCCGCCGGGCGCGTCCTCCGGCAGTTGCTGACCGAGAGCATGCTGCTGGCGCTGGCGGGCGGAACGGCCGGCGTGCTCCTCGGCTGGTTCGCCATCAACCCGCTGGTGGTCTTCACCGGCATTCAGGCTTCGCCCGGAACCACGATCGGAATCGACGGCCGCGTCCTCGTCTTCGCGCTCGCCACCACCTGCGCCACCGGCCTCGTCTTTGGCCTCTTTCCCGCCCTGAGCCTGGCCCGGCCGGATCTCAACATGCATTTGAAGGAGGGCCTGCGCGGCTCGACGACCGGCGCGCGCCGCCGCCTGCAATCGTTGCTCATCATCTCTGAGACCGCCCTGACGGTCATGCTGCTGGTTGCGGCCGGCCTGCTCCTGCGCAGTTTCCTCAAAACCCTCAACGCCGAACTGGGATTCAACGCCGAGAACGTGCTCGTGTTCGACCTGTCGCAGCCCAACACCAAGGCGCCGACGGTCGGCCACCGGGTGCGATTCGTCCGCGAGATCCTCGAGCGCGTCGGGCAGATCCCCGGGGTCCAGAGTGCCGGCATGGCGTCGTCCACGCCGATGAACGGCAACTTCTACTTTGGCGATCTCGTCTCCCGCGAGGACCAGCCCGACACCCGCAACGATTCGCGTTTCAGCGCCGGTTTCGACTCCGTGGAGGGCGATTACTTCCGGACCCTGGGCATTCCCCTGCTCCGCGGGCGCTTCTTCACCCAGGCGGATAACGACGAGGCGGCGCCCAAGGCCATGATCGTCAATGACGTCTTGGCGCGCCGCCTGTTCAACACGGAGGATCCGGTGGGTCGCCTGCTCCACTTCAAGGACGCGACGTGGGAGATTGTGGGTGTGGTCGGCAGCGTGCGGCGGTTCGCGCTCGGGGCCGATCCCTCGCCCCAGGTCTATTACCCGCAGGTTTACTTCCCGTGGTATAACACGATCGTGGTCCGCACCCGCGTGCCGCCGCTCTCCGTGGCGCCCGACGTGCGGCGCGCCGTCCAGGCGGTGGATCCCGAACAGCCGATCGCCAATCTGGGCACGCTGGAACAATCGGTGGGGAATTCGGTGCAGGTGAGCCGGATCATGCTCACCCTGGTGGGTCTGTTCGCTGCCACTGCCCTGGTGTTGGCCTGCATCGGCATTTACGGGGTGATGACCTATTCGGTGGCGCAGCGGACGCGCGAGATGGGCATCCGCATCGCGCTCGGCGCCGGCGTCGGCCAGGTGATCACGCTAGTGCTGCGCGACGGGATGAGGCTCGTTCTGCTCGGTCTGGCCATCGGTGTGCTCGGAAGTCTGGGCGCTGGACGGCTGCTCGCCAACCAGCTCTACCGCGTCACCAGCACGGATCCGATCGTTTTCACCCTGGTCACGCTGGTGCTGGTCGGGGTCGCCCTGCTCGCCTGTTGGCTGCCGGCCCGCCGGGCCACTCAGGTCGATCCGGTGACGGCGTTGCGAGCTGAATAGCCGGCCAACCGGCAAACCGCGCCAGCTGGAAACCTGCGGTGAGGGCTCTTGGTCGCGTTGGCCATGTCCCGTTTTCGGGAAATCGCCGTACCATTTGCGGACTCGATTCCCACCGATAGTGTTAAACGTCGTTTCTAAGTCATTGCCGGCGATTCGCCTGAGATCGAGCCCATAAGAATGGCACGCACTCTGCATTAGCCAGATGGTCAGTCCCCGGCACCCGTTTGTGTCGCCGCAGTCCAGACTTCGTCGCACCACCCAATCACGTCTCCCACCCGACGGCACGGATTTCGACCATTCGTCCAAATGGATTAGGCGCCGCGGCGCCGACCTCGCAACCTGAACGCACTCCCCTCATGTTCCTCTCCACTTTCTTCCAAGATCTTCGGATCGGCACCCGCGTTCTCATCAAGGAAAAGTCGTTCTGCCTGCTCGCCGTCACGGTGCTCGCCCTCGGCATTGGCGGCGTCGCCACCCAGTTCAGCGTCGTCAATGGCGTGATGCTGCGCGGGTTCTCCTTCCCCAACGCCGACCGCCTCGTCGGCGTGCAAATCATCGACCTCACGCAGCGCAACGCCAACGTCAATGGCTTCGGCAGCCAGATCTACGCTCTCGATTATCAGGATATCCAAGAGCAGCAGAAATCGCTCGAAATGCTGGCGGGGTACATCAACGGCTCGACCGTCAACGTCACCGTCGACGGCAACCCGCAGCGCTACACCGGCGCCTATGTCACCTCCGATTTCTTCCGCATTCTCGGCGTCGCCCCGGCGTTCGGGCGCGATTTCACGGCGGCGGACAACAAGCCCGGCGCCGAGAAAGTGGCGCTGATCAGCCACGAACTCTGGCAGCGCGACTTCGAGGCCAGCCGCGAGGTTCTGGGCAAGAATGTCCGGATCAATGGCAAATCCGCGACGATCATCGGCGTCATGCCGCCGGGGTTTTCCTTCCCGGTGAACGAGCAGTTGTGGATTCCGCTCTACAGCGAATTCCCGCCCCTGCCCCGCAACGATCTGCGGGCGGCCGGCAACCAGGTCGCCGTGCTCGGGCTCCTGCGGCGCGGCGTGCCCTACCATCAGGCCAACGCCGAGTACACCGGCATCGCCAAACGCCTCGCGGCGACCTTCCCGGACACCAACAAGAAGTTCGACACCGCCCTGGTCGAACCGCTGATCAAGACGTTTACGCCGCCGTCGCTCCAGGGCCTGCTGTGGACGATGATGGCGTTCTGCGTCGGCCTGCTGCTCATCGCCTGCGTCAATGTGATGAACATGCAGTTCGCGCGCGCCACCCTGCGGCAGAAGGAGCTGGCCATCCGCTCCTCGCTCGGCGCCACTCGCGGGCGGCTCATCCGGCAAATGCTCACCGAGAGCCTGCTCCTCGCCAGCCTGGGTGCTCTCATTGGCATCCTCCTGGCTTTCTGGGCGACCGACTACCTCCAGGCGCTCACGCACAACCTGGCCAACCCCATTCCCTCGTACATCACCTCCAACATCGACGCTCCGGTGCTGATCTTCGCCGTCGCTGCTACGATTCTGGCGGCGGTCGGCTCGGGGTTTGTGCCGGCGTGGATGTCCTCGCGCGCCACCGCCATCGAGGCCCTGAAGGAATCGGGCCGCGGCAACACCAGTCGTGCGGTCAGCGTGATCACCCGCGGCCTCGTCGTCTTGCAGATCGTCGTCACCTGTGTGCTTCTGATCGGGGCACTGTTGCAGGCTCAGTCCATCCTGCGCCAGCAGCGGATCAATTATGGCTATGACACCACCGCGCTGCTCACCGCCCGCATGGGCCTGATGGACGGCGACTATCCGACACCCGAGGCCCGCAAACTCTTTTTCGACCGGCTGGTGCGCGAGCTGCGCGCCGCCCCGGAATTCGAGACCGGCGCGCTCACCAACCGCTTTCGCATGACGTTTTCCGGCTTTTCCGCCATCGAGATCGAGGGCCAGGCCTACAAGACCGACAGCGACCGTCCCAACGCCAACTTCGAGCAGGTCACGGAAGGCTATTTCGCGACCCTGGGCGCGAAACTGCTCGAGGGCCGCGACTTCGCCCTCGATGACACGGATATCAAGTTGCCCGTCGCGATCGTCAACGCCGGCTTCGCCCAGAAGCATTTCGGGCATGAGAGCGCGCTGGGCCGCCGCTTCCGCACGGTGGGCAACAACGGCCAGCTCTTCGGCGCCTGGCGCACGATCGTCGGCGTCATTGCCAACGTGCGCATGCAGGCGCCGTTCAATATCCCGAACGTCGACGACACCGGGTTCTACGTCCCCTATTTCGCTTCGGTGTTCGGGCCGGCGTTGGCGACCCCATTCTCCCAGCAGTTCGCCACGGTGGTCGTGCGGCCCCGCGGGCAGGTGCGGCCCGGATCGCTGGCGGTGGCGCTGCAGCGCGAGGTCAAGAAGGTCGATCCCAACCTGCCGCTCTATTTCGTCGGCACGCCGCAGGAAAACCAGGAGACGTTCCTCGCCCAGAATCGCATCATCGCCGTGATGTTTACGGTCTTTGGCATCGTCGCCATCGTGCTGGCGGCGGTGGGCCTGTACGGCGTGATGTCCTTCTCGGTTAACCAGCGCACGCAGGAATTCGGCATCCGCATGGCCCTGGGCGCGGATCATGCCCGCATCCTCCAGATGGTGCTCGGCCAGGGCGCCCTGCAACTGCTGATCGGCCTGGTCCTCGGCCTCGGGTTCTCTCTGGTCGTCGGCACCGTGGCCGGCGGGGCGATCGCCCAGAGCGCCATCCTCTTCGATATCGGACCCCGCGATCCCCTGACCTACACGGCCGTGGCGAGTCTGCTGACCGTGGTCGCCTTCATCGCCACGGTGGTGCCGGCGGTGCGGGCCACCCGGGTCGACCCGATGGTTGCGCTGCGCAGCGAGTGAGCTGGGCTCACTCGAATGACCAATCGCCGATGACCGATAGCCGATGGCTCGCCTGATCGCTGATCTCTGACCTCCGCTCTCCGGCCTCTGCCTCACTTCTCCCTGCCCGCTCCTCACTACTCGCTTCTTCCACCATGCCCATGGACCCTACGCTCGCTGGCCGATCCGGTCAGTTTGTCTACGTTCTGCGGCTCGTGCCGCGGTTGCAGTCCGAGGCCGCGTGGACGGACGCGGACCGCGCTGTTGTCGGCCGTCATTTTGCATATCTTCAAGCGGCGGCAGAACGCGGCCAAGTGCTGTTAGCGGGCCGCACCGCCGAGCCGCTCGACCGGACCTTCGGTCTGGCGATCTTCGAGGCCAGCGACGAGGCGGCCGCCCGGCGGTTCATGGAGGCCGATCCCGCCATGGCGGAGGGCGTCATGACCGCCACCCTGCATCCCTACCGGGTCGCCGTGCGCGGCTGCTGACCGCGAGCGATCGCCCTTGGATGGCGCTTGGAACAGGGCCGCCCTGCCGGGTGGGTTTCACCCCATAGCCTACTGCGGCATGAGGCATAGAATTACGACGATCAAGGAAGGAAAAACACAATGAAAACCCCTCTAACGAAGTTAATGAATGTCACTTTTCTACCGATGATGGGTCTTGTCGTTGCTGCTGCTGTCTTTCTGACCCATAACGCCGCGGCACAAATAGTAGTAGACTATGGAGCGGCCTACAGTTTTGCCGTTCTGGCGGGCTCCGAAATCACCGACGCCGGCGGCTCCACGATTGGGAATCCCGGCAGTCCCACTGGCTGGGGGAATGTCGGGTTGTCTCCAGCCGCCGGGACTTATTATACTGGATTACTGCCAGCACAAGTGGGCGGGACGATCTATGCGGTAGATAATTCTGGTCCTGCAGGTTCCACAGGAAACAACTCCGGCTTATTGACTGACGCCAAAAATGCTTTTGGAGCCGCTTTTACCGTTGCCGGTGGGAAAACACCTACGGCTTCTGCGCTCGGCCTGCAACTCGGCGGCCTAACCCTGACCCCTGGCGTCTATACGTTCGATTCGGGTACTGTTTTGCTAGATGGGACTCTGACGCTCAACGCCAACGGCGAGGCGAATCCCGTATGGATCTTCCAGGCCAAGTCCGACCTCACCACGGGAA
>Ga0182021_10011210_pt1 | contig 10633 bp, 5 predicted proteins | sample 612E3MmetaG_FD_120493 | JGI IMG/M metagenome (GOLD analysis project Ga0182021, IMG submission 120493) | Permafrost microbial communities from Stordalen Mire, Sweden - 612E3M metaG (Illumina Assembly) | ecosystem: Environmental > Terrestrial > Soil > Wetlands > Permafrost | place: Sweden...
GGCAGTCGGCAAGGCGCTGGGCGCACGGGGTGAAAGCGCCGGGGTGCTTCTCGCCGTGTTCCTGGTCGCCATCGGGCTTGCGTTCAAGGTCTCGGCGGCTCCTTTCCACATGTGGATCCCCGACGTCTATCAGGGTGCCCCGACGCCGATAGCCGGGTTCTTCTCAGTGGGACCCAAGGCCGCCGCCTTCTCGGCCTTTCTCGTCTCCTTCGTGGTCGCTTTCCCGAACGCCGTGCACGATTGGGGCATCTTCTTCATCGTGCTCGCGATCCTCACGATGCTGGTGGGCAACCTGTATGCCCTCGTCCAGACCAATGTAAAAAGGATGTTGGCCTATTCCTCCATAGCCCATGCCGGCTACCTGCTCAGCGGGCTCGCGGCCGTGGGCTGGAGCGCCAATTCCTATCCGGGTCGCGGGGTGCTGGTGTACCTCGTAGCGTACACATTCACCAACCTGGGCGCCTTCGGCATTCTCGTCTACCTGAAGAGCCAGATGCCGGACAAGTTCGACCACTCGCTGAAGCAACTGGCCGGGCTCGGACGACGCTCGCCCTGGGCGGCTTCGCTGTTCGCGCTGTTCCTGCTGTCGTTGACGGGGATCCCCGGCACCGCCGGCTTCATCGGCAAGTTCTACGTGTTCGGCGGCGTGGTGTGGGCGAACCTGTGGTGGCTCGCGGTGATCGGAGTCGTGCTGAGCGCTGTCTCGGCCTACTACTACCTCAGGGTGATCATCTACATGTTCTTCCGCGATCCGGAAGAAGACTATGTGGTTAGGGAGCCCATCGCCGGCGGGATGGCGGCTGCGCTCGCGGTATGCGCGTTCGCGACGGTGGCGATCGGCGTGGCGCCGCAGTGGCTCTGGGACTCGGCGGTGAGCGCGTTCAGCACGTTGTTCAAGTAAGCAAGACGCGGTCATCCCGCCGGCGCCGCGGATGTCTGGGCCGACGCCTCTGGGCGCGCGCCGGCGGAAGAAACGGGCGATACGGCCGCCTGGCGCCCAAACGCCGGTATGGCTAGATCAGGGGGTTGGAGCGGTGCTTCTTCAAGCCGATTGGCTGCTTCCCATCTCCGGGCCACCGATAGCGAATGGCGCTGTTGCCGTCGAGGGCACGGTGATCGTGGCGGTTGGACCTGCGGAAGAACTGCGCAGCCGGTATCCGGCCGAGCCCGTTCGTGAGTTTCCCGGGTGCGCGCTCATGCCTGGGTTGGTCAATACCCACACCCACCTTAAGTTCTCGGCGTTCGGGGGCTTCGCTGAGCCGTGTGGGTTCGGTGAGTGGATGCTTCGGCTGCTGTTGGCAGCCCGAAAACTCAGCGACGAAGACTACGGGGTCTCGGCCCTGTGGGGCGCGTATGAGTGCGCGCGCAGTGGGGTGACCAGCATCGCCGACACGTGCCGCGAGGGCTGGATGGTGGCGCGCGCAGCCGCCGCGGCGGGGCTGCGCGCCCGAATCTACCTGGAGGTGTTCGGCCTCGACGACGCCCAACTGCCCGCGATCATGGAGGGCTTGGAAGCGGGACTCGAGCGAACCCGGCGAGAGGCCGGAGCCGGCGCGGGTGGCGCTCCCATGAGCGGCGCCCCCGGCGACGGCGGCGAGCATGGACCCGCGGTGGAGGCCGGAGTGTCGCCGCACGCTCCTTACTCGGTATCCGCCCGGCTCTATCGGGAGACGGCGCGCTTCGCGCGCCGCGAGGGTCTGCGTCTCGCCACTCACGTGGCTGAGTCACAAGCCGAAGTGGAGCTGCTGACCCGAGGCAAGAGCGCCATCGCCACCGCCTACAAGACCGCCAACCTCTGGACCGGCCAGCGGTGGAGGCCGCCGCACCAGAGGCCGCTGCAGTACGTCGCCCAGACGGGCGCGCTTGGCCCTGAAACTCTGGTGGTTCACGCAGTCGAACTCGACGACGACGACATCGCCGCGTTGGCCGCGAGTGAGGCGGTGGTGGCTCACTGCCCGCGATCGAATCAGCGGCTACAGTGCGGCATTGCGCCGGTGGCCGAGATGATGGCGGCTGGGGTGACGGTCGGACTGGGAACCGACAGCTTGGCCTCGAACGACAGCTTGGACATGTTCGCCGAGATGCGGGCGGCCCTCGCGGCGAGCCGAGCGCGCGCGGCTTTCGGCGCGCGCGCCGGCGGGCGCGCGACAGCGTCCGCTTCCGCGGAAGCCTCTCCCACAGCACCACTGGCTCTCACTCCCGAGACCGTTCTTCGCATGGCCACACTCGATGGCGCCCGAGCTGTTGGTTGGGACCGCCTGGTCGGAAGCCTTGAGCCCGGCAAGCTCGCCGACATCATAGCCGTGCAACTGCCCGGCCGGGCTTTCGATGCCCGGCGGGCGGACGCCAGGGCGCTCGACCCCGTCTCCCTATTGGTGGCTACGGCCACCGCCGACGACGTGCGAATGACGACGGTGGAAGGCAATGAGATCTTCGGCGATTGCCAGTCGGGGGTACCCGCCGACGTGGTAGCGGCTTTCAAGGCAGCACGAGCCAAACTCGGGCTGCCGTAGTCATCCTCCGTTGGCTCACCGAGTTTCTGCGGGCCGTTGGTGTCTTGCTGATAGAATACCTAATGCTTCTACCTCTATCGGCTGGGTGAAACATGACGGTTCTCGAGTCTGCCCTATCTGGCGTGCCGGTGCTCAAGCCGACCGGGGAGGTGGACCACTCGAACGCCTCCTTCCTGAAGGAGTCCGTCCGCAGGGCGCTGGCGGCTGGCGGCCAATGTCTTCTCATAGATCTCAGTGACTGCCCCTACTTCGATAGCGGTGGCCTTTCGGTCCTTCTTTCCACCGTCCGGGAGCTGCGTGGCAAAGGCTGGCTCGGCGTCATAGCTCCCAACCCGAACCTCATTCGCCTCTTTGAAATCGTAGGACTTGCTGCCACCTCTGATTTTCGCGTGTTTTGTGATGCCGACCAAGCCATGGCCGCGCTCGCAGCGTAGGACGCGATGCCTGAGGCATCCGGATCGAAACAGCGGGGCCGGTTCTTCCGCCTTGTCATCCCGGCCGACCTTTCGCAGCTTTCCAAGATCCGACGTCTCGTGGAAGAGGTCGGGCATGCCGCTGAGCTTCCCGGTGCTCGGGTCTTTGATCTCCAGGTGGCCGTGTCTGAAGCGTCCGCGAATGCCATCGAGCACGCTGCAAGCGCGGTCGAGCTAGCCGCCTGGCTGCTTTCGGACCGAGTGATCGTCGAGATCACCAATGACGGCGCCTTTCAGCCCGGCCTCTGCAAGGATGATGATCACCGGCGCCGGGGCTTGGGCCTGCCCCTCATGGTCTCCCTCGCCGATCAAGTACACGTGTTCCGTCAGCCCGAGGGTAGGACGCGGGTCTCGCTCACGTTCTTCGTGGGGGTCGGCGACGAGTCCGAACGAGAGCAATTGTCGACTTCCCCTGACGCCGCGATCCGGCAACTGGAAGCTGAAAGCATGAAACTCGGCCTCATGACGACCCACGCGCAGGCGCTCGAGGACGCGCAAGCCCTTACTCATGAGGAGATGCGTCAGAGGGTCGAGGAGCTCGAGAGGTTGATGGACACGGTGCCGGTGGCCATCTGGGTGGCCCACGACCCCGAGTGCATGCAGATCACTGGGAACGAGACGGCCAACGAGTTCTACGAAGCGCGCGCGCGAGAGAATGTTTCGGCCGGTCCTGCACCCGGCGAGCAGGACACTACCCGACGTTTCTTTCAACGAGGACGTGAGTTGATGCCGGACGAGCTGCCAATGCAGGAAGCAGCCGCGCGAGGGGCTGACATTCGCAACTCTGAACTCGAAGTGCTCCTCCCGAGTGGTGGGCTCATGACCATGCTCGGCAATGCCAGTCCGCTGAGGGACGCCCAAGGTCAAGTGCGCGGCTGCGTCGGAGCGTTTGTGGATATCACCGAGCGGAAGCGCGCGGAAGAGGCCTTGACAGAGAGCGAGCAGGCGGCTCGCCAGGCTGAAGAGCGCTATCGAAACTTGTTCAACACGCTCATCGAGGGGTTCTGCGTCATCGAAGTCCTCTTTGACGAGGCCGACAATCCTGTGGACTATCGTTTCCTGGAGACCAACCCCAGATTCGAAGAGCAGACCGGGTTGCGTGCGGTGGAGGGCAAGCTCATGCGCGAGCTCGCCCCGGACAATGACGAGTATTGGTACGAGTGCTACGGGAAGGTCGCCTTGACGGGCGAGCCAGCTCGTCTTCAGGCGCTATCTACGCCCCTGGGTCGCTTCTATGATGTTTCTGCCTTCCGCGTCGGTGGACCCGAGAGCCGACAGGTCGGCATCTTGTTCAATGACACCACCCCTCGCAAGCAGGCCGAGGAGGCCCTGCGGCTGAGCGAGGAGCGGTTCCGGCTTGTACTCAAGGACGCCCCGGTATCGGTTGCCATCCAGGACCTGGACCTACGCTACGTTTGGGCCTACAACCAGCGGACCGCGGGGCCAGAGGAAATCGTGGGCAAGACCGACGGCGACTTGTTCCCCGAGGACGCGGACCGTTTGACCGCCATCAAGCGTGAGGTCATCGACAGCGGGGCGGAGGCGCGCGTGCAGCTCTGGCTGACTCGCCTCGGCAAGCCGATGTTTCTTGATCTGCACTACGAGCCGATGCGCGACGCGGCTGGGCAGGTCACAGGCCTGGGGATGACAAGCATCGACTTGACCTCGATGAAGCAGGCCGAGGAAGCGCTGCGAGAGAGTGAAGAGCACTTCCGGCTCTTGCACGCCACCATGATGCAAGGAGTGGTGCACCAGGATGCGGACGGCACTATTCTGTCGATGAACCCAGCCGCCGAGCGGATTCTGGGAAGGAGTCCAGAGGACTTTCTGGGCTCGAGTTCCGTTGAGGTGGAGCATGAGACGCTCCGCGAGGATGGTTCCCCGTTTCCAGGCATCGAGCATCCTGCGATGGTCGCTCTGTCCACGGGGCAGCAGATTCGCGACGTGCTTATGCAGGTCTATAACCCCCGGGAGTCTGAGTACCGGCTGATCAATGTCCAGGCCGTGCCGCTTTTCCAACCCGGCGAGGACAAACCCTACCAGGTCTACACGGTCTTCGAAGACGTGACCGAGCGCAGGCAGGCCGAGGAGAGGGTCAGGCAAAGCGGAGCGACTCTGCGAACCATATTGGACGCGACGACAGAGTCCATCTGGCTGTTCAGCCCGGACGGCGTGATCCTCGCAGCCAACGCGATAGCGGTGGAAAGAATGAGAGAATCCTTCGAGGCGATCATCGGGAAACACCTCAACGAAGTCCTGCCCGCCGAGCTGGCCGCCAGGCGCCTTGAGCGCCTGAGGCAGGTCGCCGAATCCCGCCAACCTCTCGAGTTCGAAGACGAGCGGGCGGGCATGGCCTTTCTGCACACGTTCTGTCCTGAACTTGACGACCACGATCAAGTCGTGCGCATTGCCTCCTTCAGCCGCGACATCACCGAGCGCAAGCGGGCCGAGAGTGAGCTCGTAAAGCTCAATCGCATTCTCGAGGCTCTCAGCGAGAGCAACCAAGCTCTCGTGCGCGCGGCGGACGAGTCGATGTATCTGGACGAAGCATGCCGGATAATCGTGGAAGACTGCGGATATGCCATGGTTTGGATAGGCTACGCTGAGGACGACGAAGCCAGGATCGTGCGGCCGGTAGCCTCGGCCGGCTTTGAGGAAGGCTATCTCGAGACTCTCAACATCACCTGGGCCGACACGGAACGAGGCCGGGGTCCAACCGGCACGGCGATCCGTACGGGAAGACCCTGTTTGTGCCGGAATATGCTCACCGACCCGGGTTTCCTTCCCTGGCGAGGAGAGGCTCTTGCGCGAGGTTATGCGTCGTCTGTCGTTCTTCCGCTTGTTGCCGGCGACCTTCCGTTTGGAGCCATCAGCATCTACTCCGTCGAGAGTGACCCCTTCTCGGAGGATGAGGTTCGCCTACTGACAGATGTCGCGGGGGATGTAGCTCGCGGCATCACCAGCCTTCGCCTGCATGCCGCTCAGGTCAGGGCTGAGGAGGAGCGTGAACGTCTCCTCATTCAGGAGAAGGAACTGGTCGCTGCCGCCCGGGATATCGCCGAACGTAGGCTGGCTGAGGAAGCGGCGAATCGGGCCAACCAGTACAACCGAAGCCTGATTGAGGCCGCTCTTGATCCGCTGGTTACCATCGGGCCGGACGGCGCGATCACCGACGTCAACGAAGCCACGATGAAGATCACCGGTCGAAAGCGCGACGAACTGATAGGCACCGACTTCTCCGACTACTTCACCGACCCGGAGAGCGCCCGCACGGGCTACCGGGAAGTGTTTGCCAGGGGCTCGGTCACAGACTATCCGCTTACCATCCGCGACCGGAACGGCAAGCTGACCGACGTTCACTACAATGCCTCCGTCTACAAAGACCGAGAGGGGCAGGTTCTCGGAGTCTTCGCCGCCGCGCGGGATATCACCGCGCTCAGAGAGCTTGAAGCGCAGCGCGACATCGCTAGCAAGCTGCAGGAGGCCCTTCTTGACGTCCCACAAGATCTTTCCGGCGTGAGGTTCGGCCACCTCTACCGCTCCGCTACCAAGGAAGCGCGGGTCGGTGGGGATTTCTACGACGTCTTTGAGGTCAAGAATGAACGGATCGCCGTCTTGATCGGCGATGTCTCTGGCCACGGGGTGGAGGCGGCGAGGGTGGCGACTCTTGTGAAGGATGTGGTCCACGCCTTCGCGCATCACTTCACGCATCCCCATGTGGTCCTCGCTAAGACTAACGATCTCCTTGTCGAGGAGCGCTCTCCTGGGTTCGTCACCCTCTTCCTGGGCATTCTCGATCCCAACACCGGTTCTCTTGCGTATTCCTCGGCCGGTCATCCCCCCGCCCTCCTTCGTACCAGCGCCGGGGAGCTGGAGTTTCTGGAGGCGTGCTCCGCGCCAGTCGGGGTATTCCCCGATCACTCCTGGAAAGAGAACGAGGTGCAACTCGTGGAAGGCGACCTTCTGCTTCTCTACACCGACGGGGCCATCGAAGCACGCCGCAACGGCGACTTCTTCGGAGAGGAGGGTCTGGCCAAGGCCCTCAAGGGCTGGTCCGATCCCTCCCTGGAACAGCTTCCCCAGGCCCTTCTCGACACTATCCTCTCCTTTTCAGGTGGGGAGCTGACCGACGACGTCGCCATGCTAGTCCTTGGCCTGAAGGAAGACGCCGCCAGGAAGCAAGGAAGAGAAGGAGTGACGGCAAGTTGATTCGCTTTCGGGTCGGGTGGGTACGAGGCGATCAACGACGGATAACAAGGAAGAAGTGCTCATGACGACGATAGCGGTGGTTGCCCACATAGGAAGCACGTTGGGGGGAGGGCTCGAGGAACTGCGGGAGGTCCTGGCCGCCGAGGGAGTGACAGACCCACAGTGGCATGAGGTGAGCGACATACGCGCCGCCTCGGAGCGCGCGCGACGAGCGAGAAAGGACGGCGCCGACTTAGTCTTCGTCTGGGGCGGCGACGGTACCCTGCAGCGCTGCATCGACGGGCTAGCCCACACTGGGGCTACGATAGCAATAATGCCGGCGGGGACAGCCAACCTCCTTGCCGCCAACCTGGGCATCCCGACTGACCTGCGCAAGGCGGTTGAGATCGGGCTGCACGGCGTCCGCAGGCCGCTGGATACCGGCTCCGTGAACGGCGAACACTTCGCCGTGATGGCGGGAGCCGGGTTCGATGCGCTCACGGTGCGGGACGCCGACAGCGGGCTCAAAAGCAGCATAGGATCGGCCGCCTACCTTTGGTCAGGCGCCTTGAACTTCAAAGCCCTCACCGTAGGCGCCAATATCGTGGTCGACGGCGAGCGCTTCTTCCAGGGAGAGCTGTCCTGTGTGTTGACGGCGAACGTAGGCAAGCTGCTGGGCGGGATCGAGGCGTTCGAAAACGCGCAACCGGATGACGGCATACTGGAGTTGGCAGTGATCACGGCCAAGAACCGTATCCAGTGGACCCGGACCTTGGGCCGGGTGGCGCTGGGAAGCGCCGGGGACTCTCCCTTCGTGGAAGTGACACGCGGGAGGCGTTTCGAGATCCGCTTCGCCGAGCCCTTTCTCTACGAACTCGATGGCGACCCACGCAAAGCGGTGAGAAGACTACGCGTCGCCGTTGATCCGGGTTCAATCACGATATGTGTGCCCTCCTCAAGCTCGGAGCAAGGCACGCGGCCTTGACCGACGAAGTTGGAGGGCGAATGTTTAGGATCCGATTGATAGGGAATATAGATGCCGTGAGTCCCGAGAGACGCAGCGCGGCTTCCAATAGCTTCTTCTGAAAATTAGAGGCAGTAGGAGGGAAGCGGAGCCACTTGGGGCTCGCTTTTTGTCTCCGCTCTCGCGACATGACCGGGCGTCTCATTTTGTCGAGGGGTGCTCGCATTCTGGGGAGGCACAAGTGAGTTGGGGCCTCCAGTCCTTGTTAGAATCTTGTGTCTCCCAAAGGATGTGACGCTCCAGAGCAAGTACCTGAGCCACGTTGCCCTCGCCACTTGCGCCTAGCGAAAGGAGGAGCCTTGCCCGAGTTTCTGCCCGGTGTCCATATCGTAGAGGTGGCCCGGCCGGCCTTCAGCCCGGGAGCCGCCATGAACCTCTGCCTCCTCGTTCAAGACGGCAAGATCACGTTAGTCGATGCCGGTTTTCCGGGCAGCGCGGGTTTGCTTCTCGCCTATCTCGGGGAGATCGATCTCAGCCCCCGGGCTATCCAGCGGATCATCATCACCCACCACCACATCGATCACGTCGGGGGCCTGGCGGAGATTGTGGCGCTGACCGGAGCCGAGGTATGGGCGCACAAAGCGGACGTACCGGTAATCGATGGTACCCAGCCCCGCCCCGCCCTTCCAGCCGAACGCCTAGACGCCATGCTGGCTCGGATCCCAGCCGACCAGCGAGAGGCGGCTGCGGCCCGCATGCAGCAAATGGCTGCGGTCGCGGGAGTGCCGGTCGACCTTGGTCTCGTGGGCGGCGAGGAGCTGAAGCTCTTGGGCGGGGTAGAAATCCTGCACACACCCGGGCATACTGCTGGTCACCTCGCGCTGTACCTCCCGGCGTTGTCCCTGCTCATTGCAGGGGATCTGTTACGCTACGAGGAAGGCACGATCCACGAATCACCCGCCGGTTTCTCCGCTGATCCTGAAGAGGCCCTCGCCTCGGCCCGAAGCGTCACCAACTTGGGTTTTGATCGCTTCATCGGCTACCACGGGGGCTACGCTGCCGCCGGTGCCAAGGAACTTTTGAGCGAGAGTCTGACCCGGCAAGAGGCTCCATCGTCGATCTGAGTCTGAGGCCCTAGCACCCTGCTAGGGCCCTACGCCGCTCCGCGGGCGCCAACCCCCCAGGTGTCAGCGTCTTTATGAGGCCCTTATGGGGCTTCCGGTATAGTCACGCTACCCCTCTTCTTGAGACGTCCCTCCCTCAAGAGCGAAAGGGCCCCGGTCTGATATTCAGCCGGGGCCTTTCTCTGTCTACAGCTGGAGTCTTGTGGCGGTGATCGCCGCGGACAGCTCTCGTGCCGGCGCCGCGGTCAGCCCAAGCTCAGGACTTCGGTGTCTTGGTTGTCGGCGCTTTCGGCGTCTTGGCTGGCGGTGCTTTCGGTGACTTCTTGGGTGTCTTCGGGGTGGGTTTCTTGTCGGGTTGAAGCTCCATGTCGTGCTCCGCTCTGGGTCTGAACGCGTTAGGATCCGGTCGTGAGATTACCCGCAACCACAGAGAGATGCAAACAACGGCCGGGGGGCCTTATGCGAAACTTATGGACAAGGCCGGCGCCATTGCAGGGTTCTTGCGAGGGCCCGCGTATTGTCAGAATACCCTCCTTCTTGCGTGCTCCCCCGAGAGCGAGTAAAGGCCTCGGCTGAATATCAGACCGGGGCCTTTGGTCGTTCTACAGGCAGGGCCCCACCAGCCGGTCACCGAACGATTGCAGGCTGACGTTCTGCGTCTGTTTCCGTGAGCTTCTTGATTGCCGTACCGAGTCTCTCAATCCCTGCCTCGATCGTGTCCACATCGACACACGAGTGCCACGTGTCGGCGATGGACTGACTGTAGGCGTCCCCTCGCAGCCCGTCAAGCGCGGCGTGTGTGGGGCTTTGACCAGGACTAATGTCGATGTGAAGGGGTGCTTGACGCCGAGTGCCGGTTCGGGGGCGCGGTCATCTATCTACCGTGGGGGTACCGATGAAAGCCCGCACGCGGGGTCCGTGGGGTTCGGCAGGACGTTCGTCCGGCTGTCGCTTGGTCTGGTCGCCGCCGCGCTCGTCATGCTCGCCGTCTTCGCCGCCGTGTGTCCGCACGCGGCCATCGCCGCGCCGGCTGGATGGCAGATCAGCCAACTGACAACCAGCACAGGCAGCCACCATCCCGATACCGACGGAAAGTGGCTGGTCTGGCTGAGCGGCAGCGAGGTGATGGCCCGGGATCTGTCCACCGGCGAGGTTCACCAGTTGAGCAACGACGGCACGTCGAAGAGCGATCCGCTAGTGAATGACGACACCGTCATCTGGTCGGCCACCACATCGGGTGCTCTGCACGGCTACCTCTATCACCTGTCAAGCGGCCCGTTGCAGGATCTCGGGGTGATTCCGGATACTCCCGTTTCCTATGATGCCGGGCGCTTCGCGTACCGCAAGCAGGTCTCGGGGCAACTCATGCAC
>Ga0182021_10011211_pt1 | contig 10633 bp, 8 predicted proteins | sample 612E3MmetaG_FD_120493 | JGI IMG/M metagenome (GOLD analysis project Ga0182021, IMG submission 120493) | Permafrost microbial communities from Stordalen Mire, Sweden - 612E3M metaG (Illumina Assembly) | ecosystem: Environmental > Terrestrial > Soil > Wetlands > Permafrost | place: Sweden...
AGCTTCCCCAACATCCACGCCAAGCGCGAGATGGTCAGCAGCATCCCCGGCGATCCGCCCAACCTCCTAAGCCCCCCGCCGGGCTGTACGTTCTCGCCCCGCTGCGAGCTCGCCGAGGAGCGCTGCCACATCGAGGAGCAGCTCCTGGCCGAGGTCGGCCCGGGCCACACGGTGGCCTGCTGGAAGGTCGGTGCCTAGGCGATGGGCGAGGCACGCATCGGGCCGGCCGAGCTGGCCGCCGCGACCGCCGCCACGGCGCCCGCCGGGGAGCTCTTCCGCATCGAGGACCTGAAGGTCCACTTCCCCCTGATGCAGGGCCTCTTCGCCGGCCTCGCCGGCCAGAAGCGCCGCTACGTGCACGCCCTCGACGGGGTCAGCTTCAGCTTGGCGCGGGGCGAGATCCTCGCCCTGGTCGGCGAGTCGGGCTGCGGCAAGACGACCACCGGGCGCACCCTGCTGCGACTCGAGGCGGCCACCGCCGGCGAGGCCTACTACCGCGGCCTGCCCCTCTCGGCCTTCTCCGAGCGCGCCCTGCGCGAGTACCGCAAGCACGCCCAGATCATCTTCCAGGACCCCTACAACTCGATCAATCCGAAGCAGACGATAACCGACATCGTCGCCGAGCCGCTGCTCGTCGGTGGCCTCGTTCACGGCGAAGCCGCCAAGGAGGCGCGGGTGATCGCCGCCCTGGAGGACGCCGGCCTGCGGCCCGCGAGAGACTACCTCTACCGCTACCCGCACGAGCTCTCCGGCGGCCAGCGCCAGCGGGTCTGCATCGCCGGGGCGATCGTCCTGGACCCCGACGTGATCGTCGCCGACGAGCCGGTCGCCTCCCTGGACGTCTCGATCCGCAACGACATCCTCAAGCTGATGGTGGCCCACAAGGAGCAGCGGGGCGTCTCTTATCTGTTCATCACCCACGACCTCTCCCTGGCCTGGGTGATCAGCGACCGCATCGCCGTCATGTACCTCGGCAAGATCGTCGAGATCGGGGCCACCGAGGAGGTCGTCTCCAACCCGGCCCACCCCTACACGAAGGCGCTGATATCGGTCATCCCGGTGCCCGACCCGACCCGCAAGCGGGCGCGCACTATCCTCGCCGGGGAGACGCCCAACCCGATCGAGATCCCCTCCGGCTGCCGCTTCCACCCCAGATGCCCGGAGGCCATCCCGGACTGCGCCCAGGTCACCCCGGAGGACGTCGAGCTGGGCGGCGATCACAAGGCGGCCTGCATCAGACTGAGGTGAGGCGATGGGGGCGGCCGGTGCGCGGGGGCGCCGGCCGCCCCCGTTTCACTTGGGCGGCGGGAAGGCGATCCGGCCGCCCGCCATTGTGCACAGCGGAGGGAGCTCGCCAGGGGGCGGCGGGCGAGAAGAGCACGGAGGGAGAACCCGTCATGAGACGATGCCTGCGTTGCATGCTGGCGCTGGCGGTGGCGGCCGCCGCGCTCGCCGCTATCCCGGGGCTGGCGGCCGCCACGTCGCCGTCGCCGTCGGCCGCGCAGCCGCTTACGTTCAAGGTCGGTATCGGCGAGGACATCGACGGCGTCAACCCGTTCACGAGCTGGAGCTCCGTCACCTGGGAGGCGTTCCGGCTCAACTACGACTTCCTCACCTGGTACGACGCCGACTACAAACCCACTCCCGACCTGGCGACCAGCTGGACGCCCTCCGACGGCGGCAGGGTGTGGACCTTTAAGATCCGCTCGGGCGTCACGTGGCACGACGGCGTGCCGCTGACGGCGCACGACATCGCCTTCACCTACAACTACATCATCGACAACAGCGCCTACACCTGGGCGTATACGCAGTACTTCGATCACGTGAAGCAGGTGGAGGCGCCCGACGACACAACTCTGGTGATCACCTCCGACCGGCCCAACGCCGGCATGCTCGCGCTGTACGTGCCGATCCTGCCCGAGCACCTCTGGAGCAAGATCCCCGCGAAGAGCCTGGACACGCTGAAGAACGTGCCCACCGTAGGCTCGGGACCCTTCATGTTCGACCAGGTCAAGAAGAGCAGGTACGTCTCTATGAAGGCCAACAAGAAGTACTTCGGCGGCGCACCTACCATCGACGAGCTCTACTTCATGATCTACCAGAGCGCGGATGGCCTGGTGGAGGACTACAAAGCCGGCAACCTGGACGTCGCCGTAGTTGAGTCGCCTTCCTATCTGCGCAGCATGCAGAACATGAAAGGCTCCAGGTCGGTCAACGTGAGCCGGATCGGCTTTCACGAGCTCGGCTTCAACTGCTACAACAGCCCGAAGTCAAAGGGCAACCCCCTGCTGCTCGATTACCGTATCCGGCAGGCCATCCATTGGGCGATCGACAAGCAGAAGATCGACCGGCAGGCGATGGACGGCAAGGCGGTGGTCGGCACATCGGTGATCTCGCCGGCGGCCGGCGACTGGCACTGGAATCCTCCGGCCGACCAGCTCGTCACCTACAACCCCGAGAAGGCAAAGCAGATCCTGACGGCCGCGGGCTATATCGACCGCAACGGCGACGGCATCCGCGAGAGCCCAAAGGGCAAGAAGCTGAGCTTCCGCCTGGCGGCCATGAGCGCCTACTCCGACGACATCGCGGCCGCCAAGATGATCCATCAATGGCTGGCCGACGTCGGCATCGACACCAAGCTGGAGATCGTGGACGAGGGCGCCTTTGGCGACCGGGTGCTCGACAACGCCGACATGGACATGTACATCTGGAGCTGGGGCGGCGACATCGACCCCGCGTTCATGCTGTCGTGCTTCACGACGACCCAGATCCTCAACTGGAGCGACTGCATGTACTCCAACCCGGCCTACGACGCGCTGTACAAGGAGCAGGCCTCGGCCATCGACCGCACCAAGCGGCTGCAGATCGTCCACCAGATGCAGCAGATCCTCTACCAGCAGGACCCGTACATCATCCTCTGGTACAACGTGGATTCGCAGGCGTATCGCACCGACGAGTGGACCGGCTGGGAGCTTGTGCCCAGCGGCAGCGGCAGGCCGATCTGGACGTTCTTGCGGGGGACGTACATCGGAGTCAAGCCGGCCACCGCCGTGGCCACGGCTGGTGGGGGCCTGCACGGCGGAGCGATCGCCGGCATCGCCGTGGCCGCGGTCGTCGTGTGCGGCGCGATCGCCTGGCTGCTGGTGCGCCGTCGCCGGCCCGCACAGAGCGAGGAGCTCTAGATGCCCGGCGCCCGCTTGCAGGATGCCTTCGACATCTGGCCGGAGGATGCCCTTGAGGCCATGCATTCGGCGGCCCTGAAAGTGCTGGCCGCCGCCGGCGTCCGCGTCGATTCACCCCAGGTCCGCGAGGTGCTGCTCGGTGCCGGGTGCCTGCCAGGGCCCGCCGATCGGGTGCTCATTCCGGCCGAGGTGGTCGTGGATGCGCTGGCGGCCTGCCCGCCCGCGTTCGTGCTCGTCGCCCGCGACCGGGCGCGCTCGCTGCCGGTCGACCCGTCTCCCGGCCCGACCTTTGTACATAACATGGGGGCCGCGGCCGAGATCTCCGACCCACGAACGGGCGAGCAGCGTCGGGCGACGCTGCGGGACCAGGCGCTGCTGGCGCGCGTGATGCACCGGCTGCGGCATCAGGACACGCTCACACCGCTGGTGCAGCCGGGCGACGTGCCCGACCAGCTTGAACCTATGTACTCCTATCTGGTGCTGGCGAACGAGACGGACAAGTACGTCGGCGGTCCGGGCATCTCGTTCGCGCGGCAGACCGAGCATCTGATCCATATGTCGACGGCGCTGACCGGTGTGGAGGGCGGCGCCGGGCGATACCCGTTGGACCTCGCCTTCTCACCGGTCAGCCCGCTCATCCTGGGCCGCGACGTCGGCGAGGCGCTCGTCGACGCCGCCCGCAGCGGCGCCGTGGCCTGCGAGATCCTGCCGTGCCCGGCGGCCGCCACGACCGCCCCGGCCGCCATATCGGCGGCCGTGGCCCAGCAGCACGCCGAGGTGCTGGCCGGCGTGGTGCTCGCCCAAGCCGCGGCCTCCGGCACCCCCGTCTACTACGGCCCGCGGCTGAGTGCGGTCGACCCGCGCACGGGCGCCGTGCTTTCGGGCACTCCCGAGACGGGCGTGGCATCGATCGCAGCCACGCTGCTCGCTCGCCGCTGCGGCCTGGCTTGCGACTGTTACGGGCCGACCAGCGACAGCAAGGTCCTCGACACCCAGTTCGGCCAGGAACGTGGCATCAATGCGCTTCTGGGGCTTCTCGCCCGTCCGCGGTTTCTCTCTGGGATCGGGGACGTGGCCGCTGGGGCGTCCACGAACCTGGAGTCGCTGGTCATCGACGATGACGTGCTGGCCGGCGCCTTCTACGGCGTCACACCGCGGCCGTGGGACGCCGACGCACTCAACGTGCAGGCAATGGTCGACGGGGTGCTATCTGGGAACGGCTTCCTGGGCTCCCGGCACACGCGCCGGTACCTGCGAGAGGAGTTCGTGGCTCCCGCCGTCAGCTATCGCGGCGGCCTCGGCGACTGGCTTGCGTCCGGGCATGCCGGTGTGGTCGACCTGGCGACGGAGAAGGTGCAGCAGATGATCGCGGAGCCGCCGGTCGGCCTGCCGGCCGGCATCGCCGAGAGGCTCTGCGCCCTGATCGACGCGGCGGCTCGAGAGCTGGGGGTGGCGCAGTGGCCGGACCCGCGCCGGGTGCTGGGGAACTGAGCATGGCGGTGCCATTCGCGTACGTTCAGGCGCGCGGCGGGTATCGCGAGATCGGGCGTGCCGTGGGCGAGGCGGCCCGGGAGCAGATCGCCGCGGCGCTGGCGTACTACCGGGAGCATTTCCCGGCCATGGCCGGCATGGAGTTCACGGTGGCCGAAGGGTGCGCGCAGGAATACCTGAAGTGCGCGCGGCGCTACCTGCCTCACTATGTTGAGGAGCTGGAGGGCATGGCAGAGGGCGCCTGCCAGTCTTTCTGGGCGCTGATGGTGCCGAACTGCGGCGAAGAGTTCACCTGCGACGCCGACGGGAGCGATCCCGCGCCGGGCGCGCCGGGCGGCCGGCGGCCGTCGCCGGCCGGCCGCCTCTGTACGGGAGTGGCCGTGTGTCACGGCGGGCGCCATGTGGTGGGCCACAACATGGACTGGTATGCAGTGGATGTGGACAAGAACGTGCTCTTTGACCTCACCATGCCGGACGGCGCCAGGCTGCTCACGATCGCCGGTGTGCCGTATCTCCCCATGCTCGGGATGACCTCGCACGGGATCGCATCTGTGAGCAACTCTGTCTACTGCAACGACGCCCGTGTGGGCGTGCCGAACGCTTTTGTCCGCCGCTGGGTTCTGGAAGCCGCCAGCATAAGGGAGGGCCGCGAGCGGGCCTGCCTGGCCGCTCGCGCTCGCGGCTCCAATCACCTCTGGGCAGACCGCACCGGCGCGATAAGTGACCTGGAGACATCGGCCACCGCCTCAGCCGGCGTCGAGAGCGATGACCGGCTGGCGCACACGAACCACTACGTGGCCGCGGACATGGCGCCCTTTGAGGCGTCGCAGCAGCAAGAGTCGCGCGACCGGTTGCGGCGCGCTCAAGAGCTGCTGGATGTGGGGTTGGCCCGGGGCGGCGACCCCGTTGCTGTGGTCGCCACCGTGCTACGAGACCACGCGAACGCTCCGGACGCCATCTGCGGCCACCCTGCCGGCCGGGCGCCGCGGCCGGACGAAAGCGTCACGGTGGCGAGCATGATCTGCGATCTCGACAACGGTCGCCTGTACGCCTGCGCCGGGCCTCCATGTGAGAACCCGTATCGCGTATTCGACATCTGACCGCGGGCCTGGTGTGCGAGCGGCGAGCCAGGTCTCGCGTCACCGCGTCGCCTAGCCGCTCGGCCCGCCTGGGCCGTAGTACCCCGGCTCGGCCCGGCTTCTGCCGGCTCTTCGGATGGCCACACTGTCGCCTTGCCTTTGGACATCGTGTAGAGTCCGCTGATGCTATCCGGTCGCGCCAGTCGCCGAATCGGCAGGCGGCGTGGCCTGGTTGGTGACCCTGACGGCCTTCCCCTCGCGATGAGGGCGCAGAGAGGCGAGTGCGGATGATCACGGTTCAGGACATTCTGGACATCCCGGAGCTGAACCTGCGGCTCCTGGCAGGCGGCAAGGCCGTCGGCAACCCGGTCCGCTGGGTGCACATAGCGGAGGTCCCGGATCCTACGCAATGGCTGAAGGGCGGGGAGCTGCTGCTGACCACCGGTTACGGCCTGGCAGGCTCCAAGGAGCGGATGACCTCCGGCCTCAGGCGGCTCATCGATCATAATCTCTCGGGGCTCGGGATCGGCACCGGCTTCAGCTTCGAGGAGGTCCCGCGCGACCTCATCGAGATGGCCGAAGAAAACAACTTCCCGCTCTTCGAGATCCCCTACAACATCCCGTTCATCGCTATCACGGAGGCGGTCTCGTCGAAGATCGTCAACGAGCAATACTCGCTCCTGCAGCGCAGCTTGGCCGTGCACGAAAAACTCACCAAGATCGTGCTGGAGGAAAAGGGCCTCGATGCCATCCTGTCGACCCTGTCGGCCCTTGTCGGCTGCTCCGCCGTGCTGTTCGATTTCCACGGCCTCGTGCTCTGCGAGGCGTCGTATCGTCGCAAGCTGCCCAGTGGCATGATCGCCGACCTGTGGGGGCAGATCTCCGACCGGCGCGCCAGCCGTCAGGACTTCTCAGTCGGCATCGAGGGGCTGGGCGGCGGGGTGCAGGTGTACCCGGTGGTCGCCTCGCACCGTATCGGCGCCTTCCTCGCCGTGGTCAAGGACAACGGCGACTTCTCCGATTACGACCGCATCATCCTCCACCACGTGGTCACGGTGACAGCGCTCGAGCTCGTCAAGAAGAAGGCCGTGGCCGAGACGGAGAAGCGCCTGGCCGGCGACTTCTTCGACGAACTGGTCGCCAGCGACCTGTACGAAGAGGAGATAGCCCGCCGGCTGGTCTTCTTCGGCCTGGAGCCCGAGGCGGAGCATCTTTTGATGCTGTTAGATATCGACGGCTTCAAGGCGTTCCTCGACGGGCAGAGGGAAGAAGCAGTCGTCCAGGACATCAAGGAACGCCTGCATTGGGCCGTAGACGAGTTCCTTGCGCGACGCTCCACGCCGTTTATCTCCGCGTCGCGCTCGGATTCAGTGGTCGTGCTCGTCCAGCTCGGCACGGAAAGCGTCGGCAGCGTGATGCTCATGGCGCAGGAGTTGCACGCTACGGTCGCCGAGATGCTGCCCGAGATCACTGTCTCGATCGGCCTGGGCCGGCCGCACAAGTCGCTGGTCGACCTGCGGCAGAGCTACTACGAGGCCACCTATGCCATCAAGATCCGTAAGCTCAAGGGCGACACCAGCGTTATCGCCAGCTTCGACGACCTCGGATCCTACGGCCTTCTGCTGGGCCTGCAAGACACGCTCTCGCTGGAGGTCTTCTACGACAGCGTGCTCGGCGCGCTGCGTGAGTACGACGAGGAGAACTCGAGTGACCTCGTCAAGAGTCTGGCCTACTTCCTGGAGGCCAACGGTCACTGGGGCGATGCCGCTGAGCGGCTCTACGTTCACCGGCACACTCTGCGCTATCGGATGAAGCGGGTCGAAGAGATCACCGGCCGCAGCCTGGAGTCGGCCCAGGACCGCATGGAGTTCTGGCTGGCGCTGAAGGCGCGAGAGCTCATCGATCAATCCGGCAAGAAGTCGAAGCCGTCGCGAGAGGCCTGACCGGCGCGGCGGCCGGCTCTTCGGCCAAGGGGCGCGCGATCAGCCGAGCAGCGCTCCTCCGTCGACCGGCACGTTGACGCCGGTCATCGCCGCCGAAGAGATGCAGAGCTTCACCGCGGCGGCGACTTCGGAGGGTAGTACGAGGCGGCCCAGCGGAGCGCGTGCGGCCGCTCGCTCTGTGGCCTTCCGGCGAGGGTCGCCGCCGATGTCTACCGCGCCGGGGGCCACGCCGCACACGCGCACGCCCTCTGCCGCCCAAGCCTTGGCCAGCACCCGAACGAGCATCAACTGGGCGGCCTTGGCGGCGCAGTGCGCGGCGAAGGCCGCCGCTGGCTTCTCGGCGAGGACGTCCGTTACCGCTACGATGACCCCGCGCTCGGCGCGGGCCGGCGACGGCCCCGTGACCGGTCGCGGCGTCTGTGAGAGGAACTGTTCTCGCGCGGCCTGCGCGACAAAGAGCAGGCCGCGCGCTATCACATCCATAGAGGCGTCCCACGCCTGCTCGTCGACCTCCTGGGGAGGGTGCGGCTCAAACGGTCCGCTGGCCACGAACAGGACGGCATCCAGCCCGCCGAACGGCTGCGCGGCGGCTCGCACCAGGTGATGCGCGTCCAGGCGCGTGCCGACATCGCCCGTCACGGCCGCAGCACGCCGGCCCAGGGCATCCACGGAATCCGCGGTGCCCTGGGCGGACTCGAGCGACCGACTGGAGACGATCACGGCGCCGCCGCCGGCGGCAACCGAGAGCGCAAGCTCGCGGCCGAGGTGCCGAGAGCCACCCACGACCAGGCAGCGACAGCCCTCCAGGTCCACACGTCCCTCCCTTCCTCTGGGGCCGGCGGCGGGTCGCCGGCGCTCAGACGCCGGCGCCTTGTGGGCCGGCGCAGCGCAAGTGTACCGCCGCGCACGACGACCGGCGCGACAGCGCCGTACCCGCCCCCGGGCCTCACTCGCCGGAACACGAGCCTCGCCTGCCGCGGAGCTGATGTGATAGACAGTGCGGAGACAGTGGTGCGGCCAAACCGGCCGTGGGAAAGGGTGGTGGTAGGGGTGGCACGTGACGTGGACGCGCTCGACAAGTCGCTCGTCGCTCTCCTTGAGCAAGAGGGTCGCCTCTCCCTGGCCGACACGGCGGCGCAGTCAGGGGTCTCTCGGCCCACGGCGGCAGCGCGGTATAGGTCCCTGGTCGCGGACGGAGTGCTCCGGGTGGCGGGCCTCGTCAATACGTTCCAGGTGCGGGGTATTACCACCGCTCTCGTGGGGCTCAGCCTGGACAGCTTCAACCTTGACGAGAAGGTAGAGCAGATCGCCGGCCTTGACGAAGTCAGTTGGGCAGCGGTTGTCACCGGCCGCTACGACATAATCGTGGAGGTCGTCACCGACCAGGGCATGACGGGTCTGTACAACTTCCTCAGCGAGTCTCTTGGGCGCATCGGCGGGATCTCGGGCAGCGAGATGTTCGTGGTCATGAAAGCGCGCAACAAGTGGACCCTGCTGCCAGCCGGCATGCGGAGCGCCTGGACCGGCCACGGCGATGGGTGACGATCATCGGCCGGTGCTGATCGGGCAGCGATCTCCGGCTCTTCTTGTCGAGCTGGCCGATTCTTGCGCGAAAAGTTGTCAGAGTGGCATGTCTGGCCTGCCGTCACATGCTAGTATGGGAATCGCGTGAAAGGTGGGGCTGATCAACCTCCCCGCCGCCGCCAGTTGATGAGATCCGTGACATCAAGGAGGAGACCATGATCGTTGGCGTCCCCAAGGAGATCAAGAACGAGGAGTACCGCGTTTCCATGACGCCGCTCGGTGTCAAGGACTTCGTGCGCGCCGGCCACACCGTCCTCGTCGAGGCCGGCGCCGGCGTCGGCTCCGGCTTCCCGGACGAGCAGTACGCCGCCGCCGGCGCCAAGATGCTGCCGGTCGACGAGGTCTGGGACAAGGCCGAGATGATCTACAAGGTCAAAGAGCCTATCCCGTCCGAATACGGCAAGTTCAAGCCGGGTCAGATCCTCTACACGTATTTGCACCTGGCCGCCGCGTATGCGCGCCAGTGCACCGACGCGATGATCAACGCCGACATCCGCGGCATCGCCTTCGAGACCGTGGAGACGCCGGGCGGCGGTCATCCGCTGCTCTTCCCGATGAGCGAAGTCGCCGGCAAGCTCGCAATCCAGGCTGGCGCCTATCATCTGGAGAAGCATGCCGGCGGCGAGGGCGTCCTTCTCGGCGGTGTCACCGGCGTGCCGCCGGCCAAGGTCGTCGTCATCGGCGGCGGCACGGTCGGCACCAATGCGGCCAAGGTCGCCGTCGGCATCGGCGCGCGCACGGTCGTCGTGGACGTATCGGCTCCGCGCCTCTGCTATCTGGACGAGATTTTCGGCGGCCACATCGAGACGGTGCTCAGCAGCGAAGCGGCCATCGAGGCCGAGATTGCCGACGCCGACCTGGTCGTCGGCGCCGTCCTGCTGCCCGGCGGCGCGCAGGCCCCGCACCTGGTCAAGCGCTCCATGCTCAAGAACATGAAGCCGGGCTCGGTCCTCGTCGATGTCGCCATCGACCAGGGCGGCTGCTTCGAGACTTCCAAGCCCACCACGCACACCGACCCGACCTACGTGGTCGACGGCGTCATCCACTACTGCGTCGCGAACATGCCGGGCGCCGTGGCCCGCACGTCTACGATGGCTCTCGCCGGCGCCACGCTTCCGTTCGGCGTCACAATCGCAACCAAGGGCTTCGAGCAGGCAGTCAAGGACGACTCGGCGCTCGCTCTGGGCGTCAACGTGTACCGTGGCAAGCTCACCATTCCGTCGGTCGCTACGGCACACAACCTCCCTTACACGCCGCTTGCTCAGGCGATCGGCTGATAGCGCGAAGAAGGCGAGCTGAACTGGAGCACTGAGCGGCAGCACCGCGGACGTAGTCGACGAGCGGTGATGGACTA
>Ga0182021_10011213_pt1 | contig 10632 bp, 6 predicted proteins | sample 612E3MmetaG_FD_120493 | JGI IMG/M metagenome (GOLD analysis project Ga0182021, IMG submission 120493) | Permafrost microbial communities from Stordalen Mire, Sweden - 612E3M metaG (Illumina Assembly) | ecosystem: Environmental > Terrestrial > Soil > Wetlands > Permafrost | place: Sweden...
CACGGGTCCGGCGCTGGCGATCACCATCGTCGTCACGCTGCTGGCGGGACTGACCCTGACGCCCTCGCTGCTGGCGATCTTTGGGCGGCGGCTCTTCTCGCCGGCCCACGAAGCCACTCGCACAGTGGCCGATGAGGACCGGGGATTCTGGGCGGCACTTGCGCGGCGGATCACTGCCCGGCCCGGGCTGCTCGCTGCGATCGTGCTTGTTTTGCTGGCGATCCCTGCTCTCGGGCTGCCGCAGCTCAAGGAGAACTTCGACGTCCTCAACGAGCTGCCCGCCGGTGCCGAGTCGCGGGTGGGCTTCGAGACGCTGAGCCAGCACCTGGCCGAGGGCCAGTTGATGCCGCTGACGGTGTTGGTCAAGGCGCCTGCGAGCCCGAATGCCTTCACCTCGCAGCAGGGTCTGGCGGACGTTGGGGCGCTCGAAAAGTCGATCGCCGCCCTGCCGGACATCCAGTCGATCCGGAGCGTTGTCGATCCGCTCGGTGAGGGCAAGGTCTCGGACCTGCTGCGGCCGTCGATCCAGCTGAGCGAGATGGCCTCGGCATTCCGCAAGCCGTCGAGCCCGGACATCAACGTCCAGCTCGGCGACGCTGCTCTGGCCGGCGTCAAGTCGACGGCGAGCTACGTCGGAGGGCTCGGGACCGCGTTTGCGACTCTCCCCGAAGACTTCCTGGGGGAGACCGGTGCGGATCTTGCGACGGTCGAGAACGGCCTGGTCGCAACGCGAGCCCAGGCGCTCGTCCCCAACCAGCTCGACACCATCGTCAAGCAGGTCCAGGCCGCCGTTTCGGGCGGCTCGTCGTCGGCGGCGGATACGGCGGCGCAGCTCACCGCCCTCAAGTCCTACCTCGATGAGCTGGGCACGGCGGATCCCGCCGTCAAGTCCGTGGCGGTTTACCAGTCGGCCGAGAATGCCGTCGCGGTCCTGGCAACCAGCGCCAACCCGGTCGCATTCGCGCAGCTCGTCGGCTCGCTGGGAGACCTCTCGACGTGGTTCACGGCGCAGCCGGCCGCGTTCTACTTCGCCCCCTCCTCAGTGAAACCGACCGCGGACCAGGTCGTCGCGCAGCAGGCCATGGCCGCGGCCCGAACCCGGCTCCCGGACGAACTGGACCGGCTGGCCGCCAACTTCCACGATACCCTGTACGCCCCGCCGGATCTCCGCGCCGCCTACGTGTCGACCGACGGAACCGTCGTTCGCCTCTACGTCACGACCACGACCAACCCGTACGACACGAATTCGTTCCAGACGGTCCGCGACCTGCGGGCGCTGCTGGCGACGGACCCCGGCCGCTTCGGTGCCGACGCGCAGGTAACCGTCCAGTCGTACGTCGGCGGATCTACCGCCGAGTTCGCCGACGTCCAGGACACGATTTCGGCCGACTTCCTGCGCGTCGCCGCGATCACGATCGCCGGCATCCTGATCGTCCTGATCCTGCTGCTGCGCGCCCTGGTGGCCCCGGTCTACCTGGTCCTGACCGTGCTCCTCTCGTACGCCATGAGCCTGAGCGTGTCGGCGATCATCCTCCAGCACCTCTTCGGCCAGCCGGGGATGAACTATTTCATACCACTCATGGTCTTCGTGTTACTCGTGGCCCTCGGGTCGGACTACAACATCTTCCTGATGTCGCGGGTCCGGGAGGAAAGCGCCACGCGCGGACTGCTCCCGGGGATCCGCGTGGCCTCGGCGCGGACTGGCACCGTCATCACCTCGGCCGGTCTGATCCTGGCCGGGACGTTCGGTGCGCTGGTGACCTCCCCGCTGCAGCTGCTCTTCCAGGTCGGTCTCGCTGTGGCACTCGGCGTCCTGATCGACACGTTCGTCGTGCGGAGCCTGCTCGTGCCGGCGATCACGGCCTTCGTCGGGGAACGGGCCTGGTGGCCGTTCCACCGTCGAGGGGCATGACGGCCCGGGTGTAAGCCCAGTCCGGGAACCCGCGCTCTCGAGTTCCGACACGCCGGGACTCGATCCGCGCGTGCCCGCGGGACGCCGCTGCCGGCCCGCTCCGCCCGGATTTGCCCGGGCCCGGTGGCGCTCCGGCGACCCTTGTTGCGAACTTTGCAAAGACTCTTGACAAAGCCCGTATCCTGACTTTGTCAGCGTTCTGGACAAAGCCGCCCACGACCAGGCTACGTAGTCCCGGAGGAGCCTGGGCCGGGCCGCTTTGCCAATCGCCCACCATCGACGAGGCATCGACCCCGACCATGGACCGCCCGATCAAAGCGACACTCCGCGAAGCCCGCGTACACAACGAGCGGCTCGTTCTAGCGACGATCTACGACGGTGGCCGCGCGAGCCGCGCCGACGTCGCCCGCTTGACCGGCCTCACCCGGACTACCGTCTCGGACGTGGTGGAGGGGCTCCTGGCCGCCGGGCTATGTCGCGAGGTCGGCCGAGGTCCCTCGACCGGCGGCAAGGCCCCGATCCTCCTCGAGGTCCCGGACGAAGCCCGGTTGCTCGTCGGCGTGGATCTCGGCGATCGCGTCTTCACTGCCGCTACCGTCAACCTGCGCGGCGAGATCCTGACCCGCGTCGACGTCCCGTCCGAGGACTCCGATGGTGATGTTGCGCTCGGGCTGGCCCTCGATCTCATAGCCCAGGTCCTCGACGCCTGCGACGGCCCGATCCTCGGCATCGGCATCGGAGCGCCCGGTCTCGTTGATACCGGGACCGGCAAGGTCATCCAGGCCGTCAAGCGCGACTGGCGCCAGCTGCCACTGGGCGAGATCGTGGCCGAGCGGTTCGGCCTGCCGGTCCACGTCGCAAACGACAGCCAGGCGGCGGGCCTGGCCGAGCACGTCTTCGGGGCCGTCCGGGGACCGAACCTGATCACCGTCAAGGTCGGCCAGGGCATCGGCGCCGGGCTCGTCCTCAGCGGTGAACTCTTCGAGGGGGACGGGTTCGGGGCCGGGGAAATCGGCCATACCGTCGTCGATCCGTCGGGAGAGATGTGCCGGTGCGGCCGTCGCGGGTGCCTGGAGACAGTCGCGAGCGCGAGAGCCGTCGTCAACCAGCTGGCGGCTCTGAGCGGCCGGACCGTGACCATGGACCAGGCGCTGGCCGATTTCCGGTCCGGGGATCCGGCAGCTCGACAGGTTGTCCTCGAGGCAGGACGCCACCTTGGGGCGGCGCTCGGCGCCCTCGTCGGGGCCCTGCATGTCCGGCGGATCGTGCTGGCCGGGACGATGACTGCCTTCGGCGATGAATGGCTGAACGCTGTAGCCTCGGCCGCCGCCGGCCACGCCCTCGCGGCGCTCTCGGAAGACACCACATTCGAGATTGGACGGATGGACGACATCGTCGTCCTCGGTGCGTCGGCCCTGTTGATGACGCGCGAACTGGGCATGACCCTTCGCCCGCTTCACCCGGAACGGCGACCTCGGTGGCCCGACGCCACCAATGACAAGACTCCGGTCCAATCGTCGGCTTTGTCCGGACGCACCCCGGTCGGGGTGGTCGCGGAGAAGGGAGGCGTCCCCGGCTGAACGAAGGAGGAAGGAAGACCCGATCCCTGAGAACGACGTGCCTCGCCCGAGGCGCATTCGGAGATCCGAGGAGGAGACAGCTACCGTGATCAAGTCCAGGTTCATTCCTCTCGCTTTTGCGGCGCTGCTCGTTGCGGCGTGCAGCAGCACCAGCGCCACTCCGACGGCCGCCCCGACGGCCGCCCCGACGGATGCCGGAACGGCCGCCCCGACCACGGCCCCGACCGCCGCTCCGACCGCCACGCCCACCCCCGGCACACTGACGGTCTGGCTCATGAACGGTTCGCTGAACGACAACTCCGTCGTCCAGCTCGACACCGAGTTCCAGATTGCCCACCCCGGCTGGAAGGTCAATTACCAGGTCCAGCAGTGGAACGGCATCGTAGACAAGCTCACCACCGCTCTTGCGAGCAATAACCCGCCCGACGTCGTCGAGATGGGCAACACGCAGGCCATCACCTTCGAGGCAGCCGGCGCGCTCATGGACCTCACGAGCAGCCGCGGCGCCCTCAACGGCGGAACCTCGAACGACAGCGCGAGCACCGACCAGGGTTTCATGGCCTCGCTCAATAGCGCGTCGGTTTACAACAGCAAGCTGTTCGCGATGCCGTTCTACGCCGGCGACCGCGTTCTCATCTACCGCAAGGACCTGTTGACCGCCGCCGGCGTCGACCCGACGACCATCACCAGCAAGGACAAGCTCATCGCCACGGCCAAGACGCTCCAGACCAAGAACGCCAGCGTCAAGGACTTCTCCGGCCTCTACGTCGCGGGCCAGAACTGGTACTCGCTGCTCCAGATGATCTGGGACCGCGGCGGTTCCCTCGCCACGAACACCAACGGGACCTGGTCGGCTCAGCTCGAGTCTCCCGAGTCGATGGCCGGCATCCAGGACTATGTCGACTACTACAAGGCCGGCTCCACCGGTCCCACGAACAACGACGAAATGAATCCGCCGGAATACACCCTGTTCCAGCAGGGCAAGGTCGGCATGTTCGTGGGCAACGGTTGGGAGATCAGCAGCGCGATCGGCACCAAGGGCGTCGTTACGTCCGCGGACCAGGTTGGCGTCATGGCCATCCCGAGCGTCACCGACGGCAAGACTCAGCCCGTGTTCCTCGGCGGCTCTGTTCTCGGCATCGCCGCCAAGAGCAAGAACCAGGCTCAGGCCCTCGACTGGCTCAAGCAGTTGACCACGCCTGACGGCCAGCAGATCCTCATCTCAAACGGCTGGATCCCGAACCTCAAGTCGGCCGCCTCCAACATCCCGAGCACTCCAGACACCGCAATCCTGAAAGTCCAGGCTACGGAAGCCGCCGCGGGCAGCGGGTTCACCCCGAACGATCCGCGCTGGGCGGGCGTCGAGGCAAACAACCCGATCAAGACCATGCTCACCAAGATCCTCACGGGCCAGTCTTCGATCGCGAATGCCGCGAAGGAAGCGGACGCCAAGATCAACGCCATCCTGAACGCGGCCCAGTAGGCCCCGCTCCAGGTTTCGCACTGAAGCAGCCGACAGGGAGCACGGGACGCAGTGGACACGCAGCGGATGGCCATCGACCGCCGGAACGCGTCCTTACACTCCGTCGCTCCCCGTCGACACAGAAGCATCAAACGGGCCGCCGGCAAGCTCTTGCCGTACCTGGCGATCATGCCGGCGGTCGTCACCTTCGTAGTCCTGCTCGGCATCCCGGTGGTGCTGGTCATCGAGACGAGCCTCCAGCACTTCGGGCTGCGCGAACTCATCAACGGCGGTCAGACGTGGGTCGGCCTGGCCAACTTCCAGACAATCATCGGCGACCCGGAATTCATCACCGTCGTGATCAGGACATTCGTGTTCATGGCGGCAAACGTGGCCACCACGATCGTCCTCGGAACCCTCGTCGCGATCCTGCTCGAACGACTGAACTCGAAGGTGAGGCTGCTCCTGTCGGTGGCGATGGTCCTCGCCTGGGCAACGCCGGCGCTGACCGGCAGCGTCATCTTCCAGTGGCTCTTCGACAGCAAGCTCGGCATCGTCAACTGGGCCCTGAGCAGCATGGGCGTCTTCGGCGACTGGCTCAATCACTCCTGGTTCGACACCGGCCTGTCCACCTTCGCGATCATTACGCTCCTGATCGTGTGGCAGTCGATCCCGTTCGTGGCGTTCAGCCTGTACGCGGGGATCCTGGCCATCCCGAAAGAGCAGATTGAGGCGGCCCGAGTCGATGGCGCCTCGGAGCGCCAGGTCTTCCGGCACATCACGTTGCCAGCGATCAGGCCGCTCCTGATGATCCTGACCTTCCTGTCCATCATCTGGGACTTCAAGGTCTTCACTCAGATCTACACGATGCTCCAGGGCGGGCCCGACGGACAAACCGTCACTCTTTCGATCTACGCCTACATCAAGGGCCTGAGCGAGAGCCGGTACGGCATCGCCGCCGCGGTCTCCGTCGTGATGGTGATGCTCCTGATGGTTGTTCTCATTCCATACATCCGGAGCATGACGAAGGGCCAGGTGGAGCAGTGAGCCGCCGGGCAAGGCGCGCGGTCGTAAACGGCACCGGCGTCGTCGTCGCTCTGTTGTTTGCCTTCCCCGTCTACTGGATGGTGATCACGGCCTTCAAGGGCGCCGACCAGATCCAGACGTACGTGCCGGTGTTCATTCCCACGCCGACACTGGACAACTTCACCAAGGCGATCTCGCAGCCGCACTTCACGGACTTCCTCCGCAACAGCGTCGTGGTGACCATGGCGACCGTGGGCCTGGCGATCGTCGTCGGCTTCCTGGCAGCGGCCACCGTCGCCCGGACGAAGTTCCGGGGCAAGGGCAGCTTCCTGCTGCTTGTCGCGGTCGCCCAGATGGCCCCGTTCGAGGCTCTGCTGATCCCGTTCTTCCTGTTCATGCGCGACACGCCGGTATACGGCCAGCTGCCGTCGCTGATCCTGATCTACTTCATCTTCACGCTGCCATTCACGATCTGGTCGCTGCGCGGGTTCATTTCCGGCATCCCCGTCGACCTCGAAGAAGCGGCCATGGTCGACGGCTGCTCCCGCTTGGGAGCGTTCATGCGTGTAACGGTCCCGCTGCTGGGGCCCGGGCTGGTGGCGACCTCGATCTTCTGCTTCATAACGGCCTGGAACGAGTACTTCTATGCGTTCGTGTTCATGACCGACGCCCAGAACTACACGCTGCCGGTCTGGCTCGGCTCGTTCCGGACCAACTTCGGGACCGACTGGGGCGCCACGATGGCCGCCTCCACACTGTTCACCCTGCCGGTCCTGGTCTTCTTCCTTCTCATCCAGAAGCGGATGGTCAGCGGGCTGACCGCGGGAGCCGTCAAGGGATGAGCTCGACCACCTCAGAGCCCGGGTTTACATCGGCTATGGATCCGGGCTCAACTCCGGATACCAGCGCGGTCGCCGAGCCGGCCGGGCCCCGGGCATCGGGCCCGGTTTCGGCCGCGGCGCTCGCCGGCGTGCGTTTCCTGCGCTCGTTCGACGGCCTCGAGCCGAGCGCCGGGATCCTGACCGCGATACGCGAGGGACGTGCCAGCGGCGTCACTCTCTTCCGGGCCCGCAACGTGTCGACGCCGGAGCAGGTCCGCGACCTGTGCGCCGCGCTCCAGGCCGCGCGACCGGTCGGCGATCCGCCGCTCGTCATCGGCCTCGACCAGGAAGGCGGGCAACTCCAGGCCGTCGGCGACGGCGCGACCGCCTGGCCCGGCAATCTCGCCCTTGGCGCCGCCGGATCCGAGGAGATGGCTCGCCGGGCCGGCCGAGCGATCGGCGCCGAGGTGGCCGCACTTGGCGGCACGCTGGTTTACGCCCCGGTCTGCGACGTTCTCCAGCGATCGTCGGCGACGCCGCTGGGCACGCGGCCGTTCGGCGACGACCCCGGACTCGTGTCGCGGCTGGCCGCCGCGATGACGGCCGGCCTGCAGGAAGCGGGCATCGCCGCAACGCTCAAGCACTTTCCGGGCCATGGCTCGGCGGCCGCGGACTCGCACAAGGCACTGCCCGTCGTGTCCCACGACCTCGCCGGGTTGCGCGAACTCGAGTTGCCCCCTTTCGTTGCCGGCATCGCCGCCGGCGTGCGAGCGGTCCTGCCCGGCCACCTTGCCGTTCCAGCGCTGACCGGCGGCGCGGCGATCCCAGCCACGGTCTCGAGGGCGATCCTCGTCGGTCTCCTGCGGGATGAGCTGGGCTTCCGGGGAGTGACGATCAGCGACGCCCTGGACATGGCCGGTGCATCCCACGATCGTGGTCTCGGCGGAACGGTCGGCGCGGCTGCGCAAGCGGGCATGGACCTGCTCTTGCTCAACCACCCGGCGGCCCTGGAAGAGGCGGCCTTCGAGGCACTCCGCGAGGCGATAGAGTCCGGCACCGTGGATCGACGGCGAGCGGAAGAAGCGCGCGACCGCATCCTGGCGCTTCGGGTCGAGCTGGCCGGGATCGCCCAGCCTTCGCTCGGAGTGGTGGGATGCGCCGAACACGGGGCCCTGGCACGAGAGATCGCAGAGGCGTCCGTGACCCTCGTTCGGGATCCGGACGCCGTGCTTCCGCTACAGGCGGGCGGTGGCCGCGTCGCCGTCATCGCCCCGGCCCCGGTCGACCTGACTCCAGCCGAAACCTCGTCGTACCTGCGGATCGGGCTGGCGGAGGCGCTTCGTGAACGCGGGCTCGCCGTAGACGAGCTGACAGCGCCGCTCGATCCGACGCCATCGGACGTGGCCGCGATCGCGGATGCGGTAGCCGGCCACGCGACGACGATCGTCTGCACCTTCGACGCGGTCGGCTTCCCGGGCCAGGTCTCGCTGGTTTCGCATCTTGCGAGCCACGGCGCGATGCCCGCCGGCGGTCCGGGAGGCTCCGGCCCCGTCGTGGCCATCGCCCTTCGCAGCCCCTATGACGTCGCGCTCTTTCCGGCCGCCATCGCGTCAATATGCACATACGGCATTCAGCCGCCGCAGATCGAGGTCCTTGCCGATGCATTGGTCGGCCGGATCCCGTTCGCCGGGCGTCTGCCGGTAAGACTGGAGCCAGCACCATGAGCATGCGCTCGGAACTGGGCGAGAGCCCCAGGATCGTCGGTCAACTGCTTGGAGCGTCCGGCCAGGTCGAGGCCGTTGCCAGGGCCGTCCGGGCTCGGGAAATAGACCTGGCCGTGATCGCCGCCCGCGGCACCTCGGACCACGCTGCCCTTTACGCCCAGTACATCCTGGGTGCGCGAAACGGCCTTCTCGTCGCGCCCGCCGCTCCGTCTCTCGTCTCCCTCTACGGCGCGCCGCCGCGGCTGTGCAACGCGCTCGTCATCGGCATCTCGCAGTCGGGCAAATCGCCCGACGTGGTCGCCGTACTGGCCGAGTCGCGCCGGCAGGGGGCGCTTACCGTCGCCATTACGAACGACCCGGCTTCGGAGCTGGCCGCCGCCGCGGAGTACCTCGTCGAGCTCGAGGCAGGCGAGGAGCGTGCGGTCGCGGCCACCAAGACGTATCTCGCGGAGATAGCCGTCATCGCCATGCTGTCGGCCGCTCTCTCAGGCGATCAGAAGTCGCAGGACGAACTGCGCGCCGTCCCGGCCGCGCTCCAGGCCGCCGTCGAGCAGGAAGCCGTTGTCATCCCTATCGCGCAGGCGTGGGCCCGGGAGAACCGTTGCGCCGTTCTCGCCCGAGGGTTCCACTACGCGACGGCACGAGAATGGGCCCTGAAGCTCAAGGAATTGGCCTACGTCCTGGCCGATCCGTACTCCGCTGCGGACTTCCAGCACGGCCCAATCGCGCTGATCACCGAAGGTTTTCCGGTTCTCGCGGTGGCCACGAGCGGCCCTGCCCTGGAGGGCATGACCGAGTTGCTGGGGAGGGTGCAGAACGCCGGGGCGCGGCTGCTGGTGCTGTCGGACGTCGCCGCGCTTCGCGAGTTCGGCGACTTCGTCCAGCTCCCGCCCGTACCGGAGTGGCTGTCGCCGCTCGTCGCGATCGTGCCGGCCCAGCTCTTTGCCTACCATCTCGCCCGCGCTCGCGGCCTCGATACCGAAGCCCCTCGCAATCTTTCGAAAGTGACCCTGACCCTGTGATCCGACTGTACGGCCACCTCTACGCACCCGAAGACCGCGGGCTCTGCCTGGTCACGCTGGACGGGCCGCACATCACCGCCATCGAACCTGCCGAATCACAGGTTCCCGGCAGCCTGGGCGGGCCCGGGGCCCGGATCCTCCCAGGGCTGCTGGACCTCCAGCTCAACGGAGCCTTCGGCGACGACTTCGCCGATCCGGCCGCGCGCATGGACCGCATCTGCCGCGATCTGCCGCGGTTCGGCGTCACCGGGTTCGTGCCAACCATCGTAACGTCGCCCTCTGTGGCTTATGCACCGGCGCTCGCGAACCTGCGCCGGCGGTCGACCCCCGGCGAGGCCGCCGTCCTCGGCGTGCACATCGAAGGCCCATACCTCAGCCCGATGTATGCCGGTACACACGATCCCGCGCAACTCCGCGAGCCGGACCTGTGCGAGGCGTCGGCCTGGCTGGAAGCGGGCGACATCGAATCGGTCACGCTCGCACCGGAGCTTCCCGGAGCGGTGCCGGTCATCGAGTTCCTGGTTCGGAATGGCATTCGCGTGTCGCTGGGCCACACCAACGCCACCTGGGCAGAAGCGAGCGCTGCGGCAGACGCGGGTGCAATGACGGCGACGCACCTGTTCAACGCAATGAGGCCCATTCGGCACCGCGATCCGGGGGTCGCGGGGTATGTTCTCGAGTCGCACCTGGCCGCGGGCTTCATCGCCGACGGCAATCACATCGCCTTCGAGACGATCCGGATGATCGCCCGGATCAAGGCGCCCGACGAACTGTTCCTGGTCACCGACGCCCTGGCGGGGCTCGGGATGCCGCCGGGAAAGTACTGGCTGGCCGGTCGCGAGTACATCTCGGACGGAACCTGTGGGCGGCTCCCGGACGGCACTCTCTCGGGCTCGCTCCTGCCGCTCAACCGCGCGCTCCGCAACCTCGTCAGCGAGGCTGGCCTGGATCCGGCCGTCGCGATCCGGCTCGCGACCCTCAACCCGGCCCGAGTCGCGGGCCTCGAGGCGTCCCGCGGCCGGATCGAAGTCGGGCGGAATGCCGATGTCGTCGTGGTCGGTGACGATTGGGAAGTACTTGCCACG
>Ga0182021_10011215_pt1 | contig 10631 bp, 10 predicted proteins | sample 612E3MmetaG_FD_120493 | JGI IMG/M metagenome (GOLD analysis project Ga0182021, IMG submission 120493) | Permafrost microbial communities from Stordalen Mire, Sweden - 612E3M metaG (Illumina Assembly) | ecosystem: Environmental > Terrestrial > Soil > Wetlands > Permafrost | place: Sweden...
TGCAGGGTGCGAAAGAGAAGAAGGTCGTCAATTGGGATTCTATTACTTCTATTCTTGCGGTGCCTGGAGTACAGATTGAAATTGGCGGCGGCATCCGCACAACGGAGGACATTCGGCGGCTGATTGATATTGGTGCATCGCGTGTTGTTATCGGAAGTGTCGCGGCGAAATCACAGGAGTTGGTGGAATATTGGATTCAGCAATTTAGTGCCGATCGTATTGTTGTCGGCATGGATGTGAAAAACGGTTCGGTAGCAATCAGCGGCTGGCTGGAAGATAGTCGTCTTGAACCTATGAACTTTGTACTCGATTTGGTAAGGCGCGGCGCAAAGATATTTATCTGCACAGACATTTCGCGTGATGGTATGCTTGGTGGAGTGAACCTGGAATTCTTTCAAAATCTTAAATCTGCATTTCCACAAATATCGATTATCGCGTCCGGCGGCATTTCAACGATTGCGGATATTCAAGTTTTGAAGAAGTCAGATCTTGCCGGTGTGATCGTAGGAAAAGCTATTTACGAAGGTAAATTGCCGATAGAAGAATTGGCAAAGATGAATGGTGTCGAATGTTGACGAAACGAATTATTCCATGTCTTGATGTGAAAGATGGCCGCACAGTCAAGGGAACGAATTTTCTGCAATTGCGCGATGCAGGCGATCCGGTAGAACTTGCGTCGCGTTATTCAGACGAAGGTGCAGATGAATTGGTGTTTCTCGATATTAGCGCAACGCTTGAAGGGCGAAAGACATTTTTACAGATGGTGGAACGCGTTGCGGCGGCTCTTCAAATTCCGTTTACTGTTGGCGGCGGTATCAGCACTCTGAACGATGTGAGTCATGCACTGGAGGCCGGTGCAGACAAAGTCTCGCTTAACTCTGCAGCGCTTGCGCGCCCTTCGCTCATTGATGAAGCAAGCAAATGTGTTGGTTCACAATCGGTCGTTGTTGCCATTGATGTAAAGCGCACGAAAAATTTATGGACAGTATGGACGAAAGCCGGTACAGAAGCTACCGGAAAAGATGCGCTGGTGTGGGCAGATGAAGTGTTCCAGCGAGGTGCAGGTGAATTGCTGGTAACGTCTATGGATCGCGATGGTACGACTGCTGGATATGATGTTGAATTGCTGCGTACTCTTTCAGACCGGGTTTCTATTCCATTAGTCGCCTCCGGAGGAGCTGGCACGCGAGAACATGTACGAGACGCAATTCTTCTGGGCAAAGCCGATGCAGTATTAGCTGCGAGCATTTTTCATTATAATAAAATATCGATTGCAGAACTAAAATCATTTCTTCATAATAATAATATTCCGGTGCGACTGTGATAGAAAAACTGAACTTCAAAAAAATGAACGGGCTCGTTCCCGCTGTGATACAAGATGTTCATACGAATCAAGTATTGATGGTGGGATTCATGAATCGGGAAGCGCTTACGAAAACACTTTCCGATAAGAAAGTGACTTTTTGGAGCCGCACAAAACAGCGGTTATGGCAAAAAGGTGAAACTTCTGGAAATTTTCTTGAATATGTTTCCATGCAAAAAGATTGTGATGATGATTCACTTCTGATTAAAGTAATTCCCCATGGGTCCGTCTGTCATACAAATCAATTTACATGTTTTGGTGAAGATGAAATTCTCGATATGGGAAGTCTTCTTCATCGATTGGAAGAAATTATTCTTGATCGTCAACAAAAGATGCCGGAAGGGTCGTACACATCGAAATTATTCAAGGAAGGCACTCCGCGTATTGCGCAAAAGGTCGGAGAAGAGGGAGTTGAAGTTGCAATCGCTGCAGTACTGGGAGATAAAAAACGTCTCACGGAAGAATCAGCCGATCTTTTGTTTCATCTTCTCGTATTGTTTCGACAGCAAGAGATGACGCTGGAGGATGTAATAAAAGAATTGCGAAAGAGAATGAAGTGAGGATTAATCTTCGTGTACAAACTCATGCCCTGCATGTTGAAGGGCTTGAGTTGCCTTCACAAGATGTTCTTCCAATAAGAAAATATAGTCGGAGTGGAAGGTAGATAGTACAAACACACTGATGCCGGCCTCTGAGAGTGGTTGAAGAAGAGCAGTGAGAATGCCAGTTGCATTATGAGGAATTTCCCCTCTAGTACGCAAACATCGATAACCGATCTCCTGTTGAACATTATTTGGCGCCATGAATTCAGGACTAAAAATGGTGAGGTCTTCATCTGTTCGTAATACAAAACACATCTCGCCTTTGGTGAAGACGGATGGAATCTCAGCAAATTGCGGCATCTTGCTGATAACGAATTTTTCGTCCAACAATTGAAGTTTCAATTTGTGACCCATTCAAGTGTCTCCTGAATCTAGTGTCAGGACGATTCATCTTTAATTTCTTGCTGAAAAGATACGCTTTCTCTGCTCATGACGCAAGATTTTTTCGTCTGGAGAAACAGGAATTTGAATCTGGAGATTAAGGACGCGCCATGATTGTACTTCTTCTAATCCTTAGAATACCTTACTATTGTGATTGTCTACAGAGATATTTACTGTGTATTTCGTATAGTGTTTGGAACCAAATTCTATATGAATTGCTGAGCAATTCACAAAAACTAGGCAAAGATTCGCATGTTATCAGATCTTCTTTCAAAGTTCAATTCCGTCATGAAAATGATTATATTTACAATGGAAATGGATAATAAAGGAAGAACAATTCATGAGACTGTTAATCAACATCGATCATATTGCAACGCTGCGCAATGCACGTGGTGGAAGTGATCCCGATCCGGTGAAAGCAGCACTTCTCTGCGAAAAAGCAGGGGCGGTTGGCATCGTGTGCCATCTGCGTGAAGATCGGAGACATATCAAAGACGATGACGTTCGACGACTACGTTCTATCATAAAAAAGAAACTCGACCTTGAAATGGCAGCGACGGAAGAAATTATTGGTATTGCCATAAGGACCAAACCCGATCTTGTTACACTTGTTCCGGAGCGACGCCAGGAACTTACAACCGAAGGCGGACTTGATATTGTAATGCAAAAGAAGTTTTATGACAGCGTTGTCAAACAGTTTCATGAGAATCGTATTCCTGTCAGTCTCTTTATCGATCCCGTTGAATCACAAGTGCGGGCATCGGTGGATATCGGTACGGATATGATTGAAATTCATACTGGAGAATATGCTGAAGCGAAAACTGTGGGGAAAGTAAAAAAACAGCTCGAAAGAATCCAGGCGGCGGCAACTCTTGGAAAATCTCTTGGACTCGGTGTGAATGCAGGTCACGGATTAGACTATTCCAATATTAAACCGGTTGCAGCCATGAAAGAAATTGACGAAATCAGCATCGGACATGCTGTCATCGTGCGCGCACTTTCTGTAGGGCTGGAATCCGCAGTGCGTGAAATGGCAGGCTTGATAAAAAACAATAAAGCAATCCTACGGTAAACTTCGCAGTGCTATACCCGAAAAGAATGCAGATTTTGGAAAAGTTCCATAGGACAAGATAGTGTGTGTGGTGAATCTGCGGCGTACACTGAAAATGCACCGCAGGTTCTTTTCATATCCTTTCCCTTTGGCAATTCAATGTACTGTCGTTCTAATACTTTTTTCTCTTCATCACTTTTTATAAAATTATTCTTACTAAGAGTAGTAGGTAAACGGGATAATTATTGTCTAATAGATACCTACCCCCTTTTCTGTTCTCTACGAAGAATAGACAAGATTACAACTGGTGTTGCAGATTGGAAATGGGAGGTAAAAGTAAAACAGTCTACCGATCCATCCCTGCTATTCACCGAATTCAGTTTCACAAAATTAAAAATAATCGTATTTTCAGTATCATTTTGGAAAATCGTTATGAAATTTATCTACTTCAATATTCTTTTTTCATTCTGTTCGCTAACAGTCCTTGCTCAGCAGTATAAAGGAGATATAACCGGATTTGTTGTCGATGCGAAAACGCGGGAACCGATACCGGTCGTTAATGTACAGGTTGTGGAACAGCCAACCATAGGTACAGTCACGGACACTTCTGGAAACTTCAATATCAAAGGAATTGATGTCGGCACCTACAGTCTGAAAGCCACTCTCGTCGGATATGAACCCATTATTCTAACCAATATTGTTGTGTCGACGGGACGCAGTACGAAAGTCACAGTCAAGTTAAACGAACAGTCAGTACAGGTAGCTGGTGTGACGGTGAACGCGACATACTTCAGTCGCAACGATGAGTTGAGTCCGCTGAGTGTGAACAATTACGATCGCGCAGAAGTGAAACGTCAGCCAGGTTCCGTTCAGGATGTCCAGCGCGTAGTTCAGAATCTTCCCGGCGTCGCGAGTTCAAATGACAATGTGAACGAATTGATCGTACGAGGCGGATCTCCCAGTGAAAATCTTACCATAATGGAATCCATGGAAATCCCTTCTATCAATCATTATCCGAATGAATTTAATTCTGCAGGCCCGATTAACATGATCAACATCGATCTTGTGGAAGATGTGCAATTCTCTGCCGGCGGATTTCCGGCGCAGTACGGCGATAAAATGTCATCGGTTATGGATATTACAATTCGTGAAGGGGATCGGGAGAAGGGATTTGCCTCGAATTCCGGTTTTAATATGGCCGGGATTGGTACGTTAATGGAAGGACGATTAGCAGACGGCAGAGGTTCATGGATTTTTTCTGCACGGCAAAGTTTTCTAGAATTCATTGATAAGATAGTTGGGATGTCTGCCCTGTCACTGACAGCAATTCCAAAATATTGGGATGCGCAAACGAAATTGGTATACGACCTCTCATCTACACAAAAACTGACATTGAATGGACTCTATGGTGACAGCCGGATCTATATTAAAGGCGACCCAACACAAAATGAACCGCTTCGTGCTGATTCAACTGTTTTCTCGAATCTGGAAAATGTCGATGTGCACAACAAGCAGTATGTTCTAGGTGTAAATCTGAAGAGTTTATGGGGAAAAGAGGGATACTCGGTTCTTTCCCTTTATACTGTCGGTAATCAGTATAATGTTGATGTGCAGGATAATTTTATGCGTCGTGTCTATGATGATCAGGGAAACGTGGATACATCCAAGACACTGGGAAATCCCAGCAATGCATTTTATGAGCACAATAACGAAGCATTCTATGCACTGAAGTATGATGTGTTTTACAAAATTCTTTCCCAGCACGATCTTATGGCAGGCACTCAAATTCAAATGACAAACCATTGGATAGGAACAACAACATTTTTAGGAGATCAGATACGATATAAAGCCAATATGCAAAACCCGGCAGACACCTCTTACAAATATACAAGTTCACCTGACGGCAATATTCTTAATTCTCTCAAATTCGGCGACGCAACCAAAGTCTTTGCATACCTCAGCGATAAATATCACATCATGCCGCGTTTGAATTTAACGCTGGGTATTCGTTATGATTACTTTAGTTATTCCAAACAAGGGCAATTCAGCCCTCGCGGAAGCATTGCGTATGAGCTTATTCCGGTGACAACGACGCTTTCGCTTTCTGCAGGTGACTACTGGCAAACACAACCATTGCCAGATTATTCTGATCGGCAAAATATCGGATATAATAAAGAGTTAGCAAATGCCAGATCACAGCATATCGTCTTGGGACTGCAGCATATTTTGGACGATGGTGTGAAACTGACTGTGGAAACGTATTATAAGAAGTTCTCCAATATTAGCGAAGAAGAATTGTACGTCCATTCGTTGATTGATACAAACTGGACCGACAAGAATCTTGCAATTGGCACACGGCGTTCGTATGGGTTGGAATTTCTTCTGCAGAAAAAACAGGTGACCAATTACTATGGCACTATCAGTGTTTCGCTTTCCAAAACATGGGATGAAGATCCACGTATCGGACGTGAAGGGGACAAGTATCCTTCACAATACGATTATCCAGTCATAATAAATCTCGTTGGTGGAAAAATTGTAAAAGGTATTCGTTCATGGCTTGACAAGCAACTATTCTTCATCAAATATCCATCTTACATTCTACCATTCGCTAATGAAATGGAATTCAGTGTAAAGTATCGGTATCAAACCGGAGGTGTGTATACACATCATACGTTCACTCCATATATTCAAAATTGGGAAGGCGGAATGCAATGGTCGAAAGGGGCGTGGAAATCAGATAAAAATAATATAAACGGCGAGCGGTATCCCAACTACAGCCGCCTTGATATCCAGTGGATCAGCCGATTCTATATGCAGAATTGGAACATCAATGTCTATATTGCACTGATGAATGTACTGAACACGAAAAATGTTTTCTATTATGAATATCGAAGCGATGGAACAATCGAGACCGTCTATCAATTCGCCTTCTTCCCGGTTGGAGGCATAGAAGTAGAATTTTAAAATCGCATTTGATCGGAAGAACATTTCCTGCCATATTGGAGGAGCCCACAGCGATTGGAGAATATTCAACGACCGCTGTAAACTTGTGATCATCAATTCAGGAATTTGTTTTGCTCGGTAAAATATCCGTAATTGCAGTTCTTCTTGTGCTGAATCTCGCATCATCAACCTTTGCACAATCCACAACACCGCCAATGGCGGATTCTTCCTGCTCTTCACAAACTTGGGTATACTTCGGTGTTGGCGGTGCAGTGCTCTTGACTGCTTTGATGTTTCATTACGATCAGCAAATTTACGACGATCTCTATAAGTGGAAGATGCGTAATCCAACGGTGAAAAATATCAGTCCGCTCATTACGAATCTTGGCGATGGTACGTTTTCAATAGGATTATTCGGTGGGTTTGTTGGTTGTGGATTAATTTTCAAGGATGCAAAAGCGTGTGAAGTCGGAAAGATCGGTCTTGAATCGTTTCTTCTTACCGGTGTGACGGTGCAATTGTTGAAAAATCTATGCGGCCGCGAGCGCCCGAGTGACGCGACACGGTCAGGTGGTTTCTGGCATGGGCCATTTGCTTACTTAGATAAGCACAAAAGAGGAAACCGGGGACTCGCTGCATTCGATTCATTTCCCTCCGGGCATACAGCAACAGTGTTTGCCGCTGCCACAACAATTTCAGATTTCTATACGGAATCCTGGGTGTCTTACACATGCTATTCTCTTGCTTCGTTAACTGCACTCAGCCGGATAACAGAGAGCACACATTGGCTCAGCGATTGCTTCATCGGTGCGATCATTGGATATTACGGAACGAAGGTTGTCGAAAAGTGGAATTATGGCTCCTGCAATATCACACTCTTGCCGCAAGCTGATGAACATCAATATGGATTGCTTCTCAGTGTAAAATTTTAGGAATGATATGAAACCATCATTACTATTTTTTGGAATATTTTTTATTGGCTTTTTCGGTACATCCAATATTAGTCAGGCACAAATGGTACAACAATCAAGGAAGGTGGATTCAGACACGACAACGAATGGAATGAATCAAGGCGATATCAAGTGGTACACTATGTTTGAAAATATTCCTCGTGACTGGGGGCGATGGTACAATATTTCCTTTCGGAAAGAGCAAGCGGACGAATGGATTGTCATTGGCGGATTAACGCTTGCAACATTTCTTACTGATGACATTACGTACACTCCGGCAGCACGGTTTTACAATAGCTCTCCCGATGCAAAAAAGTGGAGCGATTTCTGTGCAAACATCGGTGATGGCACAACACAATTTGCGCTTGCCGGAGCGATGGGCACGTACGGTCTCATGTTCAAGGATCAAAAAGCATTGCGAACTGGAAGCCAAATCGTGCAAGCTGTGCTTGCCGCTGGTGCAGTTATTCAACTGCTTAAACATGTCACCGGAAGAGAAAGTCCGTTTGTTCGTACTTCACCGACCGGCGTGTGGAAAATATTGCCAAACCAAGTGGACTATCATCGCTACGTGCCGCACTTTGACGCTTATCCCTCCGGACATATTTGCACATCCATTGCTACCGTTATCGTCGTCGCCGAAAATTATCCTGATGTGAAATGGATTCGCCCTGCAGGGTACGCATTTACAACACTTGTCGGACTTGGAATGCTGAGTAATGGTATTCATTGGGTAAGTGATTTTCCACTCGGGTTGTTTATTGGGTATTACTTTGGGATGCTTGCCGCACATCCAGAAGGAATGCCGGTAATGGAATCGGATGATGGTCGATTGAAAGTATATATTCTTCCAAACATCACACCGATGGGAACAGGTGCAACATTATCGATGGCGTTTTAATAATTAGTCAGCAAGCACGAGAATGAAAGTATTTACTGTTTGAAATTATTTTCAATAAACTGTTCTCCTTAAAAGTTCAGAGACTTCACTCCTTATCTTCCAAATTTAATTAACTCCACAACTAAGAAAACGCCTCAAGGCAAATTCATGATGGAATGGATCGGCAATGCGGGTGGGAGTGAAATAATCCGTGCAAAGAACAAAAGAATGCACTATCTTATAGATAGAGAGACTATAGAATAAACCATCTCTCGGAAAATAGTTCCCGAAATGACAACATTTTTTCAGCCAACAATACAAAGCCTTGCGGGTGAATTGTTCGATTCGTATGACTTCTATAAAGTAAACAGTATAACGTCTTGCCGCTTCACACAAGCGGAAATGTTGCAATGGCTGCAACCATTCAAAGACCAGCATCTCTTTGGAAAATCTGTCTTAGGCACATCGGCCGAAGGAAGGGAAATCGCACTCTATAGCCTAGGCGATGGTTCTGCGAAAGTAATGCTCTGGTCTCAAATGCATGGCGATGAACCAACGGCAACGATGGCGCTGATGGACATCTTTAGTTTCTTTGCAAAGAATCCGGAACACATCGCAACAAGAAGCATTCGCGAGAAATTGAAACTGTTGATAATTCCGATGCTCAATCCGGATGGGGCCGAGCGTTTCACCCGCCGCACTGCTCAGATGATAGACATGAATCGCGATGCATCGGCATTGGCGACGCCGGAAGCAAAGATTTTAAAAAGTACGCACGATATGTATCAACCAGAATATGGATTCAATCTTCACGATCAGGAACCGCGGTATACAGTTGGGACGACACAGAAAATTACGGCCGTTGCATTACTGGCTCCGGCTGCAGACGAATCACGTGGGGACAATCCGATACGCCTCCGGGCAAAGAAAGTCGCTTCGACGCTTGCTCAGGTATTGAGTTTATTCATTCCAGGTGATCTTGCGAAGTGGGATGATACTTTCTGTCCGACTGCGTTTGGTGACAACATGCAGAAATGGGGAGCAAGCACAGTGCTGATAGAGTCCGGCGGATGGCGCGAGGATCCCGAAAAATTTTTTATTCGCAAGCTCAATTGTATCGGTTTATTGGCAACGCTGTATGCGATTGCTACGGGAGAAATCAATAAAGCAGATATTGCTATCTACGAGCAGATTCCATTCAATATGAAATTAGGCTGTGATTATATCATCCGGAATGCGGTGCTCAAAGCGAATAGTCAAGTTGCTCCAATCCGTGTTGATGTTGGCATCAACTTTGATAAACGGACCAATACTGTGACAGGTCACCTAGATGAATACGCGACTGTTGTTGAGATCGGTGATCTCAGTTCATTCACTGCTCTGGAGAAGGAAGTAAATGCCAATGGTGCCGAATTAGATACTAATCTCATAAAGATGGAATATTCCATCTCAAGGGACAAAGTAGAGTTACTCTTGAAGCACATGTGAACGCCATGGCTCGCAAACTACCAAACCGCTCGTCTGTTCCCGCTGTTCCTAAAGCATTACTCAAACGGCAGATAGAATTTAAAGCAGAGGCCTTTCCGCACAAGGATATTTTATTCAATTTTGCATTGCGCACGACGGGAGACAAGGATGATGCGCATGATTTGCTGCAAGAAACTTTCATGAAAGCATTCCGCTTCTGGGATAAGTACGAGAAAGGAACCAACATCCGAGCATGGCTTTTCCGCATCATGAAAAATTCCTACATCAACCGGTACCGGAAAGAAACGCGTGAGCCGGGGATGGTGGACTATGATGACGTTGAGAATTTTTATGATTTGATCCGCGATGACGGTACTGATTCTAACGATCTTCAAAAGAGAATGTTCAGCAATATGCTGAGCGATGAAGTGACGGAAGCACTGCAGTCGCTGCCGGAAGATTTTCGCACCGTAGTTATCTTATGCGATATTGAAGGATTGATGTATGACGAAATTTCTGAATTTCTCAATTGTCCTATCGGAACTGTGCGCTCACGGCTCCATCGAGGCAGAAAAATGCTTGAAGAGAAGCTCTATGATTATGCAAAAGACCGTGGAATCATTACAGATGACGGGCTGAATTAAATTCCTGTCTTCTGTTTTTCTTCTACTTTCTCATACTCCCATCAGCAAACGCTGACCCAGTCTTGGCGGCAATTCGGAATTTAAAATCTTACGCACGGCTGTTTCTACATCGTAAGGACTGCGAATATTTTCGTACGACCACGTATCCGTATCGATTATACTAAAGCTTAAATTCGTTGTTCGATCGCGCGGTTGACCAATACTTCCAACATTAACAAGATAGCGCTCGCCTTTCGTTATGCTGCGGACTCGTCCGGCGATGGAAAATATTGCTGGTATATGTGTATGTCCGATGAAACAGAGAGATTCTGAAAAGCATTGAAGAGCGCTTGCAGCGGCATTGTCTTCAA
>Ga0182021_10011217_pt1 | contig 10630 bp, 9 predicted proteins | sample 612E3MmetaG_FD_120493 | JGI IMG/M metagenome (GOLD analysis project Ga0182021, IMG submission 120493) | Permafrost microbial communities from Stordalen Mire, Sweden - 612E3M metaG (Illumina Assembly) | ecosystem: Environmental > Terrestrial > Soil > Wetlands > Permafrost | place: Sweden...
CGTTCGATCGCATTGAACGCCACCGGCCCTTCCTTGGCGCTGCGGTTACAAGCAGTCTCGCAAGGGTGAGGACAGATTCGGCCGGTGACCGCGGGGAAAGGGTTGCGTTCCACAATTCTTTTCCAGACGCGTTCGAAAGCCTGCTCTTGAGTCAAGCCGTAGTCTTTGGCTTGCGCGACGATCACCAGCAGTTCCCGGATTTCGTTGCCGTTGGGGCAACCCGAGGCACAGGGCGGCGCCTTGGGGGCAAAGCGAGGGCGCAGCGGGCTGATCTCACCTGCGCTCGCCGCTGCGGTTCGAATGACCGGTTTCTTGACTTCTTTGAACAGCCCCATCAGCCAGCTTCCTCGCAGGGGGAGGATTGGAGAAGGCGCTTCAAAACCGAACGTGCGCCGACCGTGCGTACGTCAGTGCCGCATGCTTAAAGTCATCAATGTGATAACGCGTAAACTCAAACCCGGTCAGCTGGAAAAACCGGGGCCAGCCGATGCGCTCGATCCACTCGCCCACCCGCTCGTACTTGCGCGCGTGTTTTGCGTAGACATCCACAATCTTCACTACGGCCTCGACCACCTCGGGCCAGCGCGGAGGATTATTGGGGAGGAATGGAATCGCCAGTTTGGAAAACTTGGGTACGCTCCGCGCATTGCTCACCTTACCGCCCACCCAAATGGACAAACCGTCGTTGTCGGCGTCATTCATGGGCATGGCGGGGCATACGGTGTAGCAATTGCCGCAATACATGCACTGTTGCTCCACCACGGCGACCGAGTTCTTGCCGTCTACGGTCGCCGGACGAATCGCTCCCGTCGGGCAGGAAGCGATCAGAGTTGGGACCTCGCACACTCGGGGCAGCGTGCCATGCTGGATCTTGGGGGGAAGGCGATGAACCCCGAGGATGGCGATGTCAGAACAATGCACCGCGCCACACATGTTCAGACAGCAGGCCACGGCGATCCGCAATTTCGCGGGGAGATCCTCGTGCGTGAAGCGCTCGTAGAGAGCATCCATGACGCACTTGACCAGGCCCGAAGCATCAGTTGCCGAGGAATGGCAGTGGATCCATCCCTGGGTGTGCACGATGTTGCTGATGGCGTTATTGGTGCCGCCAACCGGATATCCCAAGGCGATCAGTTCCCGCTTCAGGGGCTCGATCCTGGCCGGATCGTCGAGCAGAAACTCGAGATTGTTCCGGCTGGTGAAGCGCAGATAGCCGCCGGAATATTTATCGGCCAAATCGGCAAAGATGCGCAGCGTGTGGATGCTCAGCAGGCGGGGCGTGCCCGCGCGCACCGTGTAGATGCGGTCGCCCGATTCCGCTACATGGCAATAAATCCCGGGGGCCAGATTCTCGTGAAACTTCCACTGGCCGTAGTTCTTCTTAATCAGGGGATGCAGATACTTTTCGTAATGCGGCGGCCCGATGTCGGTGAGGCGAGGTTCGGGTGTGGCGCTCATTTCTCACCGTCCTTCGCAGCCTGATAGAAAATATAGGGATTATCACGGGGAGCGGAAACCATTTCCGGCACTGGGTCGAGACCGATACCGTCGAGGAAGGCGGGTAGCCCCACGCGCTGGATCAGTTCACCAACCCGCTCCCGATTATTGCCGTATTCGTCCCAGAAATCCCAGATGCGGCGGATCAACTCCTTCAAAGTGTCCATGAGTTCTTCCGCCGGCACGAAAGGAACGAGGACGGAAGAAAGCAGAGCGCCTTGCATGATGGGCGCCTTGCCTCCGATCATGATGACCGCTCCGCGCTCCTTGCCCGGGCGCAGCGCTTTGGGCATGACGTTGATGCAGTGCATGCAGCGCACGCATTCGTGGTTTTCAATGCCGAGCTTGCGGCCATCCCATGCCATGCACTTGCTGGGGCAGAGATCGCAGACGTCCTTCTGGAGGTTGAGGCCAGCGGACGCGTACTCGTGCACGGCACTCTCGTCTACCTGAATTTCGTCCTTCCAGGTGCCGATGATGGAAAGATCGGCGCGGGCAATGGCCGCTACGCAATCGTTCGGGCAGGCGGCGCACTTGACTTTGAACTTGTAAGGGAAGGGCGGACGATGCATTTCGTCCTGGTAGGCCATGGTCAGGTCGTAGCACAGCTTCATCGCGTCATAGCAGGCCCATTCGCAGCGCGCCATGCCGACGCAGCAGGAAGGGGTGCGGAACGAAGATCCGGAACCGCCCAGATCGAAGCCGGCGTGCGCCAACTCTTGAAATGTCGGTTCGAGTTCAGCGGTACGGGTGCCCAGCAGAATCAGGTCGCCGGTGGACCCGTGCATGTTGGTAAGCCCAGAGCCGTGACGCTCCCATATATCGCAAATGGTGCGGAGGGCGTCGCTGGTGTAGAACCATCCTGCGGGTTGGTTGACGCGTATGGTGTGGAAGTGGGCAACATTGGGAAACTGGTCCCCGACATCGCTGTAACGCCCGATGACTCCACCGCCATAGCCGAGCACGCCGACCAAACCGCCGTGCTTCCAATGCCCCTTTTTCTCCTGGTAGGAAAGCTCCAACTGGCGGAGGAGATCCTGGGCGCTGGCACTGGTTTGGCCAGCCGATTTGATTTCCTTGACGAAGCTGGGCCACGGACCTTTTTCCAGTTCGTCGAGCAGTTCGGTTTTTGGCTTGTCGTCGGGCATCAGGCGCCTCCCTGGCTCCGCCGCGATGCTCCTGAACGAAGAGAGGCCACCGCCGAATGTATACTCAACATACTCGATTATTCTACTGGAGAATTTGGCAAGTTCGATGTGATGTTTATCACAGTATCGTGTGAGGCCAAACGAGACCTGCAACCCATGCTCTAACGAGCACTTAGCTTCGCTGGGCTTCTAAGATACGATGGCGTCAGAGAACCGGCCGGAGACCATATGACTTCTTTCCCGATTCTACTCAGACTCGAAGGACGCACCTGCCTAGTCGTCGGCGCGGGACGAATTGCGGCCGCGAAAGCAGCAGGGTTGCTGCACCACGGCGCCCAGGTCGTCGTCGTCGCTCCGAAGGCAGTCCCCTGGATTCGCGAAAAAGCGCGGTCTGGCAAACTGACTTGGCGCCGCCAGGCATTCTCGGCTCGATATGTACGAGGCGCGTTTCTGGTGGTGGCCGCGACCGATTCCGCTGCCTCCAACTGCGCTGTGTTTCACGCCTGCCGGACTCGGGGTGTACTCTGCAATGTAGTTGACGATCCGGAGCACTGCGACTTCTTTTATCCTGCCGTGGTGCGTCGCGGACCACTGCAGATTGCGATCTCTACCGGCGGAAACAGTCCTGCCCTGGCAGCACGTCTGCGCAAGCAATTGGAGCGGCAATTCGGCCCGGAATGGACGTCATTTGTGGAGCACATCGGAAGACTCCGGCAACAGCTTCTGAGTGCGAGTATGCCTTTAAGAAAGAAGCGTAGACAATTGGTGGAACTCGCCGGACAGAAAGCATTCCTAAGCTTCCGACGGCAGGCCGGTGCAAATCGCCACGGGAAGCGCCAGTCCTGACAAGCAGGTTGTCGAACAGAGAGATTCCCTGAGTCCTCCTTTCTACCACGTTCTTACATACATACCTATGTCCATTGACATACTTGTGCGTGTTGTCTGGAGCCACACAGTTGACCAACAGGGCTCACGATCCTCCGATCCTTCACCGATCCTCTGTAGTTCGCGTTGGTGTTCACGTGGCAGCAACAGCACTTCGTGCAACCGAACTAATCATCTCTATCACCCGACTCTGGGCCTCCCGCTTTTTGCTTAGCTAGGCAAAGTACGCGGGAGTCGAGCACTACGAAGAGCTGGATGACAACGACTAAACGTCAAAGAATTCATCTTCTCTGCACAGAAAACTCGGCTCGTAGCCAGATTGCAGAGGGCCTTAGACACTTCGCTGGAGATCGCCTCGAAGTGTTTAGCGGCGGGACGCGTCCGGTCGGGCTCAGCGCGAATGCCGTGACTGCAATGACTGAAATCAGCATTAGCATTGCCGGAAGTCGCTCGAAGTCAGTGACGCTGCTCTTCTTAGCGCCCCTTCACTTTGCCTTCACTCCTTCGCTGATGAGCGGAGCCTCTGACTTTTGAAGTCCCGCCGCCACCCTTTCCATCTGGCGCATGGCGCGGAGATGGTTTCGTCCCGCAATTTTGAGCACATCGTCGTCGGAGTATCCGCGCCGCAGAAGTTCCGCGAAAAGATACGGATAACGCGTAACGTTCTCCAGGCCAACCACCATCGACCCAGGGATGACGTCAGAGAAGTCGGCGCCAATACCGATGTGATCGACGCCCGCGACCTTACGAATGTGGTCAATATGGTCGGCAACCTCGGAGATGGTGCCGCCCGGAGGTATGTTTGCCTTTTCCCACTCGGCGATCCCTTTAGCAATCGCCTCGTCGCTATCAAGACGTGCGTGCAGGTCCTTGAGGGCTGCAGTGCGTTTCTCTTGCCACTCAGGAAACTTAGGCGACACGAAATCCGGGATGAAGTTCACGTGGACCACCCCCCCATTGGCTGGCATCAGCCGCAGCACGTCATCCGGAACGTTGCGCGGGTGTGGATCAATGGCGAAGGCGTTCGAGTGCGAGAAGATAGCGGGAGCGCGCGTCACATGGAGCGCGTCCCGCATGGTGTCCGTGCTCACGTGGGAAAGATCCACGAACATGCCCAGACGGTTCATTTCCTTCACCAAGCGCTCCCCCAACTCGGTGAGCCCGTAGTGTTCCGGCCGGTCGGTTGCAGCATCAGCCCAGTCGACATTGTCCCAATGCGTCAGCGTCATATAACGCGCGCCCAACTCGTGAAAAATACGCAGCGCCGCCGGAGAATTCTCGATCATGTGGCCGCCTTCCACGCCCAGCAGGCAAGCGATGTGTCCCGACTGATGGATACGGTCGATTTCGTCTGCAGTTCGCGCTTGTTCCAGTTCAGGCGAACCGTGGATGAAACGCAGCGCCACATCAAACTCACGGAGCGCTTCATGTAACGACGTGTGCGTCTTCTGCTTGGCCGGGTGAACCCAAATCGACCAGTACTGCGCTCCGATGCGTCCTTCGCGCAACCGCGGAATATCGGCGCAAAGCGTCGGCTGAACCTTGCTCATATCGAGCGACGCCAAATCGCCCGCGTAGGTTTCGAGAAGCATCGATGGCAGATCGTTGTGCGTATCAATGAGCGGAGCCTTCTCTAGAAGCGCCTTCGCTCGCTCGAGCAACTTTGGATCAGGAGCCGGCGATTCCTCAGTAGCGGCGCTAACGCCTGCGAGCACAGAATTGGCGAGAAAGGCGGAACCTGCAATCATGCTTGTTTGCTCAAGAAAACGGCGGCGTGAGATCAAGAAGCTGCTCCTTACGTTAGGCATAAGCTGTCCTCGGGGAAATCGATAAGAAAGCACGGTGTCGCACAAGGCCGTGTACTCGTCCAGCAGGTAACTAACACTCTCGTCCCTTTCCGCATCCTGAGACAGGCGCCGGCTTTAATCGCCACGCCGGCCGGCCAAGCCATGGTTCAAGACTCAACTTAGCGGGGTCTGGGGGCCAGGGCGGGTCAAAGCTTTTCCGGAGGCGTTGAAGAGATGAGTTGCCTCGGAACGCACGCGAAACGCCACGCGATCGCCAGGACGCGCCTGGGTGTCACCGTCGGTCTGTGCCACGAGCCGTGCTCCGTCCGCCAGGCGCGCGTGGATATACGCCCGCGGTCCCAAGTGCTCCAGTGCCTCGATCTCGCCCCGCAAGTCGCCCTCCGGTTCCAGCGCCAGGTGCTCCGCCCGGACTCCCAGCCTGATTTTCTCTCCGCCCTTCAGTTCTTGCAAAGGCCTGGGTACGACCACGCTCGCGCCGCCCGCAAGAGCCAGGGTCAGGGATTGTTCGCTGACACTTTTGACCTCTGCATCCAGGAAATTCATCTTCGGAGCGCCGATGAATCCGGCAACGAAAAACGTTGCGGGATGCTGGTAGAGCTCCAGTGGAGATCCCAATTGCTCGACGTTGCCTTCGTTGAGTACCACAATCCGGTCGGCCATAGTCATGGCTTCGAGTTGGTCGTGCGTAACGTAAATCATGGTGGTGTTAAGCTCTCGATGCAGCCGCGCCAGTTCCAGCCGCATTTGTCCTTGCAGGGCGGCATCGAGATTCGAGAGCGGCTCATCCATCAGGAAGGCCTTCGGTTGTCGGACCATGGCGCGGCCGATGGCCACACGCTGCAATTGGCCTCCTGAAAGCTGGCTGGGCTTTCGTTCGAGCAGAGGCTCCATTTCCAGGATGCGTGCGACGGCGCGGACCTTCTGCTCTCGCTCCGCTTTCGAGGCTCCACTCAGGCGCAGGCTGAAACTCATGTTTTCCGCCACAGTCATGTGCGGATATAAAGCGTAGCTCTGAAACACCATCGCCAAGCCGCGCTTCGCGGGCGGCACATCCTGCGCGGGCGAACCATCGATCAGCACCTCGCCATCGGTGACTTGCTCCAATCCGGCGATCATTCTTAGCAAGGTCGATTTGCCACATCCCGATGGCCCTACGAAGGCAATAAACTCATGGTCCTGGATCAGCAGGTCGATGCCATGGATCACTTCATGGTTCCCGAACTGTTTGCGCACGTTTCTCAATTCCACTGTCGCCATGGTCTCGAGGCTCCCTTTTTACTTGACCGCTCCGAACGAAAGTCCGCGCACCATTTGCCGCTGGCTCATCCATCCAAAAATCAAGATGGGAGCGATGGACAGGGTGGAAGCCGCCGACAGTTTCGCCCAGAACAGACCCTCCGGACTGGAAAATGATGCGGTGAAGTTGGTCAGCGTCGCGGCTTTCACCGTCGTCAGGTTCAGGCTCCAGAATGCTTCGTTCCAGCAGAGAATGATGGAAAGCAGCGCCGTCGCGGCGATACCCGGCGTGCACAGCGGCAGCAAAACATGCAGCAGTTCCTCGGTCTGAGTCGCGCCATCCATGCGGCTGGCCTCGAGGATCACGGCTGGCACTTCCCGGAAAAAGGAGAAGAGCATCCACACCACAATGGGCAGAACGCTGATGCTGTCGATCAGGATCAACCCGAAGACGGTATCGAGCAGGCCGAGATCCCGCCACAGCAGGTAAATCGGAACCAGGACGCCAACCGCCGGCAGCATTTTGGTGGAGAGCATCCAAAGCAGAATGTCGCGCGTCCGGCGCGTGGGAAAGAAGGCCATGCTGTAGGCGGCTGGGATGGCCAGAGCCAGCGCCAGCAATGTTGAGCCCAGTGAAACCAGCACGCTGTTTCGTGCGAACGCCAAGTAATCGGCCCGCTGGAGTACAGCGTAATAGTTCTCCAATGTCGGGCGGAAGAACAATTTGGGCGGTACGGCGACAGCGGCAATCTCGGTTTTGAAACTGCAGAGGAACATCCACAGAATGGGGAAGAACATTCCCAGAGCGATGGCCCAAACCGCGACCGCCAGCCCCCAGCGAGTCTGCCTGATGCGTCTCATCGCAAATCCTCCAGGTTGCGCCCCATCACGCGCATGAGAAAGAAACTGACGATGTTGGCCAGGATGATGGCGACGACTCCTCCCGCCGAGGCCCGCCCCACGTCAAAGCCCAGGAGCGCATCGCGAAAGATCAGGTAAGCCAGATTGGTCGAGGCGAGCCCCGGGCCGCCGCCGGTGGCCACGTAAATCTCCGCGAAGAGGCTTAGGAAGAAAATCATCTCGATCATGGCTACCACCGCCATCGGCCGCAACAGATGGGGCAACTCGATGTGGCGGAAAAGTGCGATGGGTCCGGCGCCGTCCAGCCGGGCAGCTTCCATCTGCTCGGGGTTGAGCGAGTGCAGCGCCGGCAAAAGGATTAGCACGGCAAAGGGGGTCCATTCCCAGCCCACAATCACCACAATGGAGAGCATCGGCATGCTTGAAAAGAATTCGATGGTGCCGAACCCGAGGGAACGCGTGATCCACGCGAAAAGGCCGAACACCGGGTTCATCAGCATGTTCTTCCAGATCAGCGCGCTCACCGTCGGCATCACGAAGAAGGGAGCGATAACCAGCAGGCGGCAAATGTTGCGGCCAGGAAAATCCTGGTTGAGCAGAAGTGAGAACAACGTTCCAAGAATCAGGGTGATCGCGAGAACCAGGCCAACCAGGAACAGGGTGTTGCCCATGGCCACCCACAGCGCCCGATGGGTTAGCAGGTCGCGATAATTCTCCCACCCGGCGAACGCAGTCTTCCCCGGGCTGAGCAAGTTATAGTGCTCGGCGGAAAACCAGAGCGTCATCGCCAGGGGCACGACCATCCACAACAACAGCGCCCCGACGGAGGGAGCGAGCAAGGACTTGCTGTGCAGCTGGCGGCTCGGTTTGGCAGCAACTTCTCCGGTCACTTGACAAATCTCCCTTCCAGGGAGTGTTCGGCTTCCGCTTGCCCCAATGCCAAAGCCTGCTGCACCGTGGCGTGGCCGGCCAACGCCGCGCTGATTTCCTGTCCGACTTCCGCTCCGATGGCCTGAAATTCGGGAATTCCCACATATTGAACTTCCACGAAAGGAACTGACTCGCCCGATTTCGTGTAACCTGCGTTCAAGATCGCTTCGCGAACCAGTGGGGCGAAGGGAGCCGCTTGCAGATAAGCGGGAATTTCGTAGGTCGATTTTCGCGAGCCGGGAGGAATGCGCAACCAACCGAAGCGCTCACCCACGGTGGCGATGTACTGACGACTGGTGGCCCATTTGATAAATTGCTTGGCGATCTCGGCTCGCTTCGATGAGGTTGGGATCGCAAGTCCCCAGCTCCAGGCCCAGCCCGGGCCATTGGACGCTTTGGCGATGGGTGCTTTGGCAAAACCGGTGGTGTTCGCCACTCGACTCTGGCTGGGATCGAGAAGGTAACCGGCAGCGGAAGTAGCGTCCACCCACATGGCACAATTGCCATTGGCGAAGAGGGCGCGGTTCTCGTTGTAGCCGTCGGTGGTAGCGCCGGGCGGTCCATATTTGCTGAGCACGTCCACGTAGAAACCCACTGCTTCGGCCCAAGCCGGAGTCGTGATTTGCGGCTTCAGGCCTGCGTCCATCCAGCGCCCTCCAAACGCATGGACCAGCGTGCTGATGAATGCGATATTCTGGCCCCACCCCGGTTCGCCGCGCAAACAGATGCCGTAAACGTTGTGCTCCGGGTCGTGCAGTTTTTGCGCGAACTGGCGTATCTGTTCGTAACTCGGCTGGACGGGCATTTTCAAGCCGGCTTTTCCGAAGAGGTCAGTGCGGTAGTAAGTAAAGGCACTCTCTGCATAGAAGGGCGCCGCGTACATGCGGTCCTGATAAGAAAAGCCTTGACGCACCACGTCGAAGATATCGTCGTATCCGTAGTCCGCGCCCAGATCATCAAGCGGGACAAGCCAGCCTCGCTCTCCCCACAGGGGAGCTTCATAAGAACCGATTGTTATAACATCGAAGGTGCTGCTTCCCGTGGAAATATCTATCGTCAGACGCTGCCGCAGGACGTTCTCACCCAGCACTACCCAGTTCAACTTGACCCCGCTCTGTTTTTCAAATTCCGAAGAGAGCTGCTGCATCAGGATCATATCGGCATTGTTCACCGTAGCAATGGTCAGCTCTGGACGCCGGCCAGCAGGATAGAGAATCCACGCCACGAGAGCTGCGCTCGCCAACAGTGCCAGTGCTTTCCAAATCCGGTTCATAAGCGCCATCCCAGAATCAGCATGGCAAGGGTGTTTAGCTCCCCCCCGGCCGACAATTTAGCGGGTACATTTTGTATCTGATCTCTCAGGAGACATTTATCACCGTTACCATGCCGTATAACCGCCATCGATGCTCAGCACCGACCCGGTGATGTAACTCGCTGCGTCGCTGGCCAGAAAGAGCACGGCTGAAGCTACCTCGCTCGGTTCGCCGCAACGGGCAAGGGGTGTCATCTCGTCCCAGCACGCGCTCCATTCTTTGTTTGATCGTCCCCGCAAGGTCAAAGCCGTTGCAATATATCCGGGAGCGACCGCGTTCACGCGCACGCCGGATTTTGCCCATTCGCATGCCAGCGACTTGGTCAGCATGTGAATTGCGGCCTTGCTGGCGTTGTAGGGAGCTTGCGGCTGCGGCTTATTTACAATAATTCCTGACATCGAACCAACGTTCACCACGCTGCCTCGTCGAGCAGCGACCATATGCCGGCCGAAAGCACGGCAGCAAAAGAACACACCGTCAAGATTAATGCGCATCAGCTTGTAATACTGTTCGTCGCCATACGATATGGCGTCGATGTTCTCCGCCAAACCCGCGTTGTTGACGAGCACGTCGACCTTCCCGTATTTCTTGAGCACCCCATCTGCGACCTGCTTCACAGCCTTTGAATCGGTGACGTCGAGAGGAAACAGTTCCGCCCGGTATCTTTCGTTCGTTAATTTCTCGACCGCCTCTCGGCCGCTGGTCTGGTCAATTTCCAGGACTGCGATCGTCGCTCCGGCTTCCCCCAGAGCGCGGGCAATCTCAAAACCGATTCCGCGGCCGGCTCCGGTAACTACGGCGATCTGGTTTTTCAACAGAAATTTCTCAGCGTACATGATCACCCTCCCAAGATAATGAACCTACTGTCGCATGTTGTGGTAACCCGCTTACGACGAAGAGAACAGCCCACGCCAATGGACTTCACGGTTTCGATCGCCGCGCGGCTTTGTGA
>Ga0182021_10011218_pt1 | contig 10629 bp, 9 predicted proteins | sample 612E3MmetaG_FD_120493 | JGI IMG/M metagenome (GOLD analysis project Ga0182021, IMG submission 120493) | Permafrost microbial communities from Stordalen Mire, Sweden - 612E3M metaG (Illumina Assembly) | ecosystem: Environmental > Terrestrial > Soil > Wetlands > Permafrost | place: Sweden...
AAGTAATGGTTGTATGATCCCTGAAGGGATTGGGGTAACTGCCAAGCTGCAAACCGGAAGTATAGGGCTTTGTATCAGCAACTCCCAAGGTGTTTTCGCCCCAACGGAGTATTGAACCTACATCCCCTGCGATATATCCGAAGTCAGGATCGGTAAAGAACACAGACTTCAACGGGATCCATCACCGACTATCCACCCATGCAGAGAATCGGTGAACTGAACTGAGTTCAGATCATTGTACTGGTTATAGATAAAAGCTTTTCTTAGTGACGATCCTGAGGATTATCAGGCAATAACGATTTCTAATACTTCAGTATCTTCTTCCCTCTCGCTTCAAACAGCACCTCCGCCATCGCCAGGTAAATAGCCGACAGTCCGCAGATGATTCCTTCCCAGCCTGCAACATGGCCGATAAATGCAGAGCCGGTCCACATGTGCAGGGCCAGCAGGAAAAACAATATCCATAGCGATAAAAAAACAAAACTCAGGCAAAAGCTCTTTTCGAAAGTGCCTAACCACATGAAGAATGTGAACAGTCCCCACATGAAAAGATACCAACCTACAAAGGCATCAGGGCTACGAACTCCCTTCCCTCCTGCAACGTCGGGGAACACGAAGATCGCAACCAGGCTCAGCCAGAACACACCATAGGAAATGAAGGCCGTCATGCCGAATGTGTTGCCTCTCCTGAATTCCATAATCCCGGCTATGATCTGTGCAAGGCCCCCGTAAAAGATGCCTATCGAAAGAACCATATCGCTGACAGGAAAAAAACCTGCAGTGTGGAGGTTCAGCAGAACTGTTGTCATCCCAAAGCCCATCAGGCCAAGGGGTGCGGGGTTTGCGAGTTTTTGTTCCATAGAATTGGCTATTTTCATCTTTCTTACATCCCATACATCTCAATGATCTCCTGCTTGGTCTTCCCAAGAATGTTGTACTTCTTGCCGACTTTTTTGAAAGCATCGATTGCCTTTTCGAGATGATGTATCTCGTGGCCAGCGGATATCTGGGTACGTATCCTCGCTGCTCCCTGCGGAACTACCGGGAAGAAGAACCCTATCGCATAAATGCCTTCATTGTATAGTTCCTTTGATACATCCTGCGAAAGCTTGGCATTGAACAGCATCACCGGTACAATAGGTGTGTCGCCATCCTTGATGATAAGGCCGGCTTCGGTGAGGCCCTTGCGCCAGAACTCAGTGTTCTTTTCGAGCTTGTCGCGACGTTCTGTGGTAGCTGAAAGGATCTCAAGGACCTTGATCACGCCTGCCACAACGGGAGGTGCAATGGTGTTCGAGAACAGGTACGGGCGGGCCTTCTGCCTGCATAATTCCACGAGCTCCTTACGCCCTGATACGCATCCGCCTGATGCCCCTCCAAGACCTTTTCCGAAAGTGGTGGTGATGATATCCATCCTGCCCATCACCCCGCATTTCTCATGAGTTCCACGTCCGGTCTTGCCAATAAAACCGCTGGAATGGGATTCATCGCAGAACAGCATGGCATCGTATTTTTCGCATAATTCAGCCATCTGGTCCAGCTTCGCGGTATCTCCGTCCATGGAGAATACTCCGTCGGTGATCACCATCTTCTGCTTCTTGTCGTTATGCAGCTGAAGTTTTTCTTCCAGGTGGGCCATGTCGGAATGCTTGAAAGTATCATGCATTGCGCTGCAAAGGCGGATACCGTCGATGATGGAAGCATGAACAAGGCGGTCGGAGATCATCACGTCGTCCTTGGTAAGGACGGCTTCGAAAACGCCTGCATTGGCATCCATACAAGAGGGGAACAGGATGGTATCTTCGGTACCGAGGAATTCAGTCACCATTTTCTCAAGTTTCTTGTGGATGTCCTGTGTACCGCAGATGAACCGCACGGACGACATGCCATAACCCCGGGAGTCGAGGCCTTCATGAGCGGCTTTGACAACATCGGGATGGCTCGATAATCCGAGGTAATTATTTGCACAGATGTTGATGACCTTCTTAAGCGAAGATCCTTCCGGGAATTCAACTATAATGTCGGCTGCCTGGGCAGAATGAATGTAACGTTCCTGTTTGAACAGTCCGGCGTTTTTCAGTCCGGTAAGGATGTCGGCGTACATCCCGCGGGTTTTATCAGTATAAGCCATAAAACCTCCTATGCTTTAGTGAATTCCAGAACCAGGGTGCAGATCTTGTTCACCGAGTCAAAAGCTTCGGGTGTTGCCTTATCATCGGGGATGGAGATCTTGTATTTGTTCTCGAGGAACCTTTTCAGCGATACCATCGAGAAGCTGTCGACTATCCCGCCCGAAATCAGCGGAGTGTCAAATGTCACATCGGTATCATCCTCAACGTATTCGCGGACCACATACTCCCGCACAACTTCTTTCATGTCTTCCATGTTGTTTTCTCCTTTTTTGTTTTGCAGATTAATATTATTCGTTATTTAAATGTTATTATTTGTGATGCTTTTAAGCGATTAGCGAATAGCGATTGGTGAAGATAAAATTCGTTATTCGGGTATTCGATTATTCAAATTTCTTATTAATCATTTTCCAGGGTACTCGTATCCCCGATCTCCTCTCCCCATTCCTTTGCATGCAGTATGCGACGCATGATCTTTCCGCTACGGGTCTTAGGCAGGGTATCGATGAATTCGATCTCCTGGGGCATAGCAAGTGGTGATAGTTTCTTGCGGACAAAGTTCATGATTTCAAGGTCGAGATCCTTGCTGGGTTCGAAACCGGGTTTCAGGGTTACAAAAGCTTTCACGACCTCCATGTTCACGAAGTCAGGCTTGCTAACTACTGCTGATTCGGCTACCGCCGGATGTTCGAGCAGGGCCGATTCCACTTCAAAGGGGCTTACAAGGTGGCCGCCTGTGTTGATCACATCGTCGTCGCGCCCCACGAACCAGAAATAGCCTTCGGGGTCAATGCTTGAACGGTCGCCGGGCAAATACCAGCCGTTCCTGAATTTCTTCCGGTAGGTTTCTTCATTACGCCAGTAAGTGCGCATCATCGAAGGCCATCCCGGCTTTATCGCTATAAGACCTATTTTCCCAGGGCTATCGAAAGGTTCGAATTTATCGGCATCGATCACGGTAGCTGTAATTCCGGGAAAGGGCTTACCCATGGACCCTGGTTTTATCTTCATTCCGGGATAATTGCTGATCATGATGCTGCCGGTTTCGGTTTGCCAGTAAGTGTCAAGGAAGGCTTTTCCAAATACCTTTTCGCTCCAGATTACGGCTTCGCTGTTCAGGGGCTCGCCAACTGAAGCCAGGTGCCTTAAAGTTGAAAGATTGAATTTTTTAATGATTTCATCCCCGGCTTTCATCAGTGAACGGATTGCCGTTGGAGCCGAATACCACATGGTGATCTTATGCTTCTCGATGAATTTATACCAGTTCTCGGCTGAGAATCCTGCATCAAGCACGCACTGGGTCACCCCGTTGCTGAATGCTCCTATAATGCCGTATGATGTGCCTGTTACCCATCCCGGATCGGCAGTACACCAGTAAATATCGCTGTCCTGCAGGTCAAGCACCCATTTGGCTGTAAGATACTGCGAGATCAGGCTGTAATGAACATGCTTAACTCCCTTGGGCTGGCCTGTTGTACCTGAAGTATAATGCAATACTGATGGCGACTCGGCTTTGGTAGGATATATCTCGAAATTCTCAGGCTTTGGGGCATGATCCATATCAAAGGCCACTTCCCTTTCTCCCAGTGGTTTTGCCGGATCAGGATCCACGATGATGATGTGCTTCAGGTAAGGCATCCTGTCGAGTATCTTCCTCACCTTGGGAGCATGCTTGCGCTGTGTTATAATGGCTGTGGTTTGTGCATTGTCAAGGCGGACGATCAGAGATTCGTCGCCAAAGGCAGAGAAGAGCGGCTGAACGATAGCGCCGGTTTTCAATACGCCAAGGAAGCCTATATAAAGTTCAGGGATCTTGTCCATGAACAGGCATACCCTGTCTTCGGGCTTGATTCCAAGGTCACGTAAAAACTGCCCTACGGCATTTGAAGTAAGGCGAAGTTCATTGTAAGTGTAGCGTTTTTCCAGCCCTGTTGATCCTTCCCAGATCAGGGCAAGTTTGTCAGCTTTTCCAAGCTTGCAGATACGGTCGGAGCAGTACCAGCCGATGTTGATCACGTTACCAGGCCGATAATCAAGTTCTTTTTCCGAGATGCTCCAATCGAAGTTTTTAATCCTTTCGTCGTAGGATCCAATGTGCGACATAGTTTTTAGAGGTTTTAGGGGTTAATATTTCAAAGCGAATAGCCATGAGTGATGAGCGATCAGCGATGAGTAAAAATAATGAGCTTCCACTATTCGCTATTCGCTTTTCGCTCTTAGCTATGTTCAGAATTTACTTCTATGCATTCAATAATGACGACCGCAGTTGTTAATTCCTTAACATGCGATAAAGATACATGAATTTTTGAAAATCTTTCTTTTTCGGCTAATTCTTTTGCCTTTCCGCTTAATTGTATATGGGGCTGGCCAAGTTCATCATGATAAATGTCAATATCGGCAAACCGTATGCCGAATCTCCAGCCGGTTCCAATGGCTTTCATCAGCGCTTCCTTGGCCGAAAAACGCGCTGCATAATGCTGGTACTTGTTCTTTTTCCTGGATTCGCAATAAGCGATCTCCCCCTCCGTAAAGATCTTTTCACGGAAGCCAAGATCGCGTTCCATCACTCTGGCGATCCGTTCGACTTCGATAATATCTATTCCTGTTCCGTAGATCAAATTGCACCTAATTGCTTTCCAACTTTCCTGAATTTCTCAAGGGCAAATTCTATCTGCTCATTGCTGTGCGCGGCACTGAGCTGCACCCTGATGCGTGATTTCCCTTTTGGCACGATCGGGTAATAAAAACCTATCACATAGATTCCTTCTTCAAGCAGTGCATTGGCAAAATCCTGGGATAGTTTTGCGTCATTCGGCAGGTGGCCAAAGAGCACGGGAGTGATGGGATGAACCCCCGGAACTATCCTGAAGCCCGCTTCTGTCATGCCCTTCCTGAAAAGCTGGGTGTTTTCGTACAGTTTATCCCTGAGTTCGGTGGTTTCGGTCAACAGCCTCAGGACTTCCATTGTGGCGCCGGCAATAGCCGGGGCAACAGTGTTTGAGAAAAGGTAAGGGCGCGACCTCTGCCTCAGCAATTCAATGATCTCCTTACGTCCCGAAATGCATCCGCCTGATGCCCCTCCGAGCGCTTTCCCAAAGGTTGTTGAAATAATATCCACCCTTCCCTGAGCGCCACAGTATTCAATGGTACCCCTGCCGGTCTTTCCTACAAATCCGGTTGCATGGGAATCATCAACCATTACCATGGCGTTGTACTTCTCTGAAAGGTCGCAGATTTTGTCGACCTGCGCGATAATGCCATCCATCGAGAACACACCATCGGTGACTATGAGCTTAAACCTGGCTTCGCCTGCGTCCTGCAGAACTTCCTCCAGGTCCTCCATGTCGTTGTTCTTATAACGGAACCGCTGGGCCTTGCAAAGCCGTACTCCGTCAATAATTGAAGCATGGTTAAGTTCATCCGAAATAATGGCATCCTGCTCTCCCAGAAGGGGTTCGAACACTCCCCCGTTAGCGTCGAAAGCCGATGAGTAAAGAATGGTATCTTCGGTCCCAAGGAACCTGCTCACAGCGGCTTCAAGGTCCTTATGCACCTGCTGTGTTCCGCAGATGAACCTAACCGAAGCGAGCCCGTAACCATATCTGAAAAAGGTGTAATTGGCCGCAGCCATCACCCTTGGATCAGAACTTAGACCGAGATAGTTGTTTGCACAAAAATTAAGGACCTTCTTCCCGTTGGTCTCTATCTGCACCCCCTGTGGAGTAGTGATAATCCTTTCGGTTTTAAATAAACCGTCATCCCTGATACCGTCAAGTTGCTTTTGGAGATGCTGTTGAAATTTACCGTACATATGAATATTAACAGGTGTGTTCAGAGACTTCAAAATTAAATAAAAAATCTCAGCGGAGGGCTCTCAGGTTTAAGGACCTGAGCTTTGGTGAAAGCTTAGCTGTGATCAGCACTACCAGCAGGGTGATCCCCCCTCCGAGGATCACCGATGGGATAAGCCCCATGAGCTTCGCAGCGAGCCCTGATTCAAAGGAGCCTATCTCGTTCGAAGAACCTATGAAGATTGAATTCACCGATGCCACCCTTCCCCTCATCTCGTCGGGGGTCACCAATTGCATAGTGGTTGCCCTGATCACGACGCTGATATTGTCGAACATTCCGCTCATCATCAGCAGTGCAAGAGAAAGATAAAAGTTCTTTGAAAGGGCAAAAAGTATGATCGACAACCCGAAGCCTGCCACGCTTACAAACAGGAATTTGCCTGCCTTCACCATGGGGGGTCTATATGCCAGTATCCCTGCCATGATCACAGCTCCCGCCATAGGTGCGGCTCTCAGGAATCCCAATCCCTGTGGGCCTGTATTCAGAACTTCCGCGGCGAACACAGGAAGCATGGCCACGGCTCCTCCGAACAGCACCCCGAACATGTCGAGCGACATAGCCCCCAGCAATACCTGGTTTTTGAACACAAACTTCAGTCCGCCCGATAACCTCTGTATAAGGGTCTCGCCTTTTTCAACCGGAGGCATAGTCCTGTTCTTCACGAACATCAGCAGTATAAAGGAAATGAACAGGAAGAGGAGTACGCTGATATAGGCGGCCCTTACCCCAAAGAATCCGTAGACCATCCCACCTATTGCAGGGCCTGTGATAGCGCCTATATGCCATATCATGGAATTCCAGGTGGATGAATTGGTGTACAGGCGGCGGGGTACCAGCTGGGCCATCATGGCAATGATGGCGGGATAAAGAAAAGCCCTGGCAACTCCCGAAACAGCTACCACTAAGTAAATGGGGAAAACCCCGACTTTGCTTAAAATACCAAACGACGGAAGTGTGAAGAGGAAAAGTGCAATAGTTCCGCAGACGAACAAAAGCATGAACCAGATAATGATCTTCTTACGGTTATATTTATCGGCTGCATTCCCGGCAAACAAAGCTGAAGCAATGTTAGGCAGGGCTTCAGCCAAACCGACCAACCCCAGGGCTAATGGATCTTTGGTGATCTGGTAAACCTGCCATCCAACGATGATGCTCTGCATCTGGAATGCGATGGTGGCAAAAAAACGGAAACTTAAAAACAGCCGGAAGTCTCTTACACGCAATACCGCGTAAGCATCGTGTTTTTCAGGATAATTATCCAAGTAGCCTATTCTTCGTCTGTTTCCTGATCTTCGTATGCCTTCAGCAGCTTCTCCTGTACATCGGAAGGGACCTGGGCATATTCGTTAAATTTCATGCTGTATGTGGCACGGCCGCTGGTAATGGAACTCAGGGCGGTTGAATACCTGTTCAGTTCGGCGAGCGGCACTCTTGCAATGATCTTCTGGAACCCTGCTTCGCTGTCCATGCCCATGATGATGGCCCTGCGTCCCTGGAGGTCGGTCATGACTTCACCCATCTTATCTTCAGGAACAAGCACTTCCACATCATAGATAGGTTCAAGGATCTTGGGGCCTGCATTCTTGAAAGCCTCCCTGAATGCAGCACGGCCTGCCAGCCTGAAGGAGATTTCATTGGAATCAACGGGATGCATTTTACCGTCGTAAATATTGAAGACGATATCACGGGCATAGGAACCTGTGAGAGGGCCTTCTTCCATTTTCTCCATAACACCTTTCAGTATGGCGGGCATGAAACGTGCATCGATGGCGCCACCCACGATACAGTTGTGCATCACAAGCATTCCGCCCCATTCGAGGTCTATGGGATCCCTGCCGCGGATGGGGAATTCGGTCTGGTCGGCCATCCCTTCCTTATACGGCTGTATCATCATATGTACTTCACCGAACTGGCCGGCGCCGCCCGATTGCTTCTTGTGGCGGTACATGGCTTTGGCCGGTTTGGTGATGGTTTCGCGGTAAGGAATTTTCGGAGCGAGGTATTCGATGGGAATTTTTTCAAGATTTTCGATGATCCATTTTGTAAAGTTGAGCTGAAGTTCACCCTGGCCCTGCAGTATCAGCTGCTTCAGTTCCTTTGAATATGCGAACACGAGCGTGGGATCCATCCTGGAAAGTTCGTTGATGATGGCTCCGAGTTTTTCATCATCGGCAGCATTCTTTGCTTTAACGGCTACGCGGAATTTCGGTTCAGGGTAAACCGTTGGTTCAATGATATCATCGGGGTTCTTGATTGAATTCAGTGTATTGCCGGTGTGAACATTCTTCAGCTTAATGGTTGCGCCAATATCTCCCGGCATGAATTTCTCTACCTTATCACGGTTTTTCCCATTGACAACAAACAGCTGCGAGATCCTTTCCTTGGTATAGTTACGGCTGGGGTTAATCATGTCCTGGGATTCTACGATCTCACCAGAGTAAACCTTGAAATAGGAGATCTCGCCTATATGAGCTTCGATGGAGGTCTTGAATATAAAAAGTGCAGTGGGATCGGTAGCCTTGAATTTAAGCTGTTTGCCTTCGGTGGTCTTTGCACCCGGCATTTCATCCGGAGCAGGGACTGAGCCTGCGATGAACTCAAGCAATTTGCCAACGCCCATATTCTGTTTTGCGCAAACGCAGAGAACGGGAAACATACTGCGCGAGATCAGGCCGATCTTCATGGCCTTGTTTATCTGTTCTTCGGTAAGCGTTCCTTTTTCGAAGAATTCTTCCATCAGTTTTTCGTCCTTCGAGGCAAGTTCTTCAATAAGGGATGCCTGCATCTCTTCGGCTTTGTCCTTTTCGCCGGCAGGAATGTCACTGATTTCGGGCTTTCCGCCACCCTGGGGGTATTTGTACATCTTCATCTTTAAAAGATCAATGAAGGAATTGAAACCAAGGCCGGCGTTTACCGGGTATTGAATTGGAGTAACATTGCTTCCGAAACGATTTCGCAGGTTTCGAAGGGTTTCGTCATAATTGGCATGCTCCAGATCAAGATGGTTCATCGCGAATATAACGGGTTTGTCAGCCCTGTTGGCCCAGCGCCAGGTAATCTCCGTCCCTACTTCCACTCCGTTCTGAGCGTTTACCAACATCACTGCGGTGTCGGCCACGCGAAGACTGCCGATCACTTCACCGATGAAATCATCGAACCCCGGGGCATCCAGTATGTTGATCTTCTTGTTATCGTAAACGGTGTATAATAATGAAGAACTAACCGAAGCCTGACGCTCCAGTTCAATCGGGCGATAATCTGAAATTGTGTTCTTGTCGTCGACTGTCCCTCGGCGGTTTGTGATTCCACCTTCAAACACCATCGCTTCAGCTAAAGTGGTTTTTCCTGTTTTCGTGCCTCCTATGAGCACGATGTTACGGATTTCATTGGTCTGGTAAACCTTCATGTCAGTAGTATTATTCTGTTTTTATGATGAAAATGTTAATTCTCAGAAAAGGCTTGCAAAGGTATAAATTAGGTTGGAATAATCAAAGACATACCGCCCTGATCCTGTTCCAGCGTTCTTTGCTCATCTTTGATCCTATGAATTCAATGACGTTCCCTGATAACATCGCTCCGTATTCCCCGCAGGTTTCGAGCGATTTGCCTGTCGACAGGCCGTATAGAAATCCGGAAGCATACAGATCACCTGCTCCTGTGGTATCTATGGGCTGTACCCTGATCACACCGATATCCCATTTTGCCTCACCACTTTTAATCATCGAACCCTTGCTCCCGATTTTCACAACAGCGATCTTCACTTTGGATGCGATCTCGTCGAGCGCCCTGAAGGGTTCAAGTCCGGTAAGCGCTTTCGCCTCTTCCTCATTGGCAAAGACGATATCAATATACATTGTTATTATCTCATTCAGGAAATCCCTGTTGGCCTCCACGACATTATAGCTGCAAAGGTCTATGGCAGTTGTGAGCCCTGCTGCCTTGGCCTTTTCAGCGATCATGCGTACGAGATTGTGGTCCTGCACCAGGAAGCCTTCGATGAGGATATAATCGTAATCTTCATAACTGAAATTGGAAATGAAATCCATTGAAAACTCTGCCGATGCCCCCAGGTGGGTTGCAAAAGTTCTTTCGTAATCGGGAGTTACAAGCGCAACAACCCTTCCTGTTTCATTTTTACTGTGGACCATGTGCAGGTCAACCCCGGCATTGATCATGTCCCGTACAAAAGATCCCCCGATTTCATCTTCCCCCACAACTCCTATGAATCCTGCCTTTGCTCCCAGCATACCCAGACCGTGAATTGTATTGGCAGTGGATCCTCCGGCCGATTGTGATTTTTCATATGCTTTTACCCTTTCCAGTACCTTGTTTGACCTTGCCTTATCGACGAGCTGCATGCTTCCCTTTGGAAGATCCAGTTCATTGAGGATATGATCGTCATCTATTTTCACCATGATATCCACCAGGGCATTCCCTACGCCAAGTATTTTCTTCATTACGTTTTGATTAAAAACCCTGCAAAAATATACATTTTCCTTTCAGATCGCTACACTTACGAATTGATCAGGCAGATATGCAACCAAAATCAAGCCCTTCCGTATAACCAAGAAAAAACACCCATGAAAACACTGAGATTTCTGATGATAGTCCTTCTGTTTACGGCATTTTCAGCGGAAAGTTACGCTCT
>Ga0182021_10011219_pt1 | contig 10629 bp, 6 predicted proteins | sample 612E3MmetaG_FD_120493 | JGI IMG/M metagenome (GOLD analysis project Ga0182021, IMG submission 120493) | Permafrost microbial communities from Stordalen Mire, Sweden - 612E3M metaG (Illumina Assembly) | ecosystem: Environmental > Terrestrial > Soil > Wetlands > Permafrost | place: Sweden...
AAGGCCGCGGCCACCTGGGCTGCCCTCTCCTTCCCCTTCCCCGCCGTCGCCTTGGCCTCTATTGCCGGGTTCGCCTTTCTTTCCGCCGTCGCCTTTGCCAAGGAGTTCCTTCAGTTTATCCAGGGCCAGCGTGGCCAGGCGCTGCGTCTCCCGGCCGTCGCGATTGTCCGCCGCCAGCGCGGCGTCCTTCATCAATCCGCTCACGCCCAATGTTTCCAGCGCGTCCGCGAATTCGACGGCGCTCTGCTGGACCTGCGCGAACCCCGCGGGCAACGCCACGGCGCGCCGCCGGAGTTCCGGCGAAAACTGCCGGACGCGTTCCTCCAGGTCGCGTTGACGTCGCGCCAGTTCCGTCAGCAGGGCCGTATCGCGATTCCCGGATTCGGCGTTCATGCGTTCGAGCCGCCGCACGAGTTCTCCCTGGCGGTTGACCAGGTCGCGAAACTCAGCGGCCATTTCCATCACGCGCCCCAACGCTTCCACGGCCTGCGCCTGGCCGGCCGCCTTCTCGATGTCCCGGGTGGCCCCGCCCAACTCCTGGATCATGGCCTGGACCTTGGCCACGGCGTCGCCCTCGACCGCGAATTCTTTCGCGGCAAGCTGGCCCGCCTGCTTTCGAAGCGTCTGAAGGGCTTCGGTTACGCCGGTGGTCAATTTCTGGTCGAGGTCGAAAACCGGAAAGTCCTTCGCGATTTTCTCCAGCAACCCGCTGATCCGCCGGTTCGTCCGCAACGCATCCTCGCGGCGCGCATCGAGGTCGACGGGGTTGTGCGCCTCAGCGGCCTTCAGCAGCGATTCGAGCGCCTTGACCAGTTCTTCCATCGAGTCCTTGGCCGCGTCGAACCGGTTGGCGAAATCGTCAAGGGCCAGGCGCGCCCGCATCAACATGGAGTATTCCTCGTCCGAGATGATCTGCACGCGCACCACGTCCGACACCGTCACGCCGGTCAGATCGGGATTGCCGTCGCTGGCCTCCACGAAGAATTCGAGGACCTGGCCGGGTTTGACCCCCAGCGTCGCCAACTCCATCGGATGCTCGAAGTCGAAACTGCGGTCCCCCATTTCCACGGGCAACGCCAGGGACCGGTCCCGAAAACCGACAAGGGTCCGGACCAGGTCCGTCTTGCGCAAGCCGAGATCGTCGGAGACGTTGCCGGAGACCCGGACCACCGCCGCCGTGGTGGCGAGCGAGAAGGGCGGCGGCTCCGCGAGGCCGGCGACCGGCGGTTCGTCGGGAATCAGCTTCTGCTGCAGCCGCCACGGCGCGCGGTTCGTTGTGCCGCGAACGTCGCGCACGCTCACCTCCAGCGACGCGTCGCCCCCAAGCGCCCACTCGAACGCCACTGTCTCCACTCCCACCGGAACGCCCGGCACAACCTGGACGTTGGCCGGATCGTCCCGCGGGCTGATGAGCACGGCGCCATCCTTGAGCGGCCGGTTGCTCGTCACGCGCAGTTCGACGCGGGACCGGCGGTAGCCCGCCAGTTCCTCACGGCCCGGCACGATCCGCTTGGCCGGCAGGCCGGTGTAGTCGGGCGGCGTGACGAGCGCCGACGCCCCGGCGATTTCGGGCTGAAGCAGCACGTCCACCGTGAACCACCGGCTCCGCGCCTTGCCGCAGGCGAAGCAGAACTCGACCGGCGCGACCACGCGTTCGAGCCGCTGCGTATAGCGCCGCCCGTTGTCCTGGAAACAAGTGCCGCGGTGAACCTGGCTGCGGGCCCGGGTCAGACACAGGACCGGCTCGCCCTCCGGCGCGCCGGCGACTTCGCAGCCAACCTCGATCGCCCCGCCGTAGATCACCCGCGGCGCCTCCGGCGAAACGCGAAACGCCAGCGTGGAATACGGCGGGATGTCGCGAAACGGCTCGAACAAGCGGGCCGCAATGACCCGGCACGCCGCCGGGTTCAACGCATAGAGCAGGCCCGCCACCAGCGCCTGCAGGACGAAGACCCGGGCCTGCCGCCCCAGTTCGGCGCGCGGCAGGGCCGTCCGCAGGGGCAGCCGCTCCAGTTCCGCGGTCGCGTTATCAATGGCGCGCCCGATCAGGTAGGACTGCATGTCGGACGGCGCTTCGGTTTTGCTCCGTAACCCGCCGCACAGTTCCAGCGCGCCCTGCGCCGGACGGCGGCGGCTGCCCGAGAGGGCGTCCGCGCGGCGGGCGGCCGCAAGGTCGCGGAGAACCAGCACGCGCCCGATCCACAGCGCGGCCGCCACCGCGGCTGCCCCGCACAGGCAGGCCAGCAGGATCGGGCGGAGGACATCGTCAAAGGCCAGGAAGTAATCGAGCAAGCCGAGCGCCGCCACCGCGGCGATCGCGCCGCCGGCCAGCCGCACGAGGTCCCGCGCCGCGAGGCCGAGTTGCCACGTCCGCTTGATGTGCCTTAGCCTTCTTCTAAATGTTCCCTGCGCGTCCATGAATTACATCAGTCCATTCCTTCGGCGAATCACCCACTCGCCTGCAAACAAGGCCAGGATCAACCCCAGCACCCATCCCCGATTCCACAGCGGTTCCCAAATCGTCCGCCCCGTGGCCCGCGTTTCCTCGGGCTTTTCGAGACGGGCCACAACGCCGGCCAGCTCCTCCTTCTTGATCACCGCCCCGCCCGATTCGCGCGCCAGCGTTTCAAGGTAGTCCCGGTCGGCGCTCAGGTTGTCCGTCTCCGTTGGCGGCGCCTTGACTTCGAGCATGGCCGTTGCCGCGCCATGGCCCGCACCGCCGGCGGCCACCAGTTCAACCCGGTAGAGTCCCGCCCGGTCCATCGCGACCTGGGCCATCCAGTGCGGCTCGCCGGGCGCGACCTGGGCCGTGGCCAGGGTCCGGACCGTGTTCGGGCCGGACCCGATCCGCACGGTCGGCGGCTGCGTCACCTCCACCCCGCGGCGGGCGGTCACATGAACGGCCACGACGCCGCCCTCGGGAACCCCATTGTCGCTCAGCCGCAACGCGTAGTCCTGGCCGGGCAGGAACTCCGAATAGACCGCGGCCCAGAGGAGAAGTTGCGGCCAGAAGTCGCGATAGACCTCGGGCGCCTCGGGAACGCTCGGGAAGAAATCCCATTGCCAGAATCCCTCCGCGTTCACGGCCACGGACAGGCCCTTGCCCACGCGGCGCACGACCAGCAGCGGCATGGACGCCTGGCGGCCGGCCACGTCAATCACGCCTTCGGCCAGAACCTTGGCAAACGGCTTTTCTTCCGTGAACCGGTGCCCCAACTGGAGCTTCGGCAATTTCGCCCACACCGGGTCGCCTGCGCCCGGCAGCATGGAACCGAACAATCCGTTCGGAGCCGTGGACTTCGCGGGCATGAAATGCACCGGGGCGTTCGCCGCCGGCCCCCACGCCGCCGGCTCCAGGGGTTCGAGTCCGGGCAGCGAGTCGCCATAGGGCTTACCCCGGGTGAACACCACGCATGCGCCCTGCTCGCTCACGAAACGTTTCAGAAGGGCAATACGTTCGGGCGTGAGAAAGTATTCGGCGCCCTTCCCGAACAGCACCATATCGTAGGCGGCCAGGGCCTCCGGCGTGTCGGGGAATACCGGCGTCGAGAACTCGGCGCCTTTCAGGAGATCGGTATCCACCCTGAAGAAATGCTCAGCCGACAGACGATAGACGGTCGTCACCTCCATGTTTCCCTGCTGCCGCAAGAGCTGAACCAGGAACTTGCTCTCCCAGCCGGGCGTCCCTTCGGCCATGAACACGCGCAGCTTGTTCTTCAGAACCGACAGCCCGACCCCCGCCCGGTTGTTCAAGACAGAGGACTCGCCCGGGCGCTCGGGCACCGCGATCTCGTATTCGCCGTATCCCGCCTCCTTCGGCGTTAACGTGAACGCGACCGGGACGGAAGCGCCGCTGTCCAGTTCGATCTGTTGCTCCGCGGCTACCGTCCCGTCCGGCGCCCGGAGGACGACGGCGCTGCTCACCGGCCCCAGGCCTTCGTTGCGCACGGTGGCGGCCACGCGCACTTTCTGCCCCACAAAAGCCACGTACTGCCGGCGGCTAACGCTGACCGACAAATCCTTTCGGGGAACGTCGCCGCCGAGCGGCAGGGCGAACACGGGGATGTTCTGGGCGCGGCATTCCGCCGCCAGTTGCAGCGGATCGGCCGGCGCCGTCTGGCGTCCGTCGGACAGAAGCAGCATTCCGGAAAGGCGGCGGCCGCTGGAACGCGACCGCTGCACCACGTTTCGCCCGGCGCCCACGAGATCGGTCGCCCGTCCGGTCGCGCTCAGCGTGGCCAGGGACTCCGGCGCGATGAGTTCGTCGCGGTCGGCAAACGCCACGAGCCGCATTCGGCCGGACGGGCCGGCCTCCCGGATCGCGTCTTGAGCGATCCGCGCCGCCGCCTTCAACCGGGGCGCCCCGTTCGCGTCGGCGACCTCCATGCTGCGGCTGCGGTCCACCAGCAGCGCCCACTCACTCTCCACGCCGATCGTCTCGCTGCGCCAGCGGCCGGGATTCAGCGCCAGGACGGCCAACCCCGCCACGGCGATCGTGCGCAGGACCGTCAGCGCGAGGCGCCACCGGAGCCGGCACCGCGCCGCCGTGCGCCAGCAAAGCAGGCTGGAAACGACGACCAGAGCAAGTCCGGCGAGAATCACGTACTCGGCCTGAAACAATGGATTTATGTTCGCTCCGCCCATAACAACGCAAGCCCTTCGAACAACACCAGAAGCACTCCCGCCGCCAGCAGCCACGGCCACAGCGGCACGCCCTCACGCAAATGCGCCACCACCGCGCCCGAACTCAACTGAAGCTCCGAGGCGCTCCCGAACGACTTGGTGGACAACGCCCGGAGATCGGACTCCACGCCCGGAAAGTTGACCGCCGAATAGCCGACCAGCCGGCCGTCCGATTCCCAGCGATAGAGGCCCGGCTCGCCGACCGCCTCGCTCGTCACGCCGCCCCTCCCCGCCTGGGCGGCCGTGACCGGCCTTTCGCGACCATCCGGCCCCAAAAGTTTCAGGCCCGCCGTTTCCGCCGCCGTTTCCGCGTGCCACACCAGCCGGTCGCCCGGCCCGTAGCTCGATTGCAGGTTGGCGCCGCCCGTGCGGCTGGAAAGGATCATCTCGGATAGAAGCGGAACGAACTCCATCCGGCCCGCCAGATCGCTCTGCTCGCGGCCAAGCGGAAGATTCCAGAGGAACAGCGCGCCGCCGCGGCTCACCCGCGCCAGGGCCGGTACGCCGTCGTCGTAGGTCATCAACAGGGAGGCCGCGGGAACGGCGGAAGCCTGCAGATCGAGCCGGGCGTAGACGGAACCGCCCGCGGGATTGCCGTGCTCGCCCCCGCTGAACACACGGAACACCACGTCGTTCTCCGCGGCGATTCGCAGGGTATGCGGCGTCTTGCCCTGGTGCCAGAGACTGGATCCGTTCTCAGGCGATGCGCCGTCTGCATTTGTAGGGCCTTCGCTCGTCGAAGGCCGCCTGGAAGAAGGCGCGCCGACAAGCGGCGGCCCTACATGCCCGAATGAACTGGCCAGCGCGGCGCTGTTGAGATTCGTTCCGGGATACCAGATCACGGTCGCGCCTGCGTCGAGCGCGCCGCGCAACGCCGGCAGCGCCGCGCCATCGTCCCCGGCCAGCAGCACGGCGTCCAGGCCGGCGGCCGACGCAAGGTCGCACTCCGCCAGTGGTTCCACGCGAATCCAGCCGACCGCCGCCAGCGCGCGCCGCCAGGCCGCGGCGACGCCCGGCTCGCGGGCGAGCAGGCCGGCGCGAAGCGCCTCGCGCACGTCCACCACGGTCCACCGCGCGTCGTCCGCCGGGAACCGGTCCTCGTTCAACGTCGCGGTGACGGGAACCGCGCCGGGCCGCGAGAAACGATGCTGGAACACCGCGACTGCGTGCCCCCAGGCCGAAACCAGAACCTCCCGCGATTCCCGCTGCTCCTCGACGGCCAAGTAAACCGTGCGGCGCGCCGGCAGAGACGAGAAGTTGTTGACGTCGCAGCAGACCGACACCGTCTCGCCCGCCAGGGGCCGCGCCGGCTCGATGCGAACATCCGAAAGCGCGCCGTTCGACGCCGTCTCGTCGCCGACCTTGAACTTGACGACGACCACGCCCGGCGGCGCGGCGATGTGTACGCGATCCCATTGGGACGCCTGGAAATCGGACACGACGTGGATTTCCCGCCGGCCTTCCGCGTCCTTCAGGAGTTCCAGCGCCAGTTGCCACGCGTCCAGCGGATTGCCCGTCTCGCTCGTGACCGGCGCCCGGCGCAGTGCGGCCCGGAGCGCGGGCACGTTCACCCCGAGCGCCGGGAACTCGGCCACCGGCCGCGCCCGCAGCCAGACGATGTTGGCCTGGTCGCGCGAGGTCAGTCCGGCGAGAACGTCCGAGGCGTACGCGCAGGCCCCGGCGAACCGCGTCTGGGAGCCCTCCGTGCAGCCCATGGACGCCGTGGCGTCAACGATCAGGACCACGTTCTTGCGCTCGAACGCGCCCGGCAGCCGGCCGCGCGAGAAGAAAAGCGGCTGCAGGAAAAGAAAGACGATGGCGGAATACAGCAGCGTGCGCAGGAACAGGACGAGCCAATCCCGCGGCCGCTTGACCCGGAGCGTCTCGCGGACCGCGCGCAGAATGAACTCCACAGAGCTGAACCGGTAGACGGGCGGACGCGTCCGCGCAAACAGGTGGACCAGCAGCGGCACGGCCACCAAGGCCAGGAACGGCCACAAGACAAGATTGGCGAACCAGAACTTCATCGGGTCAACCGGTCGAACAAATTGAAATAGTGGGAGTCCGTTCGCGCCACCGCGTAATCCACCTGCCGCCGCGTCGCCAGTTCGCGGAGCGCGTTGATGTGCTCCTGCATGGCGTTGCGGTAGCGGGCGCGCAGGTCTTCCGTGTGCGCCACCACCCGGCGGTCGGTTTCCATGTCCAGAAACGTCGTCAACCCGCGGTCGGCAAGATCGAGTTCCTCCGGGGCCAGGACGTGAAAGAGGTGGACCTTGAACCCCCGGTGCAGATAGGGGCTGAGCGCCGCGAAAATGGCGGCCGGCGAATCGAAGAAGTCCGAAATGACGATCAAGGTCCCCTTGCGCTTCAACAGCGGATAGGAACGGTGAAGCGCTTCGGCGACGGACGTGCGGTTGCCGGCCTTGTTGCGCTCGAGCGCGTGCAGGACGTTGTGGAGATGCCGCGTGGTGCCGGCGGGCGGGAGGAAAAGGCGGATCTTTTCGTCGAACAACTGCAGCGACACGCGGTCGGTGTTGCGGACCACGAGGTAGCACACGGCGGCGGCGAAGAAGGAGGCGTACTCGAGTTTCGTGACGCGGTCCCCGAAGCCCATGGACGCACTGCTGTCGAGGAACACATGGCATTCCATGTTCGTTTCCTCTTCGTATGTGCGCAGGTAGTGGCGGTCGGTGCGGGCGAAGATGCGCCAGTCGATCAGGCGCGGCTCGTCGCCCGGCACGTACTGCCGGTAGTCGCGGAATTCGATGGAGGAGCCGCGGGCCAGCGACCGGTGCCTGCCCGCGAGATACCCCTCCACGATCAGACGCGGCGCGAACTCGAAGGAGGCGAGCTTGCGCAGGTCTTCCGGCCGCAGGTACTTGAACTTCAGAGATGCCATCAGACTTTTTCGAGCAGGTGGTCAATAATCTGTTCGACCGTGATGCCTTCCCCGGTCGCGTTATAGTTCGGGATGACGCGGTGGCGCAGAACGGGCCGCGCCACGGCGGCGACCTCCTCGACCGAGGCGGCCGGCTGGCCCCGCAGCATGGCCAGGGCCTTGGCGGCGCGCGTCAGGTTCTGCGACGCCCGCGGACCCGCGCCCCAGGCGACATACTGCTTGATATAGTCGTCCGCCGCCCCGCCCGCCGGCCGCGTGGCGTGGACCAGCCGCAGGATGTAGTCGAGCACGTGATCCGGCATCGGAACGTCGAGCACGGCGTCCTGCAATTCGGCGACTTCGCCGGCCTTCAGCACCTGCTTCGGCTCCGCGGCGTCGCGGCCCGTGGTGCGGAGAACGATCTGGCGTTCCTCCGCGACCGACGGATAATCAATGAGAAGGTTGAAGAAGAACCGGTCGAGTTGGGCCTCGGGCAGCGGATAGGTGCCCTCGTGCTCGATCGGATTCTGCGTGGCGTACACCACGAACGGCTCGGCGAGTTTCATGGTGCGGCCGGCCACGGTGACCTGCTTCTCCTGCATGGCTTCGAGCAGCGCGGCCTGGGTCTTGGGCGGCGTGCGGTTGATCTCGTCGGCCAGGATCAGGTTGGCGAACACCGGGCCCTGGAAGAACTCGAACCGCCGCTGGTTCGAGCCGGCGTCGTTTTGCAGAATCTCGCTGCCGATGATGTCCATGGGCATGAGATCGGGCGTGAACTGGATGCGATGGAACGACAGGCCCAGGATGCGGCCGAGCGTGCTGACGAGCAGCGTCTTGGCCAGACCCGGCACGCCCACGATCAGGCAGTGCCCCTTGCACAGCAGGTTCACCAGCATCATCTCGACGATCGCGTCCTGGCCCACGATCGCCCGGCCGATTTCCGTGCGCAACTCCCCGACGCGAACGTTCACCTTTTGCCATACGGCAGCGCTATTCTGTGACATATTTGCTCCTTTTCCTAATCCTGATCATGATCGTAATCGTAATCCAATTCGTCAACCACTCTGTCCGCCCGGCCAAGGACACACCAAGAACGAGACGGTTGCGCCCGCTCCTTGGAGTGCGGCAGTTCTCTGCCGCCTTTCTTCCCGCGCAGCCTGCCGCGCCGTAGCGCCTGCGCGAAGGCGGGTGAACTGCGCGGGCCCAGGAGGGGCACCCGCCTGCCCCCTGCTCCTACCATCACGGCACAACGTCGAATCCCTGCTCCTCGAAATGTTTGTCGAAGGCGAAGACCTTCCGGATGCCGCGCTGGCGCATCACCTCGAAACTCACGCAATCAACAAGGCTCAGGTTCCTGCGCCGGGCGGCAAGCACGCCTCCAATGGCATTCTCGTGCAGCGTGGCAGCGACCCATTCAACCGCCAGGATGGGATATACGTCGCTGTGAAACAACCGTACGGCGTCGAGACCCATGCGATGCTGTAAGATCGCGAGAGTCTCCACGAGCACATAACTGGAGGTCACGAGTGGAATTCGCTGCTCCAGCAAATCGCCCCACGCGGTTCGAGCCTTATGATGGTTCTCGTCGTCCTTGCCCAGTACAGCCATGAACGCCGAGGTATCAACAAAACAGCTCATCGGCGGGCCGCCTCCGAAAACTCGTCGTCGTGCCGCGCCGACAGATCCCGACGACCGGACCGGAACCGCCCGGCGGCGGCAAACGCCCGAGCATAACGGTCGTCGGCCCCGGGCTTCGGGGCCGTCTTCAGAAAGCAAGCCACGGCCCGCCTGATCATTTCCGCCATGGACACGTGTTCCCTCGCCGCCAGATCCTTGATATGGGCGGCCAGGTCATCGGTCAGTTGAATTTGAGTGCGGATCATTCTTTCATTCTCCATTATGATTACACTTTATGCTGGTATGTTATCACATGGTGCGACCGATGCAAGCATTCAACTGCCCCGCCACTGGTTATCATGCCGCCCCGATCCTCAACCTCCTTGTAGGCCGCAATGAGAGTGCCTAGCAGATACTCCCACCATGGACGCAAGTCGTGCCGCGCTTCATGCCAGTCTCGCGAACTCTTCTGGAGTGTCTCATAGCACGACTCTCTGAGCCCTTATCTTCGTCTCCACTGCCTTCTTCATCTTCCCTTCTACCCGCCACCCTCAACCCTCTTTCGACTGTTCTACCGTTCACTGTTCACTGTTGACCGCTTCAATGACCTCCACCGCCCGCCCTCACTTCGTCATTCCCCATTCCTCATTCATCATTGCAGCCGCACGGTTGCACCGTCTTCGGGGTCACATCGTAACATGTAACGTTCACCATCTTCCCTTCATCTTCCGACCGCGTTCCCGAAAAGCATCCGCCGTCTCTCGCTCTATTCCCACAAGTTCACGGCAACGCTGCCTTCTAAATTGTCTGCAATATGGGCGGTTTGCGGAGCGGCGACAAGTGAAAAGCGATCATAACACCCGGTCTAGCTTGGGTTACGGTCAAAACTCGATTTAGAAACGGTGTCCGGCACTGTTTACTGTCCACCGGCTTTTCTGAGCCCGACTCCCAAAGACTCTACTTCCCGCTCTTCACCACCGGCCGGGATTCGAATTGGATCGTTCCCGCCCGACACACGTTGCCTTTGCCGGCGCAGAACGCTTCGACGCTCTTCCAGAAAGCGCCTTGATCCTTCACGACCGCGGCGGCCAGTTCGGTCTCGACTTCCTTCACGGCGGCGGCCAGCGTCGCGTCGTCCGCCGACGCGGGCGCAACGGCCGCCTCCTTCGCGGCTGGCCCGCCCGACACCCAGGTGGCGGTCGCCGCGCAACCGGGCGCGGCAATCCCGCCGGTGATCTCGGGCGCCCCTGCGGTCCCGATCCGCTTGGCGGTGGCCATTTCCTTGTACTCGCGGCTGCCCGGCGCGATTTCCTGCGCCACGATCGCGATCCCGCCCATCCTGCCTCGGCGCGTGGCGGCCAGCGTCACCACCTTGCCCTGTTCGAGCGCCTTGCGGGCGCCTTCCAGCAGTTGCTCCACCGCGGCCTTGTTCAGGGCCTTGCCCTTGAGGC
>Ga0182021_10011220_pt1 | contig 10628 bp, 11 predicted proteins | sample 612E3MmetaG_FD_120493 | JGI IMG/M metagenome (GOLD analysis project Ga0182021, IMG submission 120493) | Permafrost microbial communities from Stordalen Mire, Sweden - 612E3M metaG (Illumina Assembly) | ecosystem: Environmental > Terrestrial > Soil > Wetlands > Permafrost | place: Sweden...
CTGAGGCGCGATTCGTCGGGCGCCGCACACCAGTCCGAAAGAGGTAGCAATGGCGGAGAACAAGACGAAGGCCACGACAGCGAGCGTGAAGAGCTACCTCTCCGCCATCGAGGACGAGGCCAGGCGCAAAGACTGCGAGGCCTTGGCCAAGCTGATGACCAAGGCGACGAAACAGAAGCCGAAGATGTGGGGGACAAGCATCGTCGGGTTCGGCAGCTATCACTACAAGTACGAGAGCGGTCGCGAAGGCGACTCATGCCTGACGGGTTTCTCCTCGCGCAAGGGCGACATCAGCCTCTACCTCGTGGCGGGCTTCCCCGGGCAAGCGGAGCTTCTCTCGAAGCTCGGGAAGCACAAGATGGGCGGGGGATGCCTGTACGTTCGCAAGCTCAGCGACGTTGATCGCAAAGTTCTTGAGCAACTTGTCGTCGGGTCCGTCGCAGAGAGGAAGCGTCGTCACGGCTGAGGCGAAAGCGGCGCCCGACCAGTCGCCGAAGGCGACAGCCCAACCACCGGTTCGCTGCGGCGGGTCGGCGGCTTAGCGCCAGCGCTGGCAGCTGCGTTGTCTCATCAATCAGCGGGGTTCTCGACGCCGTGAACGTCATCGTGTTTGGCGCCACGGGAATGGTGGGGGGCGGCGCTCTGACCGAGTGCCTGGAGGATCCGCGGGTCCGATCAGTACTGGTGGTGGGGCGAAAGCCATGCGGCGTTACCCACCCGAAGCTCCGCGAGCTCATTCGCTCCGATTTCTTCGATTACAGCGACGCGAAAGTGGCTCTGGCGGGCCATGACGCCTGTTTCTTCTGTCTCGGGGTATCCGCGGCTGGGTTGACGGAGGCTGCGTATCACCGTTTGACCTACGAGCTGACCCTGTCGGCGGCGGGGGCCCTGGTTGCGCTCAACCCCGGGCTCACCTTCTGCTATGTCTCAGGCGAGGGGACCGACAGCACGGAGCACGGACGCTTCATGTGGGCACGGGTAAAGGGCAAGACGGAGAACCACCTTCTGGCAATGCCCCTCAATGCCTACATGTTCCGTCCCGGCTTCATTCAGCCCGTCAAAGGCGCCCGCTCGAAGACAAAGCTGTACCGGGCGGTCTACACGGTACTCGGGCCGCTTTACCCATTGCTGAAGCGGCTATTGCCGAGTCATGTCACCACGACCGCAAACGTCGGCCGGGCCATGATCCAGGTGGCGGCGAACGGGTACTCAAAGCACGTGCTTGAGAATCAGGACATCAATTCCCTGGCCGTGAGCGGTCCGAGTGTTGGGTAGCAGTTCGCGGTAACCTGATGGGTGACATATTACGCCGAGCTGCGCCCGAGACTCGTTCTCACCGCCAAGCACAGGCTCCTCGGCGGGACACCGTCCCGACGGCCACCGACATCGCACCTCGCATCCTTCTTGCAGTACTCCCCATTGGAAGCAGGGGCGGTCGTCGCCAGGCGGCGGGCCGCGCCGTGGCTCGGTTCAGCACCCTCACCGATGGAGAAGTCTGACCATGGCGATGAAAATCGTGGAAGAGTGCATCAATTGCGGCGCCTGCGAGCCGGAGTGTCCCAACGAGGCGATCACGCAAGGCGACCCGATCTACTTGGTAGATGCTGAGAAGTGCACGGAGTGCGTCGGGGCTTTCGACGCTCCGAAGTGCGTCGAAGTGTGCCCGGTGGACGACTGCATCATCCACGATCCGGATCACGCGGAGTCGCACGAGCAGCTCGAAGCCAAGTACGCCAGGCTGCACTAGGCGCGCTGGCAGGTTCCAGGAAGACGAAACACCCCGTCGCGGCGTGGCCGCGGCGGGGTGTCGTCGTGTGCGCGACCGTCTACCAGATCTGCGGAACGCCCTCGGCTGGACGCACCATTGCGTCGCCCGGCTTGCAGCCGAACGCCTGGGCGAAGGCGGGAATGTTCGAGAGCGGGCCGTTCACGCGCCAGTTCTCCGGCGCATGCGGGTCCACGGTGACCCGGGTGCGGAGCCGCTCGGGGCGGTTGTGCACGCGCCAACTCTGCGCGTAGGCGATGAAGAAGCGCTGCTCCGGCGTGTAGCCGTCAATCAGTCCCGGGCGCCCGTCGCGCTTCAACGCCTGCTCGAGCGCGTCATACCCGGTGAGCAGCCCGCCGAAGTCGGCGATATTCTCGCCCAGGGTGAGCTTCCCGTTCGTGTGGAGCGTGTCCACCTGGATGTACCCGTCGAACTGCCGAGCGACCAGGTCCGCCTGCTGGGTGAAGTGCGCGGAGTCGGCCGCCGTCCACCAGTCGCTCAGATTGCCGGCGGCGTCGTAGTGCCGGCCTTCGTCGTCGAACCCGTGCGTGAGTTCGTGCCCGGCCCAGCTCCCGCCCAGTGAGCCGTAGTTGGCGCCGTCGTCGGCAGCGGGGTCGAACGTCTGCGGCACCAGCGCGCCTGCGGGGAATACCATCTCGTTCTTCGAGGGATCGTAGTAGGCGTTGACCGTGGGTACGGTGATCCCCCACTCGGTCGTGTCCACCGGAGCGCCGGGGCGGTTCACCACCCGCTGCCACTCGAATGCGTTGACGCGAGCGACGTTCAGGATGAACGGGCCATCCTGCGCCACCAGCCTGGTGTAGTCACGCCACTGGTCGGGATAGCCGACCTTCTCGCGCATCCGTGCGAGCTTCCCCAGCGCCTGCGTCCGCGTCGAATCGGACATCCAGGTGAGATGCCGCAGCCGTTCACCGAACGCGGCGCGGATGTCGTCTATGACCGCCCGGGCCCGCGCCCGGGCTTCCGGCGGGAAGGTCTTCGTCACGTACGCTTGGCCGAGCGCCTCGCCCAGGTCGCCGTCGGTCTCGCGCAGGCAGCGCTTCCACCGCGGCAGGAGCTGCTTGGCGCCGCTGAAACGCGAGCTGAACGCGAAATCCTCCGCGACGAACGGCGTGCTCAGCCACGGCCCTGACTCCGCGATGGTGTGGTAGCGGAGGTAGGCCTTCCACTGCGTGAGCGGCGCCGTTCTGAGCAGCGCGCTGACGCGGCGCACGAACTCCGGCTCGGCCACGTTGACGCGGGAAACGGGGACGGTGAGGCCGATGCTGCGGAAATACCGCGGCCACGTCAGACTCGGGGCCAGCGCGGCCAGCTTGGCGGAGGTCATCGGGTGATCGGTCGCGGCCGGGTCGCGTTGCTGGAGGCGGGTGAGCGAGGCCTTCGCGAGTTCGGTCTCGAGCCGCATCACCTCATGGGCATCGCGGGTGGCCTGCGCGGGCTTCGCGCCGGCCAGCTCGAATATGCGGGTCACGTGCTCGACGTACTGCTGCCGTGTCGAATCGGCCGACGCACCGGCCTTGGTGTAGTAGTCCCGGTCGGGCAGTCCCAGGCCACCTTGCGACAGCCAGGCCATGTAGTGGGCGGCGTCGTGCGGATCCGCGTCCGGGCTGTAGCGGAACAGCACGTTGATGCCGCGCGCCTGGAGCGCGGCGATCTGCTGCACGAGGCCCGAGCGCGACGTGATGCCGTCAATGTCCCGGAGCCAGGGGCGGAGCGGCGACAGTCCGGCCGCCTCGATCGCGGTGGTGTCCATGCAACTCGCATAGAAGGTGCCCAGCTTCCGCGGCGTGCTGCCCTCCGGCAGCGATGCGCGCTGTTCCACGGCGTCGTCGAGCACGGAACGCACCACGAGTTCGTTGTGATCGCTCATGTCCCGCGTCACGCCCGACGACGAGTACGCGGCGGGAATGGTGTCGTGCGCCAGCCAGGCGCCGTTGGCGTACTGCATGAAGTCGGCGCAGGCGTTCGCGGTCCGGTCAATGAATGCCGGATCGAGCACCTTGAGCGGCGCACCGGCGGCTGGCAGAGGCGTGGTGGCGCCCTGCGCCGCGGCGCGCGCGGGGGCGAGCGCCAGCACGGGAAGGGCGATCACGGCCACGGCGCGCAGCCGTCGCCCGATGGCGAAGAGTGGCAGGTGCATCTGGGCTGACTCCGGTCTGGGCATGGGTGCCAAGTATATTAGCACGATCCAACCCCCGGACGAGGGAGTGGTCACGGATCCACATGGGCACTGACCCGATCATTGTCACCGCCGCGCTCACGCGGCACTACGGCGCGCTCGTGGCCGTGGACCGCCTCGACTTGAGCGTGCGCCAGGGCGTCATCTTCGGCCTGCTGGGGCCGAACGGGGCGGGCAAGACCACCACCATCAAGATGCTCACCACCCTGCTGCCACCCACCTCGGGCGAGGCGCGGGTCGCGGGGTTCGAGGTGAGCGCGCAACCCCGCGAGGTACGACGCCGCATCGGCTACGTCCCGCAGATGGTTTCGGCCGACGGCGCCCTCACTGCGCGTGAGAACCTGACGCTTTCCGCCAGGCTGTACCGCCTGCCGCGGGCCGAGCGCCGCGAGCGCATCACCGCAGCGCTCGAGTTCATGGGCCTCGCGGCTGCGGCCGAACAGCTGGTGCGCACCTATTCCGGAGGGATGATCCGGCGGCTGGAGGTGGCCCAGGCGATGTTGCACCGGCCGGCTGTGCTGTTTCTCGACGAGCCCACACTCGGCCTGGACCCGCTGGCCCGCCGCGCGGTGTGGGAGCGGCTCGAGAACCTGCGCGGTCAGTGGGGCACGACCGTCTTGATCACCACGCACGACATGGAGGAGGCGGACGTGCTGTGCGGCGAGGTGGCGTTGATGCACCAGGGCCGCATCGCGGCCCTCGGTGCGCCGGAGAAGCTGAAGCGCGAGATCGGGCCGGATGCCACGCTGGACGACGTGTTTGCGCGGGTCGCCGGGGGGACCATCGAAACGGGAGGCCACTACCGTGACGTCAGGCGCGCCCGCAGCACCGCGCGCCGCCTGGGCTGACGTGGCCGCCATCGTCGAGTTCTGCGTGCAGAGCTTGGCCGTCGCCGACGCCGAGCTGCGCAAACTGGTCCGCGACCCGACGGAGCTGCTGACGCGCGCCGTGCAGCCCGCCCTGTGGCTCATCATCTTCGGCGAGGTCTTCACCCGCGTGAAGGCCATTCCCACCGGCAATCTCAGCTACCTGGAGTTCATGGCTCCCGGGGTGCTGGCGCAGAGCGTCCTGTTCAGCGCCATCTTTTTCGGCATCGCCGTCATCTGGGAGCGGGACCTCGGCATCGTGCACAAGATGCTGGTGAGCCCGGCCTACCGCGGAGCGCTGGTGATGGGCAAGGCGCTTTCGGCCGGGCTGCGAGGTCTCTCGCAGGCCGTGATCATCTACGTGCTGGCGCTGGTGATGGGCATCCGCCTGCAGTATTCCCCGCTGTCGCTGGTCGGCGTGGTCGCGGTCGTCATGCTCGGCTCCGCCCTGTTCGCCACCTTCTCCCTCATCGTGGCCTGTCTGGTCAAGACGCGGGAGCGGTTCATGGGCATCGGGCAGGTGCTGACCATGCCGCTGTTCTTCGCGAGCAACGCGATTTACCCGCTGGCCATCATGCCGCGGTGGCTCCAGGTGGTGGCGCGGGTCAATCCGCTGACCTACGTGGTGGACGCCTTGCGCGGCCTCATGGTGCAGGGAGGGCACAGCGTCCTGGGCACCTGGACGGACCTCGGGTTACAGGCGGCGGTGTTCATCGTGCTGCTCACCATCGCCGCGAAGCTGTACCCCGGGCTGGTGCGGTAGCCTGCCCGCTAGTCGGTGGTGGGTAGTGGGCTGTCGTGCCTATGGCGCAGGCGCCGCTGCGTCGGCGGCGGAAGCCTCGATCGGCGACTCCCCACCACCTGCAACCTGCAACCCACCACCTGCCTTGACGCCCGTGATCTTCTGGAATCGCTCCTGAATCAAGCCGATCTGCTTCTCGGCTTCGTCGTATTGACGGACGGCGTGGTCCAGATGTTTCCCCACCAGCCGGTAGGCAACGTCGAACCGGGCGAACTGCTGCTGCAGCCCCCCGAGTGAGTCGAGTATCTCCCGCGCCTCCTTCTCCACCTCGAGGCCCTTGAGGCCGTGGAGGATCGCGGCCAGGTACGCATAGAAGGTGTTGGGCGAGACGGGAATGACTTTCCGGCGCAGCGCGTAGCCGACGATGCTCTCCTCGCCCGCCAGGTCCTCGCCCCGTACCACCGCCTCGTAGTACACGTTCTCCGCCGGGACGTACATGAGCGCGAACTCGAACGTCCCCTCGTCGGGCCGGATGTACTTGTCGGCGATCTCGTCAATCCGCTCGCGCAGCGACTTGCGGAACGCTCTCCGCTCGCGCTCGGCGGTGCCGGCGTCGGCCGCGAGCATGCGCTGGCACGCCTCGAGGGGGAATTTCGCGTCTACCGGCACCAAGCGGTTTCCCACGGAGATGACGGCATCTACCCGCTCCCCGGAGCGGAAGGCGTGCTGCATGGCGTAGAGGCCCGCCGGGAGGATCTGGCGCAGCAGCTCCTCGAGCCACACCTCGCCCAGGGTGCCGCGCAGCCGCGGGACCTGGAGCAACTCCTGCACCTTCACCACGGTCTGGCCCACGGCCTCGAGCCGCTGGGTGACCTCGGCCAGCTGGCCGAGGCGCTCGCGCACGTCGCCGACGGCGGTGCCCTGCGATGTGACCAGCGCGTCGAGGCGGTTGCGCACCTCGATCAGCTGCTGCTGGAGCAGGGCCGCCTCGTTGCCCGGCGCGGGGGGCCGGCGCGCGAGCAGCACGACCAGCAGGGCCACGGCCACGAGCAGCAGGATCAGGATGGCGGTGATCATGGGCGTGGGCTCAGCGGTCGGCGAGGTGGCACGCCACCTGGTGGCCGGGAGCCAGCTCCCGCAGCTCGGGGCGCACGGTCCGGCAGGACTCGTTCTTGCCCGGATGCTGGCAGCGCGGATGGAACGGGCAGCCGCCGGGCGGATTCACCGGCGAGGGCGGATCTCCGGCGAGCACGACCCGAGCGCGTTTGGTCTTCGGGTCGGGCACCGGCACGGCCGTGAGCAGCGCCTGGGTATACGGGTGCAGGGGCCGCTGGTAGATGCCGTCCGACGGCCCGTTCTCCACGATTCGTCCCAGGTACATCACCGCGACGCGCGGCGCGACGTGGCGGACGACCGCGAGGTCGTGGGAAATGAAGAGGTAGGAGAGGCCACGCCTTGCCTGCAGGTCCAACAGGAGGTTCAGCACCTGCGCCTGCACGCTCACGTCGAGCGCCGAAACCGGCTCGTCGCACACGATGAACTCGGGTTCGACGGCGAGCGCACGCGCGATGCACGCGCGCTGCCGCTGCCCGCCCGAGAACTCGTGCGGGTAGCGCGCCGCCGACCCCGCCGGCAGGCCCACCTCCGCGAGCAGTGCCTCCACTCGGCCGTCGGCCTCCGCGCCCCGGGCGAGCCGGTGCACCTCGATGCCCTCCCGAACCGCGCGGCCGATCGAAAGGCGGGGGTTCAGCGAGCCGTCGGGGTCCTGGAAGATGATCTGCATCCGCCGGCGCATGCGTCGCAGTGCCGCCAGATCGAGCGCGAACACGTCCTGCCCGTCGAACCGCACCTCGCCCGAGGTGCGGGCGACCAGCCGCAGAATGGTCCGGCCCAGCGTCGTCTTGCCGCAGCCCGACTCGCCCACCAGTCCCAGCGTCTCGCGGGCCGCGACGTCCAACGACACGCCGTTCACCGCCTGCACCACCTCGCGCCGCGTGCCGAACAGGCCGACGCGGTGCGTGAAGTGCGTCACGAGATCCCGGACTTCGACCAGGGGTGTGGCGGTCAAATGGTGTTCCTCATACGTGAGAGGTGAGAAGTGAAAGGTGAGAGGTTCAGGTGAGAAGTGAGAGGTCGGGGTGAGAAGTCGTAGCTCCACTTCTCACGCCTTTCCCCCTCTCACGTCTCACCTAGCCTTCTCACCCCTCACCTCTCACTTCTTACGCCTCTCCGGTTCTTTCACAAGCCAACACCTTGCCCTGTGCCCGGGCGTCAGCTCGAGCAGCGGCGGCATTTCCGTGCCGCACTTGGCCCACGCGTGGGGGCACCGCGGATGGAACCGGCAACCCTCCGGCCACGCGGTAGCGGGCGGCACCTGGCCGGGAATCGCCTGCAGCCGGTCCCGGCGCTCGTCGAGACGGGGAATGGCCGCGAGCAGCCCCTCGGTATATGGGTGCGCCGGCGCCGCGAACAGCTGCTCGGTGGCGGCCTCCTCGACGATCTGCCCGGCGTACATCACGTATACGCGGCGGGTGCGCTCCGCCACGATTCCGAGGTTGTGCGTGATGAGCAGCACCGCCATCCCCAGCTTCCGCTGGAGGCCGTCGAGCAGCTCCAGGATCTCCGCCTGGATCGTGACGTCGAGTGCCGTCGTCGGCTCGTCGGCGAGCAGCAGCTGCGGCCGGCAGGCGAGGGCCATCGCCAGGAGCACCCGCTGGCGCATGCCGCCGGAGAGCTGGTGCGCGTAGGCCGAGGCGCGCCGCTTGGCATCGGGGATGCCGACGGCGGTGAGCATCTCCACCGCGCGCCACCGCGCCGTGCCGCGGGTGACCGCCTCGTGCGCGCGGATGGCCTCGGCGATCTGGTTCCCAATCCTGAGGACCGGATTCAGAGCGCTGAGCGGCTCCTGGAAGACCAGCGCCACGTGGTTGCCGCGCACCGCGCGGATCTCCTTGGCGCCGAGCGCGAGCAGATCGCGGCCCCCCAGGCGCACGCTGCTCCCGTGCGCGATGTGGCCCGGGGGCTCGACCAGCCTGAGGATGGCCAGCGCCGTGACGCTCTTGCCGCACCCCGATTCGCCCACCAGGCCGACCGTCTCTCCCTCCTCGACGGTGAGATCAACGCCGTCCACCGCCCGGGCGACGCCGTCGGAGCCGGAGAAGTTCACCGTCAGGTCGTGAACCTCCAGCAGCGGCGGGCGGGCCGGCGCGGGCCCGCTCACGCCGCAGCCCTGGGGTCGAGGGCATCGCGCAGTCCGTCACCCGCCAAATTGAACGCGACCACGGTGAGGACCAGGGCGAGGCCGGGGGCGAGCGCGACCCAGGGGGCGCTGAAGAGGACGTCCTTGCCGTCCATGATCATGTTGCCCCAGGTGGGAGTGGGTGGTCGCACGCCGAGGCCGAGATAAGACAGCCCCGCTTCGAGAAGAATGATGTTGCCGACGTCGAGCGACGCGCTGACGATCACCGGGGCCGCGACGTGAGGCAAGAGATGGCGCCGCACGATGCCCGCCCCGGTGGTGCCGAGCGCGCGCGCGGCGGCGACGAAATCGGCTTCCCGGAGGCTCAGCACGGAGGCCCGCACGATCCGGCTGGTCTGGAACCACCCGGTCACCGCGATGAGCAGCACCACGGCGGCTGCCGGGGCCTCCTCCCACACGGCGAACACCGCGAGCAGCAGCACGATGCGCGGCAGGGAGAGGGCCACGTCCACGCCTCGCATCAACAGCTGGTCGGTGCGCCGGCCGGCGAGTCCCGCGGTGAGCCCGACGCCCGCGCCGAGCGTGACGGCGAGCAGCGCCGCGCCGATGCCGACCACCAGCGAGACGCGGGCGCCGTGCAGCGTGCGGCTCAGGATGTCGCGGCTGTATGGGTCGGTCCCCAGGAGATGGGCGGCCGAGGGCGGCTGGTTCTGGAGGCGCACCGGGTTGGGCTGCGCGAGGGGATCGGCCGTCAGGAGCGGGCCCAGGAGCGCGGCCAGCACCAGCGCCGCGACGAGGACCGCCCCCGTCAGCGCAGGCCGGTTGCGCGCGAACCGCCGGGCGGCCAGGCGCCAGGGGCTCATTGGTCGAGACGGACGCGCGGGTCGGCGATGGCGACCGCGACGTCCGCGAGCAGGTTGCCGGCCGCGACCAGCACCCCGGAGACGAGGGCGGTCGCGGTGATCACGTTGTAGTCGCGGGCGAAAATGGCGTCGTACGCCACGCGGCCGAGGCCGGGCCAGCCGAAGATGCTCTCGACGAGGACCGAGCCCGCGAGGAAGTACGGAACCGAGAGGCCGGCCAGCGTGAGCGTGGGGGCCAGCGCGCCGCGCAGCGCATGCTTCAGCAATACGGCCCGCTCCGTCAGTCCCTTCGCCCGCGCCGCGCGGATGTACTCGGCGTCAAGACTCTCCACCAGCGCGCTGCGCTGGAAGCGCGCGAAGGCGGCGGCTTGCACCAGGGCGAGGCTGGCCGCGGGGAGGACCAGGTGCCGCGCCACGTCCACCGCGCGGCCCAGCGAGGAGAGGCGATCTTCCAGGCCCGCGCTGGTCATGCCGCTCACCGGGAGCCAGTGGAGCCTCTCGCCGAACACGAGCAGCAGGACGAGCCCGAGCCAGAACACCGGTACGGAGTACAGCACCAGGGTCGCGGCGCTCAGCAGCGTATCGGTGCGGGAGTGGTGCCGCGCCGCCTGCACCACGCCGATGGCGAGCCCGAGGAGCAGCGAGGCGACCAGCGCGGTGCCCCCCAGCAGCAGCGTGTTGGGGACCGCCTCGGCGAGCACGGCCGCGACTGGCCGGTGCAGGACGAACGACTCCCCCAGCTCGCCCCTGGCGAGATTGCGCGCGTAGCGGAGGAACTGTTCCGGGAGCGGACGGTCCAGCCCGAACAGCGTGCGTTGCCGGGCCATCGTCTCCGGCGATGCCAGGGCCCGTTCCGGCGTGCCGAGCATTGGCTCGCCGGGCGCCGCATGGACGAGAAGGAAGGTGATGAAGACGACCGCGGCGACGCTGACGACGGCGAAGGCGAGGCGGCGGGCCGCGAACCTGAGCACGGGCTACGGCCGGGGAGCGCCC
>Ga0182021_10011221_pt1 | contig 10628 bp, 6 predicted proteins | sample 612E3MmetaG_FD_120493 | JGI IMG/M metagenome (GOLD analysis project Ga0182021, IMG submission 120493) | Permafrost microbial communities from Stordalen Mire, Sweden - 612E3M metaG (Illumina Assembly) | ecosystem: Environmental > Terrestrial > Soil > Wetlands > Permafrost | place: Sweden...
GCCATGCCGATCGCAAGGCCCGCAATGCAGAGAGACGAATAGCCCTTGTGTTTCAGAAGGTTCCGAAACGCGATTTTCACATAGTATCCGAGCATCCTCTCACCCACCGGCATTCCCCCGGTCAAATATGGAACTTCGCCTTCATGTTCTCCGTGACGATATGTCCATCGAACAGGTGTACGACCCGGTTCCCATAATCGGCATAGGCAGGCGAGTGCGTCACCATGATGATTGTCGTCCCCGCTTCGTTCAACCCCGAGAGAAGATTCATGACCTCCTCGCCGTGCGTCGAATCCAAATTGCCCGTCGGCTCATCGGCAAGGATGAGTTTCGGATTGCCCACCAGAGCCCTGGCCACCGCCACACGCTGTTGTTGGCCGCCCGAAAGCTGTTGCGGAAAGTGGCTCTTCCGGTGCATGATCTGCATCCTCTCCAGCACTTCAGTCACTTTCCTCTTTCTTGCGGACGGGGACACCTTCTGGTACAGGAGCGGGAGCTCGACGTTTTCGAAGACCGTCAGCTCATCGATCAGATTGAAGCTTTGAAACACGAAGCCGATGTTGTGTTTTCTCAATTGCGATCTCTGCCGCTCGGAATACTTCGAGATCTCCTGGTCCAGGAAGTAGTATTCCCCCTCGGAAGGATTATCGAGCATCCCGATGATGTTGAGCAACGTCGATTTGCCGCAGCCGGAAGGGCCCATGATTGAAACAAATTCGCCGGGCTTCACCTCAAAATTAATGTTGTCCAGCGCCGACGTTTCGACCTCTTCGGTCGTGTAGATCTTCTTCAGATTCCTGGTCTTGATCATGAATTGCTCCTTCACAATGATGTAGAGTCAGAACTCCGGCGGAGGTTCCTCAAGCGATTGCCTCACGAGGTCGAGTTCACGCCTCAGAGGGATGAACACGGAGACCTTCAGGAGTCCACTTGTCTTCCCTTGCGTTAAGAGCTCATCCAATCGGCTGATCACCAATTGGGCCTCGGAAAAAGACTTCCTGTCTCCCTCATAGCCTTTGGCCATGTTGTCGAGCACGGCGACCGCAAGACTGTTGAGAGAGTGCGCATAGCTGCCGTGCTCCGCGCTACGGGAGAGTGTCGCAGACACATCGAGGAGTGCGCACACCACCGATCGGGCTTGTCTCCATCCATCGAGATCTCTGAAATCTTCCACAATGACCACGTCCTGGTTCATCTGAGTCGCCGGGCTATTTCTTCAGGACAAGCTTGTCGATATCGCCGAAATTGTCGTACGCAGAGGTAATGACCTGTTCGCCCGGTTCCAGGCCTTCCATCACTTCGAATGTCTGAGGGTTCTGGCGCCCCAGGCGTATGTTTCGCTTGACGGCAAAAGCCCCGGATTTGTCGACAACATACGCCCACTGGCCTCCGGTCTTCTGATAAAAAGCTCCGCGTGCCACGATGAGGGCATCCGAAAGGTCCCCCAGTTGAAGCCTGATTTGGAGCGTTTGTCCACGCCGGATCCCCTGCGGGGGGCTTCCCTCAAAGAGCATATCGACTTCAAACCGGCCTTCGCGGACCTCAGGATACACTTTTCCCACGGTAAGACTGTATGAAGTTGTTCCAAGGTCAAACGTCCCCTTCTGGCCGGAGTTAATCCTGGAAATGTAGAACTCATCAATCTCCGCGCGCACTTTGAATCCATCGAGCACATCGATTTGTCCAAGTCTCTGGCCCGGGGATTTTGACTGTCCGATCTCTGCGTTCAATGAAGTGAGCTCACCGCTGATGGGCGCCCTGACGACAAGATCTTCCAGGCTGCGCTTCACCAGATCCAGGTTGCTCTGCATGCGCTTGATGGACGCATTGAGCTGGTCAAGCTGCACGCGCCTGAGAAGGGAATCCTGCTTGAAGTTCTCAACAGTAATGATTTGTTTTGATTGCCAGTATTCGTATTCGTCAGTGACCTGTTCGAACTCCTGGCGGGAAATGAGCTGCTTCCGGAACAGAAGCGTGTCCCTATCGTGCAGTCTCTGCAGGCGGATGATCTGGTACTCGACATCGGCAAGTTGTCCCCGTAACGTCAGACTGTTCTGCTCGATCGCCAGGCGCGTGTTCCGTGCGTTGTTGATCTGTTCAAACAGCAACGCTTCCCGGTAGAGCACATCGAGTTGGCTGTTTGTGTTGGCAAGCTTCAGGATCCGGTCGCCTTTCGAAACGACGTTCCCGGCCTCGACAAAAATACTGTCAATTCTTCCTCCTTCGGCCGCATCGAGGAAGAAGGTCTGGAGAGGCTGTATGGTGCCTGTGACCGGGATGTATTCCTGGAATGGTGCTTTGGTGACAGTGGATATCGTTATCCGCTCCGCCTCGACATTGAGCTTGGAGCTGTGATCGCCGATCAGGAAGTACAAGAGCAGGACCATGAAGAACGCCGCGGGGATGCCGACCTTCCCGATGCGCTTCAGTGTCCATCGTTTTTTTTCAATCGGGCGATCCACCGGAGAAGTCCTTGCCTCACAGGTTGCTGGTAACGTTTGACGGCGTTGATACCCCTTCCATCAACAGTCGTGCCATGGCGATTTTCCTCCCAAAATCGTGGATTCACGCCCGCGCAGGTATCCGGTTCCGTGCAGAGACTGTCCGAAAACGGACACCGGAGCTATGCAAATGTCTCAATTTTGGCGTATTTTGCCTGGCACGGGAGTAGCATCCTCTTGGGCTGAAGGTGAACTTTCCCATGCAAGGTGCCCCCATCGCCCGGACCAGGACGTTTCCATGAGCCAACCTCGAGGCACAATCCTCGTCGTCGATGACGACGAAGATGTGATCACCGCCGCAAAGCTGCTTCTGAAGCAGGTCCCCTACACTGTGTATGCCGAGAAAAACCCGGCAGCTATCCCGGCCCTGTTGCGGAACGAGTCCATCGATGTTATTCTGCTTGATATGAACTATACCCGCGATGTCACCAGCGGGACGGAGGGACTTGACTGGCTGCAGAAGATTCTCGATATCGATCCGCTGGCCGTGGTCATTCTTGTTACAGCGTACGGCGATATTGAGACTGCCATTCGGGCGATCAAAATCGGGGCGATTGATTTCGTACTGAAGCCATGGCAGAATGAGAAACTCCTTGCCACGATCTCCTCCGCCGTGAAACTTCGCCAATCCAGGGCGAAGGCCTCCAGGCTTGAAGCGAGCCAGCGGCATTTGAGTGAGACGTTGGATCAGCCCTACCATGAGATGATCGGCGCGAGCGAGGCCATGCAGCATGTGTTCCGCACGATCGAGAAAGTGGCGGGGACGGAAGCGAACATCCTGATTCTCGGAGAGAATGGGACGGGGAAGGAACTCGTGGCCCGGGCAATCCATCGCCGCTCGGCGCGGGCGCGCGAGGTGATCATCACCGTGGACATGGGGGCAGTACCAGAGACACTGTTTGAGAGTGAACTGTTCGGGCACGTGAAAGGATCGTTTACCGACGCGACAGCCGATCAGGCCGGGAAGTTTGAGGCTGCCACCGGAGGGACGCTGTTTCTGGATGAGATCGGCAATCTCTCACTCGCCATGCAGGCGAAGCTGCTCCGCGTTCTGGAGACACGGCAGGTTTTTCGCGTCGGATCCACGAAGACAATCCCGCTGGACATCCGTCTGATTTGCGCCACCAACCGGCCGGTGCAGGAATGTGTCCGGAACAATACGCTCCGGCAGGATTTTCTGTACCGCATCAACACTGTGGAGATCCATCTCCCGCCGCTACGCGAGCGGGCGGGCGACATTTCGCTTTTGACGGATTTCTTCATTGAGCGCTACTCCCGAAAATACAACAAGCCCGCGCGTCGCGTGGAAGCGGAGGCATACCGAAGACTTGAACAGTACGGTTGGCCGGGGAACGTCCGCGAATTGAAGCACACCGTCGAGCGTGCAGTCATCCTGCACGACGCCTCCAGCTTTCGGCCGGCGGACTTTGCGCTGGCATCCCCCGATGTGAGCCCGGATCAGACTGTGCCGGGCGGCCTCAATCTCGAGGAGGCGGAAAAATCTCTCCTCCGCAGAGCCCTCAGAACGCATCACGGAAACATCTCCAAAGCATCGGAGGCGCTCGGCATCACGAGGACCTCACTTTATCGAAGGATGCAGAAGTATGGTCTTTAGCAGTCTGCGGATGCAATTCGGAATCCGCATGATCCTGATCGTGGCGACGGCCGGGTGTACGGCCTTCTGGGGTCTGCAAAGCGGGTTCTCGCCGCTGCCGGTTCTTGCGGCGGTCTTCCTCTTGCTTCAGATCTATGCGCTGCTGCGTGTTCTCGAGCGGCCTCAGCGTGACATGATCCGTTTCTTCCAGGCAGTCGAGTTCTCCGACTTCTCGCAGACATTCTCCGTCCCGCGCCGGGACAGATCGTCTGAATCCCTGAGAGGTGCGTTCAATCGTGTAATTCAGGCGTTTCAAAAGACCAGGAGCGAGAATGAATCTCACTCCCGCTACTTCCAGACCGTCATTCAACACATTGGCATCGGCATTCTGGTCTTCAAGCAGGATGGCGGGGTCGACCTGATCAACCAGCGGGCGAAACGCGTTCTTGGGTTTCGACGATTGACACAGATCGACCAGCTCGCCGGACTGGATCCGGGGTTGCCCGCGGTGATCAGGAATCTCGAACCCGACGAAGGAACCCAGATCCAGATCAAGGATCCGGAGTCGGGGGATCTCGTGACGCTGTCACTGCGCGCGACCAAGTTCGTTTTGCAGAATGAACCGCTGACGCTGGTTTCCTTCCAGAACATCCAGAGCGAGCTGGAGGCAAAGGAGTCGGAAGCCTGGCAGAATCTGATCCGCATCCTGACTCATGAGATCATGAATTCCGTGACGCCGATAGCGTCACTGGCCGCAACAGCAAACCAGATTCTTGAAAACCTTGATCGCACGAGAAATGATTTCTCATCGGCGGGCGAACCGATCAGCGACGTGAAAGAGGCCGTCCGGACGATAGAGTCGAGAAGCCAGGGGCTCCTGAAATTCGTGGAGTCCTATCGCAGACTCACACGCATCCCCAAACCGGATTTCCGGATTGTCCCGATCAAAGAGCTTTTTGGTCATGTCGTCCCGTTGATGGCGACGAAGTTGCAGGAAAAAGGGATCAGCTTCCGTCACACCGTGGAGCCGGAGACTCTCGAGATCACGGCAGATCCGAATCTGATCGAGCAAGTTCTTATCAACCTCCTTCAGAACGCCGTGGACTGGTCCGGTGCGAATCCTGCTGCCGAGGTAACGCTTCGAGCGTTCATCGGCAAGTCCAGCCGTCCGGTCATTCAGGTGTCCGACAACGGGCCGGGGATTGAAAAGGAGGCGATAGAGAAGATTTTTATCCCGTTTTACACCACAAGGCAGGACGGATCGGGGATCGGGCTCAGCATTTCCCGGCAGATCATGCGTTTGCACGGAGGAAGCATCTCGGTGCAATCCACGCCGGGGACGGAAACCGTGTTCACGCTGAAATTCTGATCCTGTCGATCATGCAATCTCGACGTCACTCACGATGCAATACTCGACATGACTCTACAGCGTAAACCAATAGCTGCATTTTACCAGAAAGATGTTGGCAGGAGAAACCCGGTTCAAGCTGCTGATGGCGTTCCCCACTGAATCGTCACCGGGCTGAACGTACGCCGTTCTTTCGTGCGACCAGACCACGTAGACCAGAGAGCCGGTCGCATACTCCCAGCGGAACACCAGGATCGACCGAAACTGGCTGAAAGCAAAATCGGGATTAGTGAAGGTGTAGCCGGCAGCCGCGGCGTCCCCCCCTGCCACGTCGTAGCTGTTCCCCTGCAGCGCCGGTTCGAGAAAGGAGAACCTGTCAGAGTAACCGGCAGCCCTCGGATCGCTCACTTCTTTGAATTGCGAATACCTTCCGACGGAAGCAAACGGGCTTCCATAGTACTGAAGAGACAATTCCGGAGTAAGGTTGTAGTCGATTCTGAAGACGGCCGCCAGGGAATGCTGCCTGATCCTCGCAAGGATAGAGCGGGCCTGGCCGTTCACCGATTTTGTATCGACGTATTGCAGATTATCGAGATTCGACGAGGAGGAGAAACTTCCGGACACCTTAAGGGTGGGGAAAGGCATGACGGAGAGCCCTGGTTGCACGAAGAAGGACTTGCTGCCGTTCTCTGTCGAAGTGGTTATCGCCGAACTGCAATCGAAGAATGCCTTTTCCGAAGGATCCGTCCGCACGTACACATTTGCGGCCCAGAGGCCCGGCACCAGCATGGCGCTCCCTCCCCGCAAAATGCGGGGGTCAAGGGCTTGCGGCATATACCCCAACGATGTGGAACATGCCCAGTTGTTCAGGAATTCGAGATACACGTTCGTACTGAACGACGATGAAAGGTACCGGATCCCGAAATCTCCGGTGCTTGTCTCGTGCAGGCCGATCGAATACGTTCTGAAGATGCCGACAGGCTGATTCACAAAATAGGAGACCGAATTGTCCAGCTTCACAATGTCGGCTATCTGCATGAATCCGAGATCATTGAGGTCGAGACCCGGAGATCGCCAGTTGAGCTCCGTGGAATAGCGCCAAAAACCCTTGCTTCCCTTTCCCACTTTCACATCTCCGCCATACCCGGAGAACCGCGTGCGCGTGCTGTCGAAGTGAACATAGCCCGCGTCAGGCCGCTGGTAGTACCGCGCCGAAGACCCCTGAAGGAGCTGGAGTGCGTCCACATTTCCCGTAATTGTGCTCCCAAAGAATTTGGCGGCGACATAGTACTCCTTGTCGTTCCATTGATGAAGGAGATCGAGCCCCCCCGTGAGCGCACTGCGGTTCATGAACTGAAGTTGAGGATCTCTGATGAAGCGATTGGTCGACGTGACAATTCCACCCAGTGTGCTGTTTCCCTCTTCAAAATCCTGCTGGAGACGTCCGATCGTATAACTGGTCAATGGCTCAACGACGACGTCCCTTGCCGTACCGGGGCCACGGATTGTTGCCTGCTCACGGCTCGTGATGCTCTGGAGGACTCCGAGGGAGAGTCCGCCCGCGCTCTTGCCGCTTATCTTCAGAGCGCTCAGGATCGCCGTATTGTCCGGCATATCCATGTGCTCGTCGGCGTTCAGGCCGGGAGTGTACGAAGGCGCATGGCCGATGCGGCGGCTGTAAAACATGCTGGTGTTGTCAAAATCGAAGCTGAAAATGTTCTTCCCCTCGAGGAAGAAGGGTCGCTTTTCCTCGTAGAAGGTCTCGAAGGCGGAGAGGTTCATCACCGAGGGATCTGATTCCACCTGTCCAAAGTCGGGATTGACGGTGATATCGGCCGTAAAATTACTCGACAGACCCACCTTGGCGTCCACTCCCGCATTGCCCAGCCAGGTCCTGCCTTTGTCGGCAAACGGATTACCCGGCTCTTTCCTGAATGTCTTGAGTTTCCCCAGCGTGTACGGCAGTATTTCGACGCGCCGCGATTTCGGCAGACCTCGAATGCCATGAATCTCGCCGAAAAGGTAGAGTATCCCGGGGCCCTCCGATGATTGCGGCTCCCAATCGCTCTCCTCCTGAAAACGATCAATCCAGCGCCAGCAGTGCAAGCCCCAGACCTGTTCGTCGTCGGCGCTGTACCGGAGCTGTGTGAGGGGAATCTCAAACTCCGCCGTCCACGCGGAGTCTTCGATTCCGGTCTTCACATACCAGACCGCATTCCAGTTGAAATCGGCATTCGAAGGATTTGTAAGGATCAGATCAGTCTTCTGTCCTGCCGCGGTGACATCAAATTCAAACCCCGTCCGGTGATCGTGATAGCTGTCGAAATTCACTCCCACCACGTCGCCCATGAACGCGTCGCGATTCCCCAGCTTGCGGCTGATCTTCCCGGGTTCATTGTCGAAGGCCCGGATGGCAACATAGATGTTGTCGTCGTCGTAGAGGATCTTGATCTGCGTCGCCTGCGAGGGTTTTGCGCCTTCCCTGGGGACCCACTGGGTGAAATCGCCTGCCCACTCACCCGTCTTCCAGCACGGGTCGTCAAGCACCCCGTCGATATTTGGTTTTTGTCCGACGAGGCGAATGGTGTTGTAGACTCTCACCTGCCTGTGCGACGGCGCGCGCACCGTATCGACCTGCCCCTCAAGGGTCGAAGCGTGAACGTCAAGGGCGAGCATGCCGAAGAGGCAGAGCGAAGCAAGGACAGATTCAAACCTCATCGGCGCGGTTCCTGTTGTAGGGCGTACATCATGACGGGTGGACCAACAAAAAACCGCCCCCATAAAATCGGGGGCGGTTGCGCTTGGCGTCCGCTCATTCTTAGAAGAAGTACTTCAGTCCGAGCTGGAAGCTGTACACATCCGAGAGAAAGGCATTCTTCTCGAATGTGTGATCCATCAATGCGCCGTTGACGACGCGCATCGTGTACTGAGGTTGGCCCTGGGCATTCGCCGGTCCGCCCTGGGCGGTCGTCGCAACGGTCAGCGGCTGCAGACTCACAAAATGCTGTGCCTGTCCCCAGTTCTTGTCGAGGAGGTTGCCGACGTTCAGAATGTCGAGCCTGATTTCAAATGTTTGCCGTTTCTCGAAGACATCCGCAAACACCGATTGCACGAGGCTGAAGTCAACGCGGGAAACCAGCGGCAAAAAAGCGCCGCCGCGTTCGGCGTATTGACCACGGCGTTTGCTCAGGTACGAATCCTGATTGATGTAGGCGTCCCAGGCCGCTGCTTGCTGCGCCGGAGTATAGGTAACTCCGCCGGAGGTAAACTGAACAAAGTTCATCTCAGAGGTATTGCGCGGAACATAGATGAGGTCGTTATTGTTCACGCCATCTCCGTTGAGGTCGCCGCTGTACGTGTAGCTTCCATTTCCGTACGTGTATGCGTCCCAGAACAATGAGACGGTTGTCGCTCCGAAATCGAAGTACTCGGCGCGGTATGACAAAGAGGTGAAGATTCTATTCCCTGGGGAGGTAGGCGAGTAACCCACCGGCGCATTGTTGGCGTTGCCCGGCACCTGGTTGCCGCTCCACGAACCGTATGCAATCGAACCCGGGTCGACGGTGTTTTTCGCGACGCCGTAGTTGTATCCCACCTTTCCGTAGAACCCCTGGGCGAGTTGACGCTCAAGCGACACCGAGAAGCTGTAATTGTAGCCGCTGTTTTCGTTTCCCAAAACAACCGCGTCCTGCACGTTCTGATTGATCCTGGTGACGGCATTGATCGTCGAACCGGTAGGTACGACCCATCGTGGTCGGTTATCCGGACCGGAAAAGGCACCATTCGGGGCTGACTGGTTTGCATTGATGTACGAGGTGCCATTGATCTCGCGGCCGTAGATGAACTCTGCCGTGCCGGTAAGGTCAAAGGGGAGCCGCTGGTCAACGGCAATATCCGAGCGCCATTGCTGGGGGAACTTGAAATTGGGATCAGTCAGAGCCAACTCGTACGTCGAGGCAGGCGCACCTGTGACGTTGGTCGGCTTATATGCGTCGGGATTGGGGTTGAATGGATATGCCGTCGTGTTCGGCACGGACAGGAATCCGGTCAAAACGCCGGTATTGCCGATTTGATTGGAAACCCAGACATACGCCGGTTTTCCGGTGAATACGCCGGTACCCCCGCGTACCTGAGTCGTACGGTCGCCAATGACATCCCAGTTAAACCCGAGACGCGGGGAAAAGAGGATTTTTGCGTCCGGCAACTTGGCACTATTGTATTGGACCGGATTGCCATTTTGATCTCTGAACGTCAACGCATCGGCGTTGGCATTGTCAAAACCAGTTGCACCGAAGCTGGGGATGTCGAACCGCACTCCCAACGTCAGCTTCAGGTCTTTGGTGACCTGGTATTCGTCCTGCGCGTACGCTCCCCAATAATAGACATCCAATGGCTGGACCGGCTTCACCTGTCCAGGAATATTATTGTACCGCACCTGGAATGACCGTAACGTCACCGGCGATACCGTTCTGTTCGGATGGGCAAGGTAGTCGTTCGCATCGGTGTAGAAATCCTGGAGAGAGTTGTACACGTACACGCTCTGTTTGCCGGGGAAGAAGACGTTTTCGGAATGATATTTTTCGCCGGTCGCGCCGAACGTCAGGATATGATCGTCAAGGTCATACGTGAAGTTGTCCTGAATCTGATAACTTGAGTACCGGAGTTCATTGTTTGGTGTAAAGGGCTCGGATCCGAACGATGTGTACACTTGTCCGGCGTTCAGGATGTCGACGAGCGGAAACAGTTGCCCCGCATCGCCGCGGCTCTCATCGCTGTAACTGTAGCCGACGATAAGATTGTTGGACATATTGTTGCTGAGGACCGAATTCCATTCACCGACGAAGGAGTAGTCGTTTTCCAGGATCGTGTAGTTCGATCCCGAGAAATTCAACCCGAACGTGGTGCCCCGGCGATTGCCAAAGCCGAGCGAACTGGAATTCGAAACAAGGACGTCGGTATGCGAATCCAACCGATTATACCGGACCATGATCTTGTTGTTTTCGTCGAGATTGAAGTCGAGTTTGGCCAGGTAGCGCTTGCCCGGAGTCTCAAAGTTATAGCCCTGATACGTTCCGGGGTTGTAGTGGAAATTTGATGAGAGGAATGACGACAGCCCATCAAGGTCGCTCGCCAGGACTCTCGTCATGTTTCCCGTCACCGGTGCGCTTCCCGGGTTGGCGGTGAA
>Ga0182021_10011222_pt1 | contig 10627 bp, 11 predicted proteins | sample 612E3MmetaG_FD_120493 | JGI IMG/M metagenome (GOLD analysis project Ga0182021, IMG submission 120493) | Permafrost microbial communities from Stordalen Mire, Sweden - 612E3M metaG (Illumina Assembly) | ecosystem: Environmental > Terrestrial > Soil > Wetlands > Permafrost | place: Sweden...
CAGATTTTTTCAGGGGATTTGCTGTTAAAAATAAGAAGGAATAAATAGCTTTAAAACAGTAATATTTTGAAGCCATTCATCTTTAAAGAATGCCGTTAAGTAAGTGCCTGATTGTTTTTCCGGTTGAGTTTAGTCGGTAAGCTCTGATATTGATGAATACTTTCCAGAATTGTGATAATAGATTTAATAATAATTCAGCGTATAACAATGTATAAAAATAATAGCCGAGAAAGTAGTAAATTCAAATGTTTTAGCCCGCTTCAATCTTTGTGTATCTGGATAATGAATTATCCTGCAATCGCCTACTTTGAATATACTAACCGTTACCAACAAGCAGTAGAAGGTCTTCGGCAGGAAGCCGCATAGAAGAACAAAACAAAGTGTTAAAAAAGTTATGTAAATTTAATTGCCTGCCGATCACATATCTTTTAGCACCAATTATTCGTAGTTTTTGCATCATAAATATGAAATTAAAAGAAGCGAAACAAGTCAATTTTAAATAATATTTTAAAACTCATTATTCTACAATTAAAATTAATGCAAATGGCAAACCATAGTTTCACAACAGAATCACCGGAGAACTACCAACAAAAATGCTGCTGCGCTTTAGTTCTTGATGTATCCGGTTCCATGGATGGAGCACCTATTATTGAATTAAATAATGGACTTCAAGATTTTTACCGAGACATTCAGACGGATTCAACTACAGCTGATCGTCTTGAAGTCGCAGTAATTGAATTTAGCGATTCAATTAAGACTCTGATAGACCCAAGTTTAGTTTCAAATTTTACTATGCCGACTCTCACAACAAAAGGTACAACAAAACTCGTTGATGGGGTTAGGGAAGGAATCAATGTTGTCCGTTCAAGAAAAGCTTGGTATAAACAAACTGGACAACCTTATTATAGACCATGGATTATTTTAATTACTGACGGTGGGCCTGACGGCGGTCAAGATGTACCTGGGCTAGCTAAAGAAATCAGAGATGGAGTAAGCAAAAAAGAATTCTTCTTTTTTGCAATTGGGGTTCAGGGTGCGGATATGAATATGTTGAAAACCATTTCTGATCCTTCAATGCCTGCCGCTCAATTACAAGGTTTGAAATTCTCAAATTTTTTCAAATGGTTAAGTGCATCAATGACAACTGTAACTAACTCGAAAGATGGCGATAAAGTTAATTTGCCGAACCCTGCTGGTTGGATGATAGGGATGACAGTATAATTCATCTTTTGTTCATGAAAAAACTAAAAATCAATAATATAAAACAGCATCTCAATCAAACTTTATTAATGTCAAAAAAAAACAAAACCATACTTAGTCCACCTAAAACAAATCAAACTATTCAAACACCTAATAATAAATTCCTTACAATTGATTACAATTTAACTAAATCGTTTTCGAATGTAAATTATAGTCAAACTAAATCAAGATCAGGAAATGATGATTGGTTTTTGGTTGGGGGTTCTTCAATTGGTAAATCACACATTTCAAGTAACAAGCCCTGTCAGGACAATCACTTCTGTGCAAGTATTAAAGAAGGTTGGGGGATTTCTGTGATATGTGATGGAGCAGGTAGTGCTGAGAATTCTCATTTAGGTTCTGAATTTGTTTCAATAAAAACTGTTGAAGTTTTCGTTGATTTTTTACAGTCGAACAAATTCGTTTCCAACAACAAGTTACCCAATGAGCAAGAATGGCAGAGTATTGTAAATCTTGGTTTTAGAAGCATATACAACTCTCTGTCAGACTTTGCAAATGAGAAAAGAATTGATTTCAACTCAATTGCTTGCACTGTAATAGTAATAGTATATACTCCTATTGGTTTATTATCTGCCCACATTGGCGATGGTAGAGGTGGTTATTGTAATGTAAATGGTGTATGGAAATCTTTAATTACACCACACAAAGGCGAGGAAGCTAATCAAACGATTTTTATTACTTCATCACGTTGGATTTCCACTAATGTCTTTAAAATGTCAGATGTTTTAGTCCCCGAATGTCGGATTATTGCCGAAAAAGTAATTGCATTCACCCTAATGTCTGACGGTTGTGAAGCGCATGCATATGATTGCAGCAAAATGGACGAGGAGACAAGTAAATGGATGGATCCAAATGTACCCTCTGAAAAGTTTTTTAATCCACTTTTGAGGCAATTAAAATCTATGTATGATAATAAAGTTCCATTAGCTGAGATTACTTCAAGTTGGTTAAAGTTTATTGAAGAAGGAACAGTCGGTCTGAAAGATGAAGCAGACGACAAAACTTTAATTCTGGGAATTACTATTTAGCAAATGGCTCAAACAGTTTACACAAATACAAAAATTCTAATTTATTTGGATGATAAACCACTTGCTTCTGCTGGTGGTGAAGGAACTGTGTATTGTGTAATATCCACTGGTACATACCTAAACTCATGTGTGAAAATTTATCATCCTCCCAAAAGAACCATAGCAAGAAGGAATAAGATAGAGTTCATGATTAAAAACAAACCGAACGTATTATCTTCTTCGAGCTATGTGATTTGCTGGCCAACAGAAATGGTATTTGACAATAATGGTAATTTCCTTGGATTCCTCATGTCATTAGCATTCTCAGGTAGTGAGAGCCTTTATGAATTAACACGAACTAAAACGCCAAAACAATTACAACAACAATGGAGCAAGTTTGACAGGTCATTACAAAGTGGCATAGAGAAACGATTAAGAATTTGTGTAAATATTGCTATCGCGGTTCACTCAATTCATCAATCAGGTAAATATGCGATTGTTGACTATAAGCCTCAAAATATTTTAATAACTAGTGATGGTAAAATTTCAATTACAGATGTTGATTCCTTTCAAATTGCAAACAATGGAGTTGTAATATTTCATTCAGAAGTAGCAACTCCCGAATATGCCCCTCCTGAATCAGCAAGAATAAATCCATCAAAATCTATGATTTCGGATAGTTGGGATAGATTTTCCTTTGCAGTTTCATTTTACGAGATTCTTTTTGGAATCCATCCATTTGCCGCATCCTGCGATAGTCAGTATCAAACAGCAACTACAATTGGTGATAAGATTCGAAATGGGCTTTTTGTACATGGTTCAAAGAAAAAATATCTTACTGTAATTCCGTCAATTCATAACAACTTTAAGCATCTTCCAGCTTCTTTAATCCAACTTTTTTTCAAGGCATTTGATGAAGGTCATACAAACGACAAAGCAAGGCCAACAGCAGAACAATGGGGTAATGCAATTTATGCAGAGCTGAAATCCAAAAAAGGAATAAAAGCGCACACCATATTTTCGCCGCAACGGAATATATCTCCAATAACCACCATAAATAGAACTACAATTGCTTCTAATACTACAACTTACACAAGGCCTTCCCCACAAACTACAACAACTGGTAAAACTAAAAATATTTATACAACAATTCTGATATGGCTATTTATTGTTATAGCAGGGGTAGCTTTTTTTGCTTTCTACAGGAACAAAACTGCTAAAAACACAATTAACAATACTACGCATACTACAATTTCTTCAGTCAACAGAACCGGTTACATAAGCGCTAAAGAATTTGCCAATATAAGAAATGGTCCTTCTACTAATTATGGAATAATTGCAAAAAAATATCGGGGAGAATCAGTTTATGTCATAGAAAAAGATTTAGCAACAGATTGGTATAAAGTCAGGTATATCAGTAATGGGAATATTGGTTATATTTCGAATGAATTAATTAGTTTTGATCAGGTAAAGACAATTGAACCACAAATTCCACCTAGTAATGTTGGTAGGACATCCACACAAAGTACATCAAAACTCACAACGATAGAGGAACCTTTTATAAGCCAAAAGGTAAATGGCTCATCACCATCAGATACAAAAGAACCAATTCGAAATGTAAGATCAGAAACGAAATTATTGTCAACCACAAATGATATAAAACCAAATCCTTATGGGACAGGTAACGGCCAGGTTACAATTTATCATACTTGTTCTGATTGCCGTAATGTGAAGATTTCAATTGATAGTTATTATTCCGGGACTTTGACAAAATATTATCTGGACGGAAGTCCTGAATGCGGAATTCAATCCGATGGCGGGTCAATTGTAAAAAACCTTTCAAAAGGTAACCATATCGTAACTGCAAAAGACGACTACGGAAATTTTTGGAGCGGCTCTGTTAATATAAATGAATCTCAGTGTAAAACTTATGCTTTACAAAATTTCATAAAGGCTAATCCTTATGGCAACGGTAACGGATCAGCAAGTTTTTGGACTGATAACGATGTAATTTACAAGCTATACATTGATGAAAATTTTCAAAATAATATTCGTCAACATTTTTCAGGAGGAGACCCAGTTTGCGGTCAGGCTGGCACTGTGTCAATAATTTTACCAGCAGGAAAGCACAGTTTTATGGTAAAGAATGATAAAAGGGAAGTGGACGACCTTTATTATTCTCAGGAAGATGATAAGGTTTGGAAGGGAACATTTTATGTCATCGCTGGTCAATGCATAAGTATAAAAGTAAATAAAGGGTACTGATCATGACAAATTATTTTCATAAAGGCTTTAATTCAGTTTACTATCCCAGGGTACATTGTCCTGTTTGTAAGGAAGAAATCTACTCAAACGCATTGATTTGTCCCAATTGTAGAACTGATTTTACACAATCTCATAATAGCAGGAGAACTGACTGGCAAAGCGGAGCAATGAAAATTGTTCTATTAATTTCATGCGTTGTTGCCCTTTCAATTTGCTTTACTAAAGCTCCGGTTATCTTAGGATTAATAGCAGGGCTTGCTCTATATGGTTTTGGTTATGCAGTAGTTCAAAAGATTCAAAGTTTTAAAAATTATCATCACAAATAAAAATTATATTCTATGGGTCACTTTTCAGTAAGAGTTATGTACGATAACGGGAAACCAGCGAGAGATATAGGTGTAATGGTTTACTATGATGGATTCTTGGCCGGATTCGAAGAAAAAAGAACACATTCGGACGGATGGGTAGAGTTTCATAATCGTGAAAATAAATCTGGAACGATATGGGTTCATGGTCATAAAATGGGTTCGCATTCTTTGGATGATGGTAAAACCTATTCATTTACAATCTGATTCTTTCGTTAGATAACCATCTGAATATTAAACGAATAATCGGAGGAGCATCTTGTTTGGGTTTCAACTAAGACTGAGATAAACACAATTGGTTGCGTTTATTGAGTTGTTATATGCGACTTTATAAAATTGACCAAACTGACTGACTTGATAATTTTTCAAAAATAATGTTTCACTTTAGGGAAACATTTGTATCTTTGCAATGTGAACAAAAAACAAAAATATAGAGAGATTACATTTTTCAAGGACTACTTTCAGGACTTCTTCAGTAAACAATCAAAAAAAGTAAAAGCCAAAATAGTCTGGACTTTTGACTTAATTGAAGATCTCCCAAGAGTTCCCGAGACATATCTTAAACATATTGAGAACAAAGATGGACTATACGAAATCAGAGTTCAACTCAGCAGTGACATTTTTCGTATCTTCTGTTTTTTCGACCAGGGAAAATTAGTAGTGTTGGTAAACGGATTCCAAAAGAAAACTCAAAAGACACCAAAAAAAGAAATTGAATTGGCAATTAAATTAAAAGCAGATTATGAAAACGAAAAATAAAAACTTAACCACTCTTGAAGAGTTTAAAGAGAAAAACTACGGAAAACGAGGGACTAAAGAACGCGATGAACTTGAAGCTGGTTATGAAAACTTCAAGATTGGTGCTTTGATTCACAATGCTCGTATCGAAAGAGGAATGACACAGGAAGAACTTGCTGAAAAAGTCGGAACAACAAAATCATACATTTCTAAGATTGAGAATAATATTAAAGAAGCTCGTATTTCGACACTTCAAAAAATAGTTGAACTTGGTTTTGGTGGACACTTAGAACTCTCTATTAAACTGTAACTTACGTCTTACCAGAAGGAAGAAAAGCCGCATTTGGTGAACGTAATCCGCCATCCGAAAAGTACAATCGGAAATGGTTGAGGAAGAGCCAATAAGTTTTATCTTTGGGATATTTTATTAAAAATGGGCAATCAGGTACCGGATCTCAAGATAGACAAAAAAGCAGCCGTAGAGTCAATGTTTGATTCAATTGCATGGAGATATGATTTTCTCAATCATTTTTTGTCATTCGGCATAGATCATCTCTGGAGAAGGAGAGTTATCAGGATAATATCAAAGTCTTATAAAAATCCTAATATTCTGGACGTCGCAACAGGAACCGGCGACCTGGCAATTGCTGCAATGAAACTTAAACCGGTAAAAATCACCGGTATTGATATTTCACGGAAAATGCTTGAGATTGGTAAAGAAAAAATTGAACAAAAAGGCTATGCAGGAGTTATAGAACTGATGGAAGGCGATTCGGAAAACATAAGTTTTGGAGATAATCTCTTTGATGTGGCAATGGTCGCATTTGGTGTCAGGAATTTTTCTGATCCTCTGAAAGGTTTATCTGAGATCCGAAGAGTTGTCCGTAACGGAGGAATGCTGATTGTGCTTGAATTTTCCAAACCATCAGGTTTCCCGTTCAGAACTATTTATAATTTTTATTTCAGAAGGATTCTTCCTTTTTTCGGAAGACTTTTTTCAAAAAACGACGATGCCTATAACTATCTGCCCGATTCGGTCATGAAGTTTCCTGATAATGAGAAGTTCATAAATTTACTTTCACAGGCAGGTTTTTCTGATAATCATCAGATAAAACTGACAGGTGGAGTGGCCAGCATTTATACCGGCATCAAAGTGCTGATGCAATAATTGAAATTCAAATCAGTTTATTATCTTGTAAGTCCATAACCAAGTAAAACTCGCGCTAGAATTGAAAAAAAATATCCTCACTGTTTTAATAATGTTTCTCTTATTTCTTGTCCACAACATTTCATATGGACAAAAACAGAAACCCAAAAACGAATCCTGGTACGATGATAAGTTTCTCCATTTCGGTTTCAGCCTGGGATTTAATACTATGGATTTCAATATAACTCCTTCCCAGACTTATCTGGCTAAGGATTCTCTCTATCCCAAAGTGAGTGTTCTCAATCCCGGAATTAATATACAGATAGTTACAAACGTACGGCCAGGAAAATATTTTGATATAAGGTTTCTTCCTGGTGTCTCTTTCGGACAGAGAATTGTCAGATTCTATAAAAACAGGGTCCTCTATAATGATCAGCAAAAACTCGAATCTTCATTTCTTGAGTTCCCTCTTCTGTTAAAATACAAGGGAGACAGGTTGAATAATGTAAGACCGTATGTCATCGGAGGTTTTAATTTCAGGTATGATCTTGCCGGGAAAAAAGAGTTTGACGAGCAGAAAGCTGTCTATATCCGGATTAAACGACCTGATCTTTATTACGAATTGGGAACCGGATTGGATTTTTACCTTACATATTTTAAACTTTCAGTTGAATTGAAGATGTCGAACGGCTTTGGTGATGTACTAGTAAGGGAAGCCGCTCCTGGGCATCCTGAATTTTATAACGCCATTGAAAAAATGAAGTCGCAGATATGGGTACTGGCTTTTCATTTTGAATAAAAATGATCAGACAGGTTCAGATAAATCTTAGCCCATCCGCTGCAGCGGATGAAACTGCAATAAAAAAAATCGCGGCAACCCTTTCAGGCATCGGTCAAAATGATATTTCTGCTGTCAGGGTGATCAGGAGATCGGTCGATGCAAGAAAACAGAACATCAGGGTCAATCTTACCGTTGAAATATTTTCAGGCGATGATTCCGGTTTGTATTCCATCAGCCCTTTTCTGCCTGTTGATGTGTCTCTTAAGAAAGAAATAATCATCGTCGGAGCGGGTCCGGCCGGCTTGTTTGCTGCGCTCAGACTTATTGAACTTGGATTACGTCCTGTGATAATTGAGAGGGGTAAAGATGTTTCATCCCGTAAAAAGGATATTGCCAGAATAAGCCGGGAACAGATTGTAAATCCTGAAAGTAATTACTGCTTTGGTGAAGGAGGCGCCGGAACCTATTCGGACGGGAAGCTTTATACGCGATCGAAGAAGCGGGGAGACAATACCAGAGTTCTCGAATTACTTTGTCTGCACGGTGCTAACAGGAATATCATGTATGAGGCTCATCCTCACCTTGGTACAGATAAGCTGCCGGGTATAATCTCAAATATCAGAAAATCGATAATCGATGCAGGTGGTCAGTTTATCCTTGAAAAGAAAGTGACTGATTTTATACTTGAAGGCGATTCAACCAGGGGAGTTATTACTTCTGATAACGATAAATACCTGTCTGAGTACCTGGTACTTTCAACAGGACATTCTGCAAGAGATATTTACAGTATTTGCAATAATCACGGTATTGAGCTTGAAATGAAGCCTTTCGCGATGGGAGTAAGGGTCGAGCATCCGCAGGAGCTGATAGACAAAATTCAATACCATGGAAATTCAAGAGGCGAATTCCTTCCCGCTGCATCATATTATCTCGCAAAACAGGTCGACGGAAGGGGTGTTTATTCTTTTTGTATGTGTCCAGGCGGATTCATTGTTCCTTCTGCAACATCACAGGAGGAGGTTGTGGTAAACGGAATGTCACCCTCCGAAAGAAATTCACCTTATGCTAATTCAGGTATAGTTGTCGAAATAAAACCGGAAGATCTTGTAAAGTATAGTAGTTCCGGTGTTTTAGCCGGACTTGAATTTCAGAAAGAACTCGAACGTGAAGCCTGGAAAAACGGAGGACATACTCAAAGGGCTCCTGCACAGAGGCTGGTTGATTTTGTTTCGGGAGAAACATCCGGATCACTACCGAAGGTCTCATATTTCCCGGGAGTAACAAGTTCCCCGCTTCACAGCTGGCTTCCGAAGGGGATCGGCAGACGTCTGAGGGATAGTTTCAGGCTTTTCGGGCAGGTGATGAACGGTTACCTGACAAATGAGGCTGTGGTTCTTGGAGTCGAATCCCGGACTTCTTCTCCGGTAAGGATCCCACGAGATCCTGAAAGACTTCATCATATAAGGATTTCCGGTTTATATCCCTGCGGAGAGGGATCCGGCTATGCCGGAGGAATAGTCTCCTCAGCAGTAGATGGAATGAGAGCTGCGGAGGCAATATCACAAAAACTTTCATCCGTTTCTTCTTTACGGTAATTCATCTTTTTTCTTCATACAATATACATTTTATCCGCCTTTGTTTACCCCTCTGACTCCCGCGGGGGGAAAACGAAACAAAGGCCCTCTCTGTCTCGCAAAGAGGGGCTATTTAGGTTCTCTCCCTCAACTTGAAAAGGGAACAGGGTGGTTTCCTCCTTCTTTTCATTGGTTATCAACAATTTAAAACTTTAGAATGTGCGCAGGCAAACCGGAAAAGGTGCGAACCTTGCCCTTTTTGGTGGCGCCATTATGGCCTTGTGTAGCGGGCGCACAAAAAGGGAGGCGCAAAAGAACCGAGGAATCCCGCATAGCGGGATGACGAGCTCGGCGAAGCCAAATGAACATAATTCAAAAAAATAAAAGAGGGCTCCATCTAGAGATATTGACGGCTATGCCATCCAGGGTCAGGGGTAAACGAAGAGCTAAGGAGCTCGACGAAGTCAAAATCAATCATGTTTTGTTCTAGATTACCTATACTCATAAAATATTATTTAGATTTGTCTATAAGATTTTACCATGGTTAATCCCTTTAAGAAACCATACAAAGAGAAGGAAAGCTCAGGAGAAAAGATTACCTCAATCCTCCTTTTCGGTCTGTTTATTTTTCTGTTCCTTTTCCTGTTCAAACCATTCGGTCTCTCTCAGTTAAAGACGTTTCAGCAGTTCTACATTACTCTTGGATTTGGTCTGGTTACAACATTTATGCTGGTTGTTTTCGTGTATCTGATTGATCCGGTTGTAACTAAATATAACTGGACATTGGGAAAAAGTATCCTCTGGGATATATTTATTGCCTCAAGCATTGGCGTTGCTAACTATTTTTATACCACAATTATTTTCAATCAGACACTTGAGTTCAAGTATGTGTTAGTTTTCATTTGGACTGCCATCCTTGTCGGAAGCATTCCTGTTACAATCAGATATATAATTACATTCAACAGGATTTACAAAACTGCATTAAAAGAAGCTTCAATTCCAACCGAAGAAGTCATTTGGCAGAATGAAATCCTGATCATGGCAGGAAATCCGAAAAACGAATTTTCAATCAATCCACGGAATATTGTTTATCTCTCATCGAATGATAATTATGTGACAATTGTTACATTTAAAGCAGACACTGTGAAGAAGACGCATCTGCGTGGTACCCTTCGGGCTGCGGAGGAAGAGCTTAAACGGAACAGCTCGTTTATCAGGTGTCATAAATCTTACATTATAAATGCGGAATATGTTGACCATGTTACAGGTAATTCCCAGAATATGAAAATAAAGCTTACCCTGCCCGGGCTGGAAATTCCTGTTTCCAGGTCGAGAGCTTCACTTATTGCAAAAAAATTTATGTGATTCGTGGATTATTATCTTAAACGGCTTGTCACTTATATAACTTTTTACCACTGATCTTAGGAATTCACCCCTTCAGTTTTACCATTAGCCACTTTTGAGGTTTGTTGGCCACATTTATTTTGCGG
>Ga0182021_10011224_pt1 | contig 10626 bp, 8 predicted proteins | sample 612E3MmetaG_FD_120493 | JGI IMG/M metagenome (GOLD analysis project Ga0182021, IMG submission 120493) | Permafrost microbial communities from Stordalen Mire, Sweden - 612E3M metaG (Illumina Assembly) | ecosystem: Environmental > Terrestrial > Soil > Wetlands > Permafrost | place: Sweden...
CTTCGGCAGCATCCTCCAGGGCGCCAAGGGCAGCGGGATTCTCGGCGAAGGCCAGTCCAAGCCGCGCCTTTTCAAAGGCCACCAGCAGACCTCCGAAAACGTCATCTGGAGCTACAAAGGTCCAGCGTGCGATCACTACCAGTACGAACATGACTTGCTATTCGACGCCATCCGCAACGACCAGCCCTACAACGAAACCGAACGCTGCGCCAAATCCTGCTTCACCGCCATCATGGGCCGCATGGCTTGCGAATCGGGGAAAATGATCACCTGGGACGAGGCTTTGGCCTCCAAGACCGAGCTGGCGCCCGGACTCGACAACTACACCTGGGATTCCAATCCGCCGGCCATGCCCGACGCTAATGGTCGCTATCCCATCGCCATGCCCGGCCAAACCCCGGCGGTCTGAGCTAAAAGCCAAGGCGGGAGCACGCCCGCCCCGGGCGCATTCGCGAGTCGTTGGTAGGGACGCATTCCACTGCGTCCCTATCTATCTTCCAGCGAATTGATCAGGGACGCAGTGGAATGCGTCCCTACCGGTTCTACCAAGGACTCGCGAATGCACCCCGCGCCCCGGGCGCCGGGTTTTACCCTTGTGTCAACCCCTTGGCAGGCGCATAATCGCTGAGCAATCGCTGTCGTGGCTTTTTCGCGCGGGTGACCCGGCACGAACCGGTGCCACGGAGTTGATGGCCGTGAATTCGTTGGTATGACTGTGACGCGCACTTTACGATTGGCAATTGGGGTGATGGTCGGCTCATGCGTGTTCGTCGGCGGGATTTGGGTTTTGATCCATTCTCTCGGCAATGACGTAACACTCTATCGAGGAAAACCGATCTCATATTGGTCTGAGCAGTTGACTCGCCAGCAGCCGAGCGATCAAGCCATGCTGATGTTGAACGACGTCATCATTCCCTATCTTACAAATCAAATGTTCTCCGACACCAATGACTCCAGGATGAGAATGGCCCTGATCGAGCAGTTAAATGGATTGCCTGGAATTCATATATACTTCACACCCCAGGAAGGGCGTCGTGTTCAGGCAATCAACGACTTGGGCAGTCTTGGGCCGAGAGCGAAAGCCGCTGCCCCGGCACTTTTCCAAGCACTCGAACATAAGGATGACTTGCTGTGCGGTCCGGCGGCGGCAGCCCTGGTAAGAATTCAGGCTGAACCGGATCAGGCCATCCCGGCATTGATCGGTTGCTTGCTGGATCGCGAGGGACGCGGACGGCCCGATGTGGTCAAGGCTCTCGGCGAGTTTGGACCCAAGGCCAGGGCGGCGGTTCCAGTGCTGGTGAAATTATTGGCAGACCGCAGCTCGAAAGATATCATCGAGGCAGTACCCGCCGCCTTGAAAAAAATTGACTCTGACACGGCACTTAAAGTGGGCGTGAAGCAGCCGTGAAGGGTCAGACCGGAGGTTGGGCCGATCCCAAGTGAGAGAGCGCCGAATGTGTTGAGCGACTCTTATCGAGGAAATCGAAAGCTTGTGCCCCCGCCTGAAAGACCTGGGTCACAGCATTACGGTGTCAAAAGTTTTCTGCTCTGCGCCTTTACCAGCCCAGAGACATTCCACGCCACGACGCCTCCGACCGCGAAGGCCAAGCATAGTCCTGCTAACGCCCACGAGATAAGCGGCTTTAGTGTATATTGCAGCATGGGACTGGCCGCGGGGACGGCAGAATCCAGAATCTCGGCTTGAATGGCTGCGGGTTCTTGCGGAGAAGCAACAGGATGATCCCGCAGATGGTCACGATATGTTTCCCCAAGGGCGTTGGCCAGCCTGGCGGCTTCCTCGGCTCTCTCACTGAAGACGCGAATTTCGATCAGACAGGTGCCAGGAATGCGGCGCACTTCTATCCTATGCTTCAGCCACTTAATCGTCTCCACCGTCTTCAGAGAGGAACCGTCGCTGGTGTATATCCTGCCCCACTGCCTGTTCAGATCCAGCTTTTCGATCACTGCGCGGAGGGTCTTCTCGGAACGGATGACGTTACATTGAGTCTTGATGAGTTCTGGATCATAAACGGCGTAACTGCCTGGCGCAGTGCCCAGTCCCACACGATCCGGCGTGGCCAGGCGGAGCCTCAACCGCGCCGTGCTGCGATACCATTCCGGTGAGACAACTGCGTCGAGAACTCGTGCGCCAACCACCAAAAGAAACACGGTGATAAAAACGGCGGGAAAAACGTTTGGGGTTTCTGGATACCTCTTCCTCAGGAAGACGAACCAGTCGGCAACACCTCCCACCACGAAGGCGAGCAATAACCCAGCCGCCGTCGCCACCGCAAGATTCACCGAGGATTTCAACATGCTGACGCCCAGCACAACGAAAAAGACAATCACAAAAAGCCATGGCAGAACATCGGTCACCATTGGCGCTTTTCTCCTGAAGGCGACCCAGACAACAGCCGATCCAGCCGCCACGCCGAGCAGAATTTCTCCCAATGCGTCGCGAGCAACTCCCAGCAGTGTCCTGAGTCCCTCCGGTCTGCTCACGGTCTGCGCCCCCTTCATCACTTCTGCCTTGAGGGGATTGAAGACGGGGAGCCGCACACGCCTGAGAAGATTAGCCTGATATTCGCGATAGGTCTCTCCCAGGGCATTGGCAATTTGGGCGGCCTCCTCCCGATCCTCGCTCCGAACGCAGACATCTATCATGTTGGTGTTCCGGACTGGACGCACCTCGATCTGCGTTCTTAACTGAGCAATCCGGTCCGGGATAGCGCGGCTTGCCTGGGCTGCAAGCGGCGGTTTGCGCTGCGTCTGGTTGGTGCCAAGCGCGTTCATGACCTGAGCCAGGATCACTTCAGAGCGCATTACCTCACACTCGGTCTGTACGAGGCGAGGATCGTAACCCCCGACCGCATGAGGCCCGGAGTTGCCCTCCCCGGTGTTGTCCTCGTTGGGCGCCAACTTGATCCGGACCGTGCTTACATACACTCTCGGTGCCGAAAAGGAGCGGATGGCGCTCACTCCAAGAATCAATGCAGAAACGGTCGCAGCCACCGCCAGAAAGACTCGCCCCGAGCCCGGGCGGCTGAATATGGGTGCGATCAACTTCCTTAACATGGTTTTGTGCGTGTTGCCATAGCGCTGCAATCCGGCCGCTCAACTTGGCCTGAGTGCATGCATCACCAGAGAGTTCAAGTCAATCGCGATATGCGCCAGAACGGGAGGCAGAATCCGATTGGTTTTCGCATAGTAGCACGCAAGGACCATGAAACCACCAGCATGAGCCAGTGCCGGTGGCCCGCCCTGGTAGAAATGATAGGAGACCTGGACCGCCACGCTGCAGAAGATGGCGAATGGCATGCTCCCGGTGAAGCGTCTGACCTCCGTCATCAGATATCCTCGGACGATCAGCTCCTCGAAAGTCCCATTTAGAATAGCGCCGAGAACCGGAGCCATGGAAATAGAAGTGCCAAACACGTAATTCCCGATGTCGGCCACCTGCGGTTGGTGACCACTCAGCATCTCAGCCACCCAAAAGGTTATTGGCAGAAGAAGCCGATCCGCCAGTCCAGCACCAAGAGCCAATGAGAGGGCTACGGCTACGTCCCTTGATGTCCAACGCAGGCCAAGGTCCCGAAAAGCTCGCGAACTGCGATCAAGCACGTAGCTAAGCAACCCCAGTACAGCGGCGTCGTATAGTATCTCGTAAACATCTTGGGCGAGTCTTGATTTTGCCGGCTGGTCAGAAATAGTTGTGTGCCCGAGGAAAACCTCAAAAGAACCGAGAATACTACCCGCGAAGGCGACAAATAGGACCAGGGAGAATTCGAAGATACGAACGCGGCGCGAGTCTCCTCTTGAGACCTGCGACCACGCGGAATCTGAGACCGCATTCTCGCGTGCGGGTGGGTGCGCCGCTTGCATCTGGCACCAGCTTGAGTTGCGAAAAAGCACGTAGCCAAGAATCCCCAAGGCACCCACGTTGTGCAGAATATAGTGAATCCAGTCGGAGATGTCGCTCGGGCGAGTGAGGCTGAGCGAGCCTCGAGTCAGATAGAGATGGTATCCCACATAAAAGACACCGCTCTGCGACAAAGCGAATAGCACCAGGAACCATTCGAGGATTCGCACTCCCAGTGACTTCTGGTTCAACGACGGCGGCGCACCGGTGGAATGAACCCCCTGGTCGAAATGGGCTGACGGAACCGCATCCGGCTTGGACAACCCCGCACCTGAAAGCTCGGTACCGCAACCGGCACACAGAAGAGCGTCACCCCCGTTTTCCAGGCCGCAGTTGGAGCACGCCTTCATTCGATACGAGATTCGTGCTCCTTTCATCCGTCCAGGAAACCGAGAGAAGGCTTCGCCCCAAACCAAGCTCGACCTTTCGGCCGATTGCAGCATGGGCATTGGGCTTCCATCAGTGGCGATGGTTGACTACGCCTTGGCTTGGAGCAAGACCATATTAGACCCTCTGCAATCCAGGCCAGCGGCATCGTCGTCTGCCAACCCAATTCCCCGGCCAACTGCTCCAAGCAAAGGCCGACCGCGGGTCCTCCGCTTTGAGCCCCTTCGCCCGTGCCGGCTTCAAATCATCCGGGAAGTTCGTGTATGGGTTGGGGCCAGGCAGGCCTTGCAGGGGTCAGAACAATGTTTCTCCACAGCGCGATATGGCCCGCAGCGGCACGCGGCAACGGCAGTCGGCAGCGCTAAGAAGCGCTTCCCGAGGGTGGTTGTCACGGGATGCTCTGCCTTCAACCTCGCCGCGCGCTCCGGCCCGGCCCCCAGATCTGGCCGCGCGTCCCCCGCCCGCTTCGGCACGCCGCCCTTGTCCCGTGGCCCGCCCTTTTGTTGACACTTTTCTTGGTTTTCAGATTGACGCCAGCCTTGTCCGGTTTTCCAGCACCACAGGCCAATGAGCCGTTGCCGGGCAAAGGCGATAATGGCCCGTTTGCGCGCTCGCCGATGGGCCTTGGGGTTAAGCAGGATCGGCTGCCACTTTTTGACCGGGTAAGCGACTTGCTCTCCGCCGGCTTGAGAGTTAGAACTTGGTTTGTATGTATTCATTTGCTGGTGGACGTGCCAATTTCGTTGCGCGTCCTCCAGCATTCATGCCATCTATCAGTTCAGGCCATCTATCATTTAGTCATGCTGCGTTATTCTCAACATTGGTCCACGGCGATGATCCTGCTCGCGGTGCTCGCATTTGCGGTGGGGCCTTCGGCGCTCGGGTTGCTGATCGTCCGTCGGCGGCGGCAGGCGGCCGATTTGCGCCGCGAGCACGATGTGCTTGGGTTTACGTTCAACGTGGTCGGCGTGATCTATGGCGTCATGCTGGGCTTCGTGCTGGCGGCGATTTGGGGGGAATACACGCACACGGACGAGATCGCGACGCGCGAGGGCGTCAGCCTGAGGAATTTGCACCGGAATTCCTACGCGCTGCCGGCCACCAATCAGGTGGCGATTCGGGCGGCGCTCATCGCGCACGCACACGCGGTGGTTGAGGACGAATGGAAAGCTCTCCGGTACCGGCAGGAGAGCCGGCTCGCGCAGGAAACCATGGAACGGGTTTGGCAGAGGTACTACGCGGTGAACCCGGAAACGGAGGCTCAAAAAGTCTGGCTGGCCGAATCCATCCGCACGCTCAACGAAATGGCCTTGTTGCGGCGCGTCCGCATCCTGGCGGCGGAACAAACCGTCAGCGCGGTCATGTGGGTGCTGCTCCTGTTCGGGGGCGTGGCAACCTGCGGGTTCATGCACGCGTTCGGCGTCGAAAGGTTCCGGGCGCATCTGCTCATGACCGCCACCGTCGCCGTTTTGATCCTGCTGATTCTCTACATGATCTACGCCCTCGACAACCCGTTTGGGGGCGAGCCCCATCTCACGCCGGAAGCCTTCATCCGCTTCCTCAAGGCCCACCCAACCCCCGAGTAAGACCGCGGGGGCTGAGGCGCTTTCCCAAGACCTTGTTTCACTGGCAACCAAGGGAGGAAACTCAGAACAGGGCATCAAGCCGGCTGCCAGGGCTGAATGGACTCGATGCGGTGCCGGTGAAGAACGTTGTGGATTTCGAACTCGACTTCGTCGCCAACCTTGTGGCCCAGGAGTGACTGGGCCACGGGGGACAAATAGCTGACGATGGCCTTTTCCGGGTCGGAATCCCAGGCGCCCAGAATCGTGAACTGCTCTGACTGGAGGGTGGCGAGATTGGTGGCGCGCACCACGGTGCCGACGCCGGCGACATCGGCGCGGGGGTTGGAGAAATCCGTGCCGCGGGCGCGGACGAGCTGCACCTCCAGTTCCGCCTTCTGGCGCATGAGGAGTTTCTGCATCTCCTTGGCGGCTTTGTATTCGTGGTTCTCGCGCAAATCGCCATAGCTGCGGGCGAGGGCGATCTCCTTGGAGTTAGCGGGGATCTTCTTTTCGACCAGCTCGTGGTATTCGTTCTTGCGCCGCTCCAGGCTGCTCCAGGAGACGAGCAGGCCGGTTTCCTGTTTGGTTTGGTCGCCCGAGATGAGCGACTTGATGGCCGGATAACTCTTTACGATGCGGGCCAGCAGCGAGCGTTTGTCCATGTCGTCGAAGCTGGCCGAAAGTTGCAGGGCGCGGGTGAGGTCTTTGATGACTTCGAGGTCGGCGGAGCCGATCAACTCGACCAGCAATTCCTGGTCTTCGAGAATATAATCGCGCAGGCGGTTGGAACGGCGCTCGTTGAACTGGTCGCGTTCCATGGCGGTGAGCATGGCGCGGAAGACTTCCGGGCCGAGGATGTCGGCAAAGGAATCGTTGCGGTCTCGGGCGAGCCAGAGCAGCAGTTCGCTGCTGGCGGTGTGCTGGCTGATCAGCCGGGCGAGGTTTTCCTTGAGCTGAGCAAGGCAGCCCTCTTGGATGAGCAAGCCGGCCAATTCGCGGCAGAGCTTGGCGGAAACGTTGTTGAGCGCGAGCAGGAGGGCCTCGTGCCAATGCTCGGCGTTGGCGGCCTTGAAGGACTCGAGTGCCCGGCGATGCTTGGCGGCCGGAAGCTGTTCCAATAGCGGGCCGAGTTGCACCCCGGGAAGCCAGATGCCCCCCGCTTGGAGTTCGTCGGCGCCGGGAGGCAACCCGGCCATTTCCCGAACATCGTCGCGGGCAAAGATGCCCTCCAGCGCCACCGCCGGCTGGTTGCGCTGGTAATTCACAATCTCGGCATTCAACGCCGCGATGATTTCGGCTGCCGCGGCCTGCTTGTCCGTCAAATCGTGCGCGCTCCGGAGCAGCTCGAGGACGACGCCGATGCGCGCCTTCAGACCCTTGGCCGCGCGGAACTCCTCGAGCAGGCGGTCCTGCAGGGAGACCTCCTGCTCCTGGTAAATGACCGGCTCGGTTTTCTTGAGCGGCACCTGGAAATGGCCGTCCTTCTTCAACTGACGTTTGGCGGCCTCCCACCACCGTTTCCAATCAGCGGTGACGATGGCGGGGACAAGCGCCTGTTGAATCTGGTCAACCGTTGCCTTGCCGCCGTAGCTGGTGAGGACGAGCTGAACGAGTGCGATGGGGCTGGCGGCGGCCATCTGCTGCAAGCCTGGGAGATCGGAAGCCTTGCGCGCCAGAATGTGGTCCTTGGGGATTGGCTGCAAGGATTCCGCAGCGAAGGACAGGTCCATCGTGTGGCCGGGTTTGTTATCGAAGTCAATGGTAAAGCGGGCGAACACGGTATCAACGGCTCGGATCTGTCCGAAGCCCCAGCTCCGATGTATGCAGAAGCCGCTGTCGGCCAGCAGAACCAGAGATTCAATGTGCTGACGCTCCAGTTTGCCCGCTGCCGCCATCTTTTCGAATTCTTCTCTCATAAAGTGCCTTAACGCTCGCGTTCCCCGAGCCGAATGGTTTTATTAAAGATTGTGAGCGGCCAAAAACCAAGAGAAATTGCATTGCGCGTTCTAGCGCGGCGCAAGACCGGTGAGTTTACGGAAGATTTGCTCGAGGCCGCCCTCGCCCCGGGCCGGCTTTCGCCCGCCGACCGGCATCTGTGCCAGGAGCTGGTTTATGGCGTGGTCCGCTGGCAGGCGACGCTGGATTGGCTGGTGGCGCGGAGGACGAAGGGCCGGACGCAGAAACCGAGACTGCAGGATCTGCTGCGGCTTGGGCTTTACCAGATTTTCTGGCTCGATCGCATCCCCAACCATGCCGCCGTGCATGAGACGGTTGAGCTGGCCAAACAAAGCGGGTTCGGTCCGCAAGCCGGCTTTGTCAATGCCGTGCTGCGCGGCTGCCTGCGGGAGTTCGACCTCACGAAGCGCCTGCTGGCAGACCTGAAAACGGAGCAGCCTCATTTGGGCTATTCCCATCCGGAATGGCTGGCGGCCCGCTGGCAGCAGCGCTGGGGCCCAGGCCGGGCGGCGGAGTTGATGTCCTGGAACAACACGCCGCCGAAAATGTTCGCCCGTGTCAACACCCTGAAGACGGACGCGGGCAAACTGCTGCCGCAATGGCGCGACGAGAATGTGGAATATGATTTTGTGCGCCACGACTGGGTGGAGGAGAACCTGGTTTTCGAGTTGAAATCGCATCCGCCGCTCAGCCGGCTGCCCAGTTTCCAGGAGGGCCTGTTCTACGTGCAGGACCCGAGCACGCTGCTGGCCGTGCGCGAACTCGACCCGCAGCCCGGTGAAACGGTGCTCGACCTCTGCGCCGCGCCCGGCGGGAAGCTGACCTACATGGCGCAATTGACGCGCAACGAGGGCCGGTTGTTCGCGCACGACCTGACGACCGGGCGCTTACAATTGATTGAAGAGAACTGTCGGCGCCTCGGGGTCACCTGTGTCCAGACGGTCCTGCCGTCAACGCTCGACTCTCAGCCGGCGGCCCTCTACAGCCGGGTGCTGATAGACGCCCCATGCTCGAATACGGGAGCAATGCGGCGGCGGGTGGATTTGCGGTGGCGGATTCGCCGCGACGAGTTCGGACGGCAGGGCGCGCGGCAATTGGAGTTGCTGCGCCAGGGCGCGGCGCTGCTGAAATGGGGCGGCACCCTGGTGTATAGCACGTGCAGCCTGGAACCGGAGGAAAACCGGGAAGTGGTGAGCGAGTTCCTGGGCGCGCGCACCGATTTCAAACTCGAGCGCGAGCGCGAATTGCTGCCGTTTGTGAATGGGACGGATGGGGCTTATGTCGCGCGGATGAAGTGCGGCCACTGATCGGGTCACCACACCCGGAATGGGACCGGGAAGCAATTCTGGCGGAAGCGTGCCCAAAGCCGCGAGGCGCGACCCAATCCGCGCGCCAATCACCTGGCTCAGATGCGTCCGCGAAACTCGTCCATCAAGCGAAGAACGCCCTCGCGGAGGTCGAACAACTCCTTCCGCGCTTCCGCAATCATCGTCTCCGGCAGGAGCTGCTTCGGCGCGACCGCTTCCAATCCGGCCTGGGACTTGTGCAAATGATCCAGCGCGCGTTTCAGGTACGCGACCGTGAACGCAGGGTCAGCAAAGCCTTCCCCGCGAGCGACGCCGGCCAAGGCTCCGGCCAGCTTGGCGCCGGCGGTTTGAAACTCAAAAATGAACTGCTCCAGGTCTTTATCGGCCAGCTTATCGAGGCCCAGTTGGTCGGCTTGATGCCAGAATTTAAACGCGCTTTCATAGCAGCGATGTTGCAGCGGGTGGCGGAGATCGCCGTCCTCGGCGCGAATCCAGTCAATGCCTTCGCGGTGCGGGTCCGGCTCGGGTTCGGGCTCCTTCAAGGCCTCTTCGCAGGCCGCGTTGATTTCCTCGATGCGCCGGTTTTCTTCCTCGGCTTCCTCCTCCGTCAGCTCGCGTTCCCAGCCCATCTCCTTCGCGATCTTCGCCTCGGCTTCGTCGGAGTCGCCGTACTTGTCCAGCAGCTCCATATATTTGTCCGTGCGCGCGTCGCACTCCTTCAAAAACTTCTCGTAATCGTGCTCGTCCCATTCTTCCTCGGGGTGCTTCTGTCCGCGCCGATGCCGCTCAACGCTTTCGGTGAGCCGGTTCATGAAATCATCCATGGCCGTGGCGGCTTGTGTCGCGCGGTCCTCCTCTTCCTGCGGGGTCAGCCGCCACGTCGGCGCGGAAACCGTCAGTTCATAATCCGCGCTCTCGATCACGACCCGCCCGTTCGCATCGCTGAACCATTCCAGATACAGGCAGTTAGCCGTATGCTCCGGTGGTTTCTCCTTCCGGCGAAGTATTTCCCGAGCCTCCTCCAAGGGCAGGTCAAAGACACGCACTTTTCGCGAGGCGGTGAGATCTCCGACGCTGCCGCGCTGGAGGGGATGGAGAGAATCAAGCTGCGGATGCGGAATGCGCTTCTGCGAATTGGTGAACGTGAGCAGGCAACCCGCCAGATCCGGCCAGGCGTTGCCCTGGAGCTCGAGCACGACCGGTTCGGCACGTCCCTCGACCCAGATTCTGCCGCGCACGATTCCTTTGGCGCGATTATCAATCTCGCCGCGCACTACGCTGTCATGAATCCGAAACGCCATGCCGGGATAATGCGAGGGCCGCGGCCCGATGACAATAGTGCAGCGATATATGTGCAGCCCCCCAGGGGGCGTTCAAGAAAGTGGCCAGTGCGTTTGGAGTTCAAGCTTTAGCTTGCGATCCTGTGCTGACGCAGCAAACAAGCTAAAGCTTGAACTCCAAAGTGCAGCCTTCGGTCTTTGACATGCTTGCA
>Ga0182021_10011225_pt1 | contig 10626 bp, 10 predicted proteins | sample 612E3MmetaG_FD_120493 | JGI IMG/M metagenome (GOLD analysis project Ga0182021, IMG submission 120493) | Permafrost microbial communities from Stordalen Mire, Sweden - 612E3M metaG (Illumina Assembly) | ecosystem: Environmental > Terrestrial > Soil > Wetlands > Permafrost | place: Sweden...
ACAGAATCGGAAAAGCAGGTCATGGGGAACCGGGTTGTGGGTAAATGGGAGGCTGTCGATTTGCCCTTTTTCCCCTATGACCCATGACCAATTTCCTGATTGGGATGAGCCCATAAAATGCCAGAACCTCCCCGCAAAATCAACCGGCAGAAAGTATTCATCGGAGTGATCCTGCTCTGCGCTGGTGTGCTGATGATGTTGATGGGGGAGGAATCCGCCTCTCCCATCTTCAAAACGATCCGGGTGGGTCTCTTCGGCCTGGGGATCTTCTTCTATCTCTGGGGGAGGTTCTTCTCCCGGGAAGATGCCTGAATAAATTCCCGGACCCGGGGAAGCAGGTAAAAATCTTCCAGCTCATACCGGGAGAGCTCGAGGGCGAGAAGACGAGCCCGTTCGGCGAGCGGCTGGTTCTTATCGATGATGATCAGCTTCCGGTCCAGGACCTTGCACCCGCCGCTGTGGATGGTGAACTCTTCGTCGGCAAGGCTTTCGTAGCGCACGTCGATCTCCAACCGGGCGGCAAGGCTCTCCAACTCCTGAAGAAGGAAAGAATCTGGCAAGCTGGGGTCCATTTGATTCTCCCGAAGTTAGACGAATTATAGATATAATAAGAATTAAAGAAAAGGAGAATAAGAAATTTTTCTTCCGACTTCTGGCTCCCGGATTCTGGATTCTCGAAAATGAAAGCCTATCTGGACATCGAAACTTCCTTCGGGGGCGAGATCACCATCATCGGGGTCTTCTGCCCCCCGGACCGGGTCATCCAGTTGGTGGGGGAAGACGTGAACAGCACCAACCTTTGGAATGCCCTGGAGGGGGTTTCGGAAATCCTGACGTATAACGGGGCCCGCTTCGACCTGCCGGTGATCAAACGCCTGGCCAGCCTGGACCTCGGCAAATATTTCCAATGCCGCGACCTGATGTACGACTGCTGGAGAAGAGACCTCTACGGGGGCTTGAAGAAGGTGGAAGAACGGCTGGGGATTGAACGGGGGTCCAAGGGAATCGACGGGATGGAGGCCATGCGTCTCTGGGAACGGTTCCGGTATGACCGGGACGAGGCCGCGCTCAAAACCCTGCTGGAGTACAACCGCGATGACATCGTCAACCTCTACCACCTGGAAAATCATCTGCAGCGCATTCCATCGAAGGAAAAAAGCTTGAGAAAAGCTCGTGAAACCAGGATAAGATGAACAGAACTTTTTTGGGCATCTTTGAATCGCATAGGCTGTTCTCCTTTCCTGGCTATTCTAAAACTTGGCGGTTTTGTTAGCCTGTTATAAAGGGAACAGCCTATTTTTTTACCTCTAAGAGTGCAATCCTTCGGTAGGCAAAAAGGGAGAGCTTCATTCCCCCTTGGGGAACCCCCGGGTTAACATTTCCGGCAAGAACCAAAAAGCAGCTTGGCTCCGGGGTGAGCCAAATAAGCTTCCCGGAACTTTCCGAGTCCCGGCGCGGGGCAAAGCCCTTTGCAACCATCCGGGAACGACGGGGCACACCCCGGGTGGCCGGTTTAAGAGCCCGCTTTGATCGGTACTCGCCTTCCGTGGCTCCGCGAACCCGGAGAGTTTTTCCCGTTCTTAGAGCCTTGGGCTCTGCAGACTTTCATTCACATTCCTTGGTGCCCTCAGCCGTCTTTTGCCTCCACCGGAAATAGCAAAGCCAGCTTATCATCTGGTAATATGGGAGAAAGAAAATCTCATGCATCCTTCTCTGCCGGATTGGGAGGACCTGGGAATATTTTTGAACTCCCGGACGGGGGGGAGGGGACGAAATAGGGCCAAGGGGGAAACGGATGGGAAGAAGAAGGATTCTCGAAGGGATACTGGCGGTCTCCGCTCTTCTGCTGATCCTGTTTCCGTCCGCAACGGCCCTGGCTGAACCGCTCGACAGATGGCAGGGAAGCAATCCTTTCTCCCAGGGCCATTCGCTCCGGATTTCCTACGGGAACGGCATCTTCTTGGCAGTAGGGGATCCGGGTGCGCTATATACTTCCCCGGACGGAGAGACTTGGACGGCGAGGAACTCAGGGACAAATCATTTGTTAAACGATGCAGCCTACGGCGGAGGCACATTCGTTGCTGTGGGGGAAGGGGGGACGATCCTTTCCTCTCCGGATGGAGTGGTTTGGAGGTCGCGCAACTCGGGGACCGGTTATGACCTCAACGGGGTGGGTTACGGGCAGGGCACTTTTGTGGCCGTGGGAGATGGTGGGGTCATCCTCACCTCCCAGGACGGCCAAACATGGGGGATGAATGATTCCGGGACCAATCAGGGGCTCAATAAAATTGCCTTCGGAAAGGAAAGGTTCGTCACCGCAGGGAGGAACGGAACCCTTCTCACTTCTCCGGATGGGACCGTTTGGACCCTGCAGGCCTCGGGAACACGCGGTGACCTGGATGGAATTGCTTATGGGAAAAATACCTTTGTGGCCGTGGGCGAGGCAATGCTTACCTCTCCCGACGGGTCCGGCTGGACCGAGCGAGCCGCAAGGACGAACCATCGATTCTTCGGGGTCGCCTACGGGAGCGGGGTTTTCGCGGCGGTAGCCGATAACGGGGCCATTCTCACGTCGTCCGACGGCTCCGAGTGGACCCCGAGGGATTCGGGGACCCACCTTAGGCTTTTGACCATCGCCCATGGGAAGGAGATTTTCCTTGCCGGGGGGGAAAAGGGGATCCTTCTTCAATCCGAACCTTTGCCTTCCCCGCAGATCTCCGTTTCCTCCACCTCCCTTGATTTTGGACCGGTCCACGCGGGGGACTCGTCCTTCACGAACCTGACCATTTCCAATTCCGGGTCGGCCGACCTGATCATCCGGCAGATTACCTTCAGCGGAGCCAACACTCTGGATTTCAACACCCGGAATGACAACTGCACGGGCACAACCTTTTCCCCCTCCCAGAGCTGCATCTTGCAGATCGTATTCTCTCCCCATTCCACCGGGCCCAAAAGTGCAGCCCTGGCGATCTCCTCCAACGACCCGAATACTCCCACCCAAACCGTTTCCCTGACCGGCAGCGGCACCGACGGCGGGATCATCATCAGCTCTGGTTCCAATGGAAGCTCCTGCTTCATCTCCAACTCCACGAAAGGCACAGGGCTTGAAGACTATCTTGATATCCTCAGGAAATTTCGGGATGCCGTCTTGTTGAACACTCAGGTGGGGAGAACGCTGGTCGGTCTCTATTATCAGCATTCCCCTGCGCTGAATCAGTTGTTTGCCCGCCACGATTTCTTGAGAAGAGCCGTGGCGATTGGATCGGTGCCCCCCCTGGCGGCCATCGCCTATGTTTCCCTTTATGCTTCCCCTGCGGAAAAAGCGATCTTATTCCTTCTGATAGCTGGAGGGTTGGCCGCCGGACGGCGCCTGTCTCGAAAATCAGCAAGAGCGAGGAAAATAGAGGCAGGAGCATTCTTGGATTCCCGCTTGAGCGCGAATGAAAAAAAAAGACACCGGAAACTGGGCAAACTGATTTTCTCTTTACAGCCTCATGATCCCCAGCCGAGTTTGCGAACAGCTCAGCCTAGGGCCGCGTTAGGCTCATCAATATTCTTGACAATCGGTATAACCCAAGTTATACTACTAGTATGAAAACAGCTATATCCATCCCCGACAAGGTGTTTCGCTCAGCCGATACTCTGGCGAAACGTCTCCGTATTTCTCGGAGCGAGCTCTATGCCACAGCAATTACTGAGTTTCTGTCAAAGCATCAGAGTCGCCAGGTAACCGCCCGTCTCGATGAGGTTTATGCGGGAGAAGATTCTTCTTTATCCCCTAACCTGATTCAACTTCAAGCCAAGTCATTAGCCCACGAGGAGTGGTGATGGAACGGGGGGAGATTTGGTGGGCAGAATTGCCAGCTCCTACAGCCTCGGAACCTGGTTTTAGACGGCCAGTCGCTATCGTCCAATCGAACGCTTTTAATCGTAGCCGAATTCGAACAGTAATCGCAGTTGTCTTTACTTCGAATCTTCGCCTTGCAGAAGCGCCAGGGAATGTATTGGTTCCCGCATCTGATTCCGGCCTTCCTAAAGATTCCGTCGCCAATGTATCACAAGTTATAACTGTGGACCGAAATTCTCTGACCGAAAAATGTGGCCGTTTGCCGGCGCACTTAATGAGGTCCATCGATGACGGTTTATCCCTCGTCCTTTCTTTGTAGTGGTCTTACAGCCTAACCGAGGGCTGCAGTGGAAGCGGACAAGCTGCCCTACTGAGCCCTTCCGTTAAGCATAAAGTATATCGTACTTGGAGGGCTTTAAAAGAGGCAAACTGAAGGCATACTGATGACCAGGTTAAGCGAGGATGCAGCGTGTAAATTTACCGTGTAGACCTACGTATTCGAGAGAGGAAACCGTCGTGTCCGAGAGAATAGGACTTTTACGTGACGTCTTTGAATGCATGCACTGTGAGGATCTCGGTCTTGCGTTCGTTAGACGCGAGTCTGATGGACGCTTCTTCCGCTTTCCGCCCATGATCGGAGCTGTCAAGGATGTCGAGGTCCTGTTTATCGGTATTAACCCCCGTATTTCACCGCCAAATGAGGTGCTCCATCAGCACGTCAGCGACGGTATGCCCGCCTTTGCGGCTCTCGCGACGAACAGGGTAGACGGTGTGCCCTACATCTCTAAAGAGGGCCAGGAGCGCCACTATAGGTGGCATGCGCGTATGATCAACGCTTTGTTTCCGAATCGGCTTTTCGAGGAAATAGCCGCAGCGACGGAACTGTATTTCTGTGCCTCAACAAACGCGAGCGGTCTAGATCGCCTCAATAATCCGTGCGCCAAGAAGTTTATGGCACGAGTGTTTGTGCTAATGCGTCCACGCGCTGTCGTGGCCGTCGGTAGACCGGTCGAGAGATATCTACGACGGTTCATGTGTAGATCGAGCAACGACCAGCTTTTCGGTGTTCGGATCGGGGGCCACACTACCACAGTGGTGCCAGTGCCTCATCCCAACGACCACGGCGAACGTTTAGCCAGGTGGAAGTGGGCCACCGCCGCAGTAGGATGTGTCCTCGGTGGCCAGCCAGTAGCGTCACCGAAGATATCAATTGGTGACGCGCCCGTTCTTACGGCTGAAGGCCCTGCGGAAAGATCTAGATCTGAAGAGACTATCATGCAGAAGACTTGCGAGTGGCATGAGCACTATGGGTGGAAGCCATTTCAACGACCAGCAGATCTTGATACTCTCGAGACTGTGTTCGGCGCTCGGATCGAGTTTCATCTGACACGTGCGGGGAGAACCGAGTTCATTCTATCGATGACTGCCGATCAGTGGAAGGCCGCGTTGGGGCGATATTACACAGGACCTAACTGGCGCAAAAACGGTTATGCCGTGTCGCTCACGCGTAGCTGCGGTGGGCGACCAGTTACGGAATTTGTTGCCCGCTGGGAGCCGTACATCCGGAGGCTGAACGATGCCTAATCGACGCACCTCAGGTCGCTGCCTGAAAACTTGACCCTTTCAGAGCCTAAGAATCGCTTAAACAGAGTCAACAACAGCCCCAAATTATTGGAAGGTTGATAAAGGGGATGGCAAAAGCTCCGAAAAGAAGATGAAAGGCCGCCCCTTTTTGTGATATCGTCTCCACATCTTTCGCAAACCTGAAGAATTTCGTAAAACCGATCCCACCATGAGCAAGCAGGAGGTCTTCCCCATGAATGTATGGCAGGGAATCGTTTCGGCGCTGAAGGCGGAAAAGACGGAGTATATCTTTGGGCTGCCCGGCGGGGAGCTTTTCTATGACGCCCTTTATGACGTCCCGGAGATAAAACCCGTTCTGGTCCGGGAAGAGAGCGCGGGGCCTTTCATGGCCATGGGATATGCTCGGATGTCGGGAAGGCCGGGCGTCTGCTATGCTCCTGCGGGACCGGGGGTAGCCAACCTGGTGCCCGGAATCCAGGAAGCCTACTCGGCCTGCCTTCCGGTGATCGCCATCGGGTGCAGTTCCAAGCGGGCCAACGCGGGGATGGGAGCTTTCCAGGAGGTCGATCAGGTGGCGATCCTGAAGCCTGTCACTAAGTGGAGCGAACGGGTGACGGAGCCGGACCGGATCTCATGGATCATGCGGCGGGCCTTTTCCCTGGCGACCCATGGAAGGCCGGGGCCGGTATACATCGACGTGCCCAGAGACGTGGGCGCGCAAGAAGCAAAGGCTCATAAATATATTCCTGTGGAGTATCCGCTGCGAACCGCGGCAGACCCCCAAAGGATCAAAGATGCCGCCGCTTTGCTGATGAGAGCGAAAAAGCCCGTCCTGGTGGCCGGAGGAGGAGCGGTCAGCTCCCGAGCCTTTGCCGAGGTGAAAAAATTCGCCGAGCTCCTGAACATTCCCTTCATGAGCACCCCGTGCGGGAGGGGCATCCTTTCGGAAGAACATCCTTTGGCCTTCGGTCTCGTAGGGCTTTACTTCTCCGAGATGGGGGAAAAGGTCTACGGCGAAGCAGACCTGCTGATAACCCTGGGCTCGCGCAATGAAGACTTCCAGTCGGGAGAACAGAGGTTTTTTCCAGAGGGGGCCAGATATATCCAGGTGGACCTGGACCCCGAGGAGATCGGGCGGAATTGGGTTCCCGATGTGGCCCTCGTGGGGGATATCCAACTGGTTCTTCAAGCGCTCATCCGGGAGCTTCAAAGAGCAGGGATGAAAAAAGAAAGACCGAATCCCAGGATGGCCAAGCTGCTGAAGGCCAAGGAAACCTATGTAGCTCGAGTCGGGGAGGAATGCCTGAGCGATACGTCCATCCCGATCAAGACCAAACGGGTCATCCGGGAGCTCAACGAAATCTTCGGCAGAAACGCCATCCTGGTGAACGAGAACGGGTCCCAGGATCTCTGGTCCTATTACTGGCCCTTCTACAAAGTCGGAAGCATCAACTCCTGCGTTGCTCCCGGAGAGCAGACCTGCATGGGGGGAGGATGCTCGGCGGCCATCGGGGCCAAGCTGGCCATGCCGGGGAGGGATGTGGTCTGCACCGTCGGAGACGGGGCATTCCAGATGTTCATGAAGGAGCTGGCCACGGCAGCGCAGTTCAGAGCCCCGGTAACTTATGTGGTCCTGAATAACTTCAGCCTGGGTTGGATCAAGTGGGGGCAGCGGAACCGCGGAAACCGGTTTATCTCCACCGACTACAAGGTCCAGCCGGATTTCGTCAAAATCGCCCGGGCCAACCAGTGCTACGGAGAGAGGGTGGAAAGACCGGGGGACATCCGCCCTGCTCTGCAAAGGGCCCTGACGGCCACTCGGGAAGGGGTTCCGGCGGTGCTCGATTTCATAGTGGACGGCTGGGACTTCGCCCCCGGATTCAAGAGGTTCTACCAGCGGCTCGCGGCCTGATCGGCAACAATTATTCCTGCTTCGCCAGCTCGATCAGCTCAATGGCCTTCGCCTCATACTCTTCCCAGAACTTGGCGAACTGGGCGGGGTCCATGTACTTGAGCGCCAGGCTCATCTCCGCCATCCGCTTCCGGTGTCCCTCGGACGCGACCACCTTCTTCATGGCGCCGCTCAAAGTATCCACGATCTCCTTGCGCACTCCGACGGGAAGCAGAAAACCGCGCGAGGAGGAGTTGTAGAGTTTGTAACCCTGCTCCTCGAAGGTCTTCGCATCCGGGAAGAACACGCTCCGCTCACTATCCATTACGCCCAGGATGCGAACCTGCCCGCTCTTGACCACGGATCGCATATCGCCGATGTTGCCATTGTATACTTCGATCTTGCCGCCCAAGAGCGCGGTCAGAGCGGGCGCCATCCCGCCGGCGAAGGTGACGTGCGCAAACTTCACCCCGGCTGCCCTCTCCAACAACAGAGCGGTGAAATGGTCGTCATTGAGGACACCGACCGCCATGGTGATCGTCCTTGGTTTCGCTTTGGCTGCACTCACCAAATCTTGCACATTCTTGTACGGGCTGTCCGCTTTCACCGCCATGACGCACGCATCCCAGACATGCATGGCGAGCGGTTGGAAACTCTTCCGGTTGTAGGCGGCCTTCCGCGCCGGGTCCAGGTACGGACCGAGAGACGTCGGGAAGCTGATGATCCCAAAGGTATAGCCATCCGGTCTGGCCTGGGACAGGAAGGTCAGGCCGATCTGCGTGCTGGCGCCCGGCTTGTTCACCAGCACCACGGGCGTCCCCAAGACCTTCTCCAAATCACCCGCCATGACCCGGCCCGCGGCGTCATTGACTCCTCCCGGCTCAAAGGGCACGATCATCTGAAGGGCCTTGCCCTTCTGGGGAAAATCGGCCGAGCCGGCACTCGTCGAAATGGTGAGGACCGCCAACACACAACCGATGGCCACCGCGATTCGACCGAACGTTGAGCAATGATAGCGATTCATGTTTCCTCCTCCCTCGAGTTAGTGTCCCGGAGCGTGACCTGGTCTCCTCTACGCCGCCTCATCCCTCGCCAGGGCCGCCTTGCCCCGCCGGAAGAACTGAAAGGCGGGCGCGACCAGGATCAGCACCGTGGCCGCCAGGAAGACGGCGGCAATGGGGCTCTTCACAAAGACGAGGAAGGACCCCTGGGAGATCTCCAGGGACTGGCGGAGCGAGCGCTCCATCAGGGGTCCCAGGATGAGCGTGAGGACGATGGGCGCGAGAGGAAAGTCGAGCTTCCGCAGGATGTAACCGAGTACTCCGAAGACGGTCATGACCATGACGTCGAAGACGCTATTGCTCACGCTGTAAGCCCCCAGGATCATGAAGGCCAGGATGATGGCGCAGAGGATCCCGTAAGGGATCTTCAGGATCTTGACCCAGATGCCGATCAGGGGCAGGTTGAGGATCAGCAGGATGACGTTGCCCACGTAGAAGCTGGCGATCACCCCCCAGACGACATCCGGGTGCTCCTTGAAGAGGAACGGACCCGGAACGAGCCCATGCATCAGGAACGCTCCCATGATCACCGCGATCGTGGGCGAGGCCGGGATGCCCAAGGTAAACAGAGGAATGAGAGCCCCATTGGCGTGGGCGTTGTTGGCCGTCTCGGGACCCGCCACCCCTTGGATCATGCCGGTCCCAAAACGCTCCGGGTGCCTGGAGACCTTCCGCTCGGCAATGTACGCCAGGAAAGAGGAGGCCGAGTTGGTGATCCCCGGCACGAGACCGAGCGCCGTGCCGATGAGGCTGCCCCGCACGATGGATCCCGCGGAATCCCGGATGTCCTGCCGGGTGGGCATGAGCGAGCTCATCTTGGCCAGGACCATCTCGGCAAACGGCTTCTCGGCGTTCTCCAGGATCTCCGCCATGCCGAACAACCCCATGATGATCGGGACGAAGCCGATGCCGTCCAGGAGCTCGGTCTGGCCGAAGGTGAAGCGCGGCTGCCCCTTCACCGGGTCGATGCCGACCATGGCGAGGATGAGGCCGAAGATCCCCATCATCAGCGCCTTCATCATCGACTTCCCCGCCAGGCCCATCAGGAGCGAAATCCCCAACAGGATCAGCGCGAAGAATTCCACCGGCCCGAACTCCAGCGCCATCCGCGTGAGCGGCCCCGCCGCGACCACCAGGGCCATCGTGGCGAACGTGCCCCCGATGAACGAACCGATGGCCGCGATGGAGAGCGCGACCCCGGCCCGCCCCTGCTTCGCCATCTGGTAGCCGTCCAGGCAGGTGACGGCGGAGGCGGCCTCCCCGGGCACGTTCAGCAGGACGGACGTTATGGTTCCCCCGTACTGCGTCCCATAGAAGAGCGCCGTGAGCATGATGATGGCGCCCGTCGGACCCAGGTGGAACGTCAGCGGAATCAGCATGGCCGCCCCGGCGGCCGGCCCGAGACCCGGGAGCACGCCGATGATCGTCCCCAGCACGGACCCCACGAAGGCAAGCCAGAGATTCTGCGGCGTCAAGGCCACCGCGAAGCCCATGAGGAGATTCTGCACCGTCTCCATGCCGCTTTCTCCTAAAGGCCGAGCGTCGCGAGTAGTGCCAGGGAGGACTTCGGGAGTTCCACGTCAAGATAACCCGAAAACAGGTGATACACCCCCACGCTGCCGACAAGCGCTATCACCGCCGTCAGCCAGATCGGCTGCTTTCCCAGCACCAATAGGGTGAAGACCAGGAACAAGAACATGGCCAGCTGGAACCCGAGAACATTCATCACCGCCGCCATGACCAGCACGGCGGCGATCAACGACAGGATGCGAACGATCCCGCCGCGATTGGGGAGGAAGGCACCGTCTTTCGGCCGCCCCGCGGGCCGAGACACCTGGAAGAGCCAGGCCAACCCCAACCCTCCCAGTACCACGCCCAGCCAAAAAGGGAAGAACCCTGCTCCGGGCCCCAACCGGGTGTAGTACTCCAAATTCCAGGACTCCCATACGATGAAGGTCGAGAACACCACAATACACAGCGCCGCACCTTGGTGGACCCGCTGCATGTCGCTTGACCTCCCTTTCGCGCTCCGCCTTCCCCGCGCTTCCCGTCCGTTTCAAGCTCCGAGATCTTGCCCACGCCGTGCAGGCGCCCCCGGTGATCGACCGATTCATGCCGATGGAATAGGGCATTCGTCTATATTCGATAAGGTTGATGGGAATTCGCTTTTGGGAACGGTGTGCATACTGAAAAGGCGTTGGTGCGCCGGAAAAAGTTTAGCACAACGAATGTAGGGGGTCTAT
>Ga0182021_10011227_pt1 | contig 10624 bp, 6 predicted proteins | sample 612E3MmetaG_FD_120493 | JGI IMG/M metagenome (GOLD analysis project Ga0182021, IMG submission 120493) | Permafrost microbial communities from Stordalen Mire, Sweden - 612E3M metaG (Illumina Assembly) | ecosystem: Environmental > Terrestrial > Soil > Wetlands > Permafrost | place: Sweden...
ATAGTTGCATTAGCCCTGGCATATATTGTAAACCGCTTTTCAATTCCGGTATATAAAATTTCTTCTTCTGTGCTTATAAAAGAAGATACAAGACAATCAGAGGGCAGAGATGCTAATGATTACATGAATAGCAGTTTATTAAGAATTAATCAGAATTTTCAGGATGAATTATGGGTGTTAAAATCATCGCCTGTCATTGAGCAATCCATTAAAAATCTGGATTTATCTGTCAATTACTATCGCAAGAAAGGTTTTCAATATCTTGATGCTTATAAAAGTGCACCTTTTCATATAGAATACCTGAGAAATCACGTTCAGCCAATAAATGTCAGGTTCTATATATCATTTGTGGATAAAGAATATTTTGAATTAAAAGCTAAATCGGGGAAGACCTCTTTTTATAATTTTGAAAAGAATGAAATCGTATATAAAAAAGATAGCTGGAGTTTCTCAAAAAGTGGGAAGTTCGGAGAGTTGATTGAGACTCCTGATCTTGCATTTACTGTTGTATCGGATACTACAAAGAAGCTCCTCGATAAAGATGCTTCCTTGTATGGATTCCAGTTTATCGATATTCCTTCGTTAGTTACCATGTTTAAAAATGAATTTGAATTTAATATTGTAGATAAGTTATCCACTGTCGTCGAAATCAGCTTAAAGGATGAATCATTAATTAAAGGAATAGATTTGGTAAATGAATTAATGTATGTTTCCGCAATGCAAAATCTCGATCGAAAAAACCATCTTGCAATTATGACTATTGATTACATAGAAAAACAATTGAATGAGATTTCCGACTCGTTAAACCAATCCGAAGATAACTTACAAAAATTCCGCTCATCAAATCAATTACTTAATGTAACCGAGCAGGCAAACGGCATTTCTACTCAGTATATTAATCTGCAAAACCAGCTGGCTGAATTGGTTTCCCGTAAAAAGTATTATGATTATGTTTCCGGATACCTTTCAAGAAATGATAATTTCTCGAGCATGATTGTACCATCATCGATAGGGATTCAGGATCAGTTGCTGAACAGCCTCATGTCGGAACTCATTGCTGCCCAGGCACAACAATCGAACCTGGTCAAGAATAACCAGGAAAAAAATCCTTTGGTACAAAAACTGAGTATCCAGATCGAAAATATCAAAAAAACGATTTCGGAAAATATATCTGCTGCAGCCAGAACTACAGGTATTTCTATAGATGAAATGAACAAGCGGATCAAAAAAACCGAAAGCGAAATCAGCCGCCTCCCGGCAACCCAGCGACAGTTAGGGAACATTGAACGTAAATATCGCTTAAATGATGCCATTTATAATTACATGCTCGAAAAACGAGCCGAAGCAAAAATTACAAAAGCATCAAATTTACCAGACGACATTATTATTGAACCAGCTAAAATGGTGGGTTTTGGGCCAGTCTCGCCTAATAAAAGATTGAATTACATGATTGCATTGTTTTTAGGATTGGCAGTACCTTTTGGTTATTTAATGATCAGGTACGCTCTCAATAATAAAGTTGAAACACAGGATGACATAGAACGACTTACTGTCGTACCGGTATTGGGAAAAATTTTGCATAATAAATACAAAACGGCTAATGTGATGTTTGAATTTCCCAAATCAAATATTGCAGAATCATACCGGGCCCTTCGTACCAATCTCGATTTTTATGTGAGGGGAGGACAAAAAAAAGTGATCATGATAACTTCATCAATGGAAGGAGAAGGGAAATCCTTTATTGCTCTGAATATTGCCATGAGCTATGCCCAGCTGGGCCGAAGGACAATATTGCTGGATTTTGATATGAGAAAGCGAAAAATATTTTTTGATGAAAAAGCAGAACAAAAGGATGGGTTAAGTTCATACCTGATTAATCATGCCAGCCTTCAGGATATAATTATTAAATCACCTCATGAAAATCTTGATTATATTCTTTCAGGGTTTTTGCCTCCTAATCCCACTGAATTAATGGCCCTTGACATTACCGAAAAACTGATAGCCCAATTAAAGAATGATTATGACTGTATTGTGATGGACACAACACCATTAGCTCAGGTTACTGATGCCTATTTGTTGATTAATTATGCTGAAGTGAAGGTAATGGTTGCCCGGTATAATTATACAATTAAAAAAGTTTTCTCCCTGGTCATGAAGGACTTGAGCCAAAAGAAAGTTGATCATGTTTGCATCGTATTGAACGATAACCGGTTTAACCGCGATCAGTATGGGTACGGTTATGGGTATGATAAAGCAGAAAAAAGAAAAAGGGAAAAATCAATACGCAGGGATACTGCTATTCTTCTAAAAGTAGCCAGATCTAAGAGATTATGACATATAATAATAAGTTAGTGAGTAGTGAGAGGAGATTTAACGCTTCGCAATATGGACCAGATACTTAAACAAAAAGAATAAAATTTTAAAAAAGAATAATTAATTCTAAACGATCAGAAAATCAGCGCATAAGCTTTCAATCTCATTACGACATAAACCTTCTTTATAGAAGATTAAAATATAAAAATTTTAAAAACCGTACCGCTAAAATTACAGGTATAGCTTAGATTTTGAAGAATTTTTCTTTTTAGTAAATATACCTTGTTGGTCCGGAGACTGTGACTGACGGGGCGAAAGCCTGCCCTACGGGCAAGGCGAAAGACAATCCACCTTCACTGACTGTGTATGCCGAAGCTTTAGCGAAGGCTTAAGCTATGGTGGACGAAGAAAGTAAAAAGATAAAAGTGGAAGAAAAGAAAAATGACCTACGCGAAAGACTTTTTGAGTTTGCAGTCAGAGTTATTGAGTTTTTTAAAAACACTCCCATACATTCCTGAAAATAAAATTATTCTTCTGAAATTATCCAAAAGTGCTGCGTCATCTGGGTCATCAAAAGCTGATTTTACAAATAAAGTCTGGATTTTAATTAGGGGAAATGAAGGAATTAAATCCCTGGCTCCATCGTCCAAAAATCTAGATAATCAAACTCTTCAATCTTGGTTTTTGCTTTTGTCTTTTTACTTTCTCCTTTTGTTCCCCAGGACTGACGGGGCGAAAGCATGTCCGGAGATAAGATACAGACTCAATTCTTACTAAGAAAATTAGTTTACATGGGTTATCTAAAGTCAAAGTTTATTGAGATTTCAGGCTCAATTACCAAAGGTCAAGAGCGGAGCATAAAAGCCAAGAAGAACATTTTGGCTTCATTTATTATCAGAGGTTTAAGTATTGCGATAAGCTTAGTATTAGTGCCATTAACAATTAATTATATTAATCCATCCCGTTATGGCATATGGCTTACTTTAAGCTCGATAGTTGCCTGGTTTAGTTTTTTTGATATAGGTTTAACTCAGGGATTACGCAATAAATTTGCCGAAGCAAAAGCAAAAGATGATGATTCTATTGCCCAAATATATGTTAGCACCACTTATGCAATATTGAGTATAATATTTTTCAGTATCTGGCTTCTTTTTTTGATATGTAACAATTTTCTGGACTGGTCTAAGATACTGAATGTCTCAAAGAATATGCAGTCAGAAGTTGCGATTTTAGCAGTAATCGTTTTTACTTATTTTTGTTTGTCGTTTGTTTTAAAAATAATCACTACAATTTTATTGGCAGATCAACGACCGGCAAAGTCGTCACTTATTGATCTTTTGGGGCAAGTATTCTCTTTAATTTTTATTCTAATCCTGGTAAAGACAACAGAAGGTTCTTTAATCAAATTAGGGATTGCCCTGTGTGTTTCCCCCCTCCTGGTTTTGGTCGGTGCAAACTTATTTTTTTTTAAGGGTATATATAAGAAATATCGACCGGTAGTTTCAAAAATCAGGTTCACTTATGCAAAGGGTCTTTTTAATTTAGGATTAGTATTCTTTGTGATTCAATTTGCCGGAATAGTGCAATATCAGACTGCCAATATTATTATAGCCCAAAATTTTGGCACAGGTGATGTTACTTCATACAACATAGTTTTTAAATATTTTGGCATCTTAACTATGATTTTTGCCATTTTTTTAACGCCATTCTGGTCTGCCTCCACAGAGGCTTATCAAAAAAATGATATTCAATGGATAAAAAATGGAATAAAAAAATATAACCAGTTAAATCTTTTGTTAATATTAGCCGGGTTGGTCATGTTAATCTTTTCAAATACTGTTTATCGCCTATGGTTAGGAGAAGGGAAAGTAAATATTGCCTTCTCTCTCTCCCTTTGGGGATTTATATATTATAACATATCAATGTTCGGTGGAAAGTATACGAGTTTCCTAAATGGGATCAGTGCATTACGAATTCAATTTTTAGCCTGTATAATCAGTCCGTTTTTGTATGTTGCAATAGCAATACTTTTAATTAAACATTATCATTTAGGAGTTTATTCACTTTTCATAGCTTCTATTTTTGCTAATTTTAATGGTTATCTTTTGGCTCCAATTCAATATTATCAGATAATTATTAAGAATAAAAAGGGGATTTGGATTAAATAATTAATTTTCAGATAACTATTATAATGAAGATACTTTATGATCATCAAATGTTTTCAATCCAAAAGTATGGAGGGATAACAAGATATTTTTGTGAATTGATCAAGAATCTTCCATCAGAACACCAATTCAATTTATCTTTAATCTTTTCTGACAATCATTATATTCAAGAGAATAGAGAAATTTTTAAAAAAATGAATTTTCTTCCTGACAAAAATTTTAAGGGGAAACACTTTATTAAAGAAAAACTCTATTTTATAAATCAAATTTATTCCAGATATTGTATTTCATCGAATAATTTTGATTTGTTCCATCCTACATATTATGACAATTACTTTTTAAAGTCTTTAAAAAGACCGTATATTCTAACTGTTCATGATTTAATCCTCATTAAATTTAAGGATAATTTTTTTAAATATAATAGGATACGGTCACAAATGGAAATCGCGATAAAAAATGCCAATCGTATTATTTCTGTTAGCGAAAACACAAAAAAAGATTTAGTAGAAATTTTTAATTTAAATCCTGAAATAATAGACGTTATTTATCATGGATTTAATAAAAGAAGTAATAATAAGTCACAAACAAATAAAATAATAGATAATTTTGGTAGGTATATACTTTTTGTGGGGAATAGAAGTCTATATAAAAATTTTAAAACTTTTACGGAGTCAGTTAGTAAGTTACTCAAAAGAGAAAAGGGGGTAAAACTCGTTTGTGTTGGAACTCCTTTTACCAACGAAGAGAAAGTGCTTTTATCAAATTTAAGAATCGCAAATCAAACAATCGCTTTAAATGTTGATAACAGTACACTCAATGATTTATATTCTAATGCATTAGTATTTGTGTATCCCTCCTTATATGAAGGTTTTGGAATGCCAATTTTAGAGGCCTACGCTAATAACTGTCCAGTTTGCTTAAGTAATACGAGTTGCTTCCCTGAAATAGCACAAAATGCAGGTATTTTCTTTGACCCTAATGACCATGAATCTATTTTATCTGCAATAGAAAAAGTCATTTATGACAATGATTGCTCAAAAGAAATTGTAATTGCTGGGCAGAACCGTCTGGCAAGTTTTTCGTGGGAAAAAGCTGCAAAAGAAACTATATCTTCCTATAATAAAGCAATTTAATTTTTTGTAACTAATAATTTTCTTTTATAATCGGAGATTCTATTTAAATTATATTTGTTTTTATGGCAGTTTCAATAATAGATCTCTGAATAGCGAAGTTTTCAGCAATACTCAATATTTTGAACTGTCCATATCTTTTTTGTTTAACCTTAACATTTCGGATGGCTCTTTCAAATCATTGTTATCCGGAGATACAAATGGATGATAGATAACGGTAAAGACATGATTGTTAATACAGAGATTAAACTAAAGAATAAATGTAATAATAAGATTAATAATGCCATTTATTATTTTTGGATAGGATTTGTTGTTTATTCCTTAAGCTATACTATCGATATATCAGGTTCTGTAAATTTTAAGATTTGTTTTTCTTTACAAATTTTGGGGCTTCTTTTAATTGTTCCATCTGCAATAATTGATGCAAACCAAAAAATATACATATCAAATATTTGTCAATTCATTTATAGTATGATCTATTGGGGAGGAATGATCATTGCTGTTTCCGCTGGAGGACAACTTACACTGATTGGTATAATAGCTCTTAGCTCAGCAATTATGTGGTTTTCCTTAGTTATGATGTTTTCACGACATATTTGGGGTAAGTTAGAAATAAATGGTTTTAGGAAGAATTTCATAAAAACAGCAAAGAAGCAACTTACCTATGGTTCTAAAATTTACCTTTCCGGATTGGCAGGATATCTTTTTGAGCCTCTTTCAAAAATACTTTTATCTAATTTTATAGGTGTTACTGTAGTTGGTTTTTATGACATAGCACTAAAATTGCGCAGTCAATTAGGAGGATTTGTATCTAAAATATTCTATCCTTTGTTCCCATTTATTTCCGGGCAAAAAGATAAAACAACTGTACGAAAATATGTTCACGACTTTGAACAAAAAACTTTTCTCATTGTCGTGCCAATAACTGCAATTGTAATTTTGTTAATGCATCCCTTTATAGGGGCTTGGCTTGGAAAAAATGTTAACATTATTTCAATTACAGCTATTGTTATAATTTCATTTCATCTCATCTCATAGGAAGCAGCACTGTAATCCCTAATTACAAATTTTTAATGGCAAAAAATTTAGCCCAAAAGACTATAATTTTACAGTTTTCCAATGTAGTGTTAAATACATTGTTTTTTTTCGCATCTGTTTATTTTATTGGTTACTATGCACTGATTCTTGGAAATGTGGCAGCGATTCTAAGTTCATTTATTCTTTCTTCTTATCACCAGAAAAAGTATTTAAATAGTTTAATTTTTGATTCCATTTCGCAAGTAAAAAAACTTATTTCCTTGTTCATTATTCTGGTTTTGATTGGTTTTATTATAAAAATGTTTTTGAATGGGCACAATATTTTAATCTTGATAATTGTGCCGATTGTTTTAGCCCCAATTACTCTATTATTATATAAAGTATTTCGACTTATAAATGTGGAGGATATTTATCGTTACTTGGGGAAGAACAATAAAGTTTCAAAAGTACTTGCAAGCATTTATAGCACGTAAGGTATGTGCAAATAGAGTTTCAAGCTCGAAGATTTTATAAGGTATCAAATTTTTTTACCGCTCCTATTGTAATTGGCAACGATATAAAATAAATGCAATTCCTCTATCTCATACTCTCGATCTATTTTGGTCGTAAGAACCCGTTATATTACTTGATTTTCCCTATTGCGTTAGTATCCGGCCCCGGGGCATTTATTGATCCGCGAACTGTATTGGTTGCAGGTGATGTTTTTCTCATAGGTAAAAACATATACAAAGATGTGATAATCATTTACCTGCTCTTTGTTGCTTTTTCTTTGCGCAAGCAGTGGTCTGCTAATTTGTTGCTAAAAACGCCCATGCTGTTGTATGGTTTGTTTATCATGGTTCTGATTTTTCTGACATTTGGAGCTTCAGGAACAAATTATGAAGCTGTTAGCGTCATGCGCTTGTTTATCTACATGGTATTAGGCTATTTTTTGTTGGTCCTTATTTTCTCAACAGCTGACACGCGGCAGTTTATCTCATTTTTTAATACTTTATTCATTGCAACTGGAATTTTATCAGTTTTTTATGTAATTAACTCAGCAAAAATTTATCCAATCTTTTACCAGGAGAGTTTATATGAAACAATTGATGTTGGGCAAATTAGTTTTTATCGCGATTTTGATACTATACCTTATTTCAGCCATCTTCTTTTTATCCTGGCATTTTCACTGACAGTTTTTAAGTCAAAATATTGCAACCGGGTAGCTGTATCATTTGTCTTAGTTACGTATCCTTTTGTACTGTTATATACATTTACTCGTTCTTTATTGGTTACTACGCTGATTGAATGTGCAATTGTCATTTTAACATTGGTTATAAAAAGCCCGGGACGCATTTTTAGAACTTCAACCATCGTTATCGCAATAGCATGTTTGTCAATATTTTGGATTGTTCAGACAAAATTCAAAAACGAACTAAGCTATTTTACACAACGGTTAGAGTCTGCTAAAAACGAAGGTGCTAATGAAGCGAATGTCAATATTCGACTTGCTTATCACTTAAAAGCTTATGAGATTGTAAATGAAAACCATTGCTTATTATTTGGTGGTGGTATAAATAAAAAATACGAACCAGAAATGGCAAGGATAGGAGCATGGACTGCTGATTCAACCATTCCGTTTTTTCTTATTTATACAGGTTTCATAGGTGTGGTTTTTTACTACTTTATTGGGTTCTATTTTTTGTTCAGGACCATTTCCTATATCCGGAACCAATTTAATCCGTTTTCATTGGCATTACTCGCTCTTATGCTCTCCTCATTGTTTTCAAGCTTGTTAATGGGAGGTTATAGCTGGGGAGATCCGTTTATTTTCTTCCCGTTTGTTTTAGTCATAACCATAGAAAACTTGATTAAAAAGGAAAATCTATTTATGGAAGTATAGTTTTGGATAAGAACCTGGTTAAGCCGGGAATCAGTTTTCAGCTAAACTGCTTAGTCCTCTATTTTGAAAGCTACACAATTTGAAGACGGTAACATAGTTGATTCAAATTCTTAATTAACAGTATAATTCAATGGACTTACATTTGTTTACGGATGTAATTAAGGTAGATTGGTAAAAAAAATATTTAATAAATGATAAAGATATCGGTAATAACATCGCTCTACAATTGTTCAAAGTACCTTCCTGGATATTTTGAAGCTGTAGAAAAAATACCAAATAAAGAAGAATGTGAATTTCTATTACTTCATAATGCACCGCAAACAGATGAAATAGAAATAATTAATCGAAATATTGAGGGTAAAGCCTGGTTTAGATACATTGTTATAAAACAGCAAGAAGGATTGTATGTTACATGGAACAGAGGCGTAAGCATGTCAAAAGGTGAGTATTGTGCTGTTTGGAATGTGGATGATATCCGTTTCCCCGATAGTCTGTATTTACAAGCCAAAATTTTGGATGAAAACAAGAAATGTGGTTTAGTAACAGGGTACGTAAATGGAACAGATGTTTATGGAGAATTAGGGAATAGATTCTATAAACATGACATAATGATCAAAGATCCGTTGGAGGTCTTTCGATCCTGCCTGGTAGGTTGTTTCCCAATGTGGCGCAAATCTGTTCACGAAACCATAGGTTACTTCGATGAACAATTTATATGTGTTTCTGATTTTGATTTTCAGATTCGCGTTGCCATGCATTTTGAGTTTCGATGTGTTCCTCAGTCTCTTGGTACATATTTAGAAAATGACCCAAATAAGATTAGCAGTAATAGAGCGCAAGGAATAGAGAACAACTTGATTTACATTCGTTATGGGGCATACGAGAATATTATACTACACAAAATGCCAGCATCACTAAAGAGATATAACAAAAATGCATTGATAAATTTTGGCAAAACCTATGATTTAAAGAATGAGATGCCCTTTAATTTTAGACACAGAATTGAAGGGGTGGGTATTGCCATTTTAAGATGGCCAATACATATAGCAAGAGATATTTATCATATAATGTACCCCAGATTTAGGACAGTGATTTAAGTTGTAAAAGTAATACAATTAGAGTTGCTTTTAGAGAGTATTTCTATATTTGATTCTCAAAATTATTTTAAAATGCATATTGAATTCCTTAAAAATGATTTATGACACAGCAAAAATATTAAGTTTCAGACCTCATGTTAATTGCGTCGAATTAATAAAGAAAAATGTTGAACCAATAAAAATATTTTAATCAGGAATTATTAAATTTCATTCAGAAGTAAATTTCTTTGAAATTAGGGATGTTAATTTTTAAGATTCATTTTGCATATGGGAGCCGATCCATTTTTTACGATAATTACACTAGGTTATAATCGTCCAGATTGTATAATCCGTTGATTTTTCCTGGGCGTCGCATTAGGCGAAACAGCTCGCAATGAGTATTTTATTAAACAACTGGAAAGTACTACGTTTGAGCGAAAACTCTACAAGTTCATAAATAACCATGTGTTTAGTCCAATATTCTATAAACTTATCATAGCAAAATCGCAATATAATAAGATAAAGAGAAAAAAATATGAAAATCACCCATATTATTTACTCCTTTAACACCGGTGGTGCCGAAACCATGTTGGTTGATATTATTAACGAACAGGTACTTAAGATTGATGTAAACCTGGTTATAATTAATGATAGTTATAACAAAGAACTTGTTCAGCAAATTGATAATAAGATTAAAGTATATTTCATCAATCGCAAAGAAGGAAGCAGGAATCCATTCAGTGTAATCAAACTAAATGCATTACTATATTACTTAAATGCAGATATTCTCCACTGCCATAATCATAACATAATACCTCTTCTTTTATCAATCTTCAGAAGAAAAGCAGTATTGACTCTTCATCGTATGGGGATACCGACCTTATATTTAAATAAATTCATAAAATTGTTTGCAATTTCAAAAGCCGTCAAAAGTGATATATTAGAACGATCAAATATTATTTCAGAGGTTATATACAATGGGATCCATAATGATATAATTCAAGTAAGGGAGAAGCAAAC
>Ga0182021_10011228_pt1 | contig 10624 bp, 9 predicted proteins | sample 612E3MmetaG_FD_120493 | JGI IMG/M metagenome (GOLD analysis project Ga0182021, IMG submission 120493) | Permafrost microbial communities from Stordalen Mire, Sweden - 612E3M metaG (Illumina Assembly) | ecosystem: Environmental > Terrestrial > Soil > Wetlands > Permafrost | place: Sweden...
ACCAACAATCTTAGGTGAGACCTCCGCCTTAGGTCTCACCTCCGCCGGAGGCGAGACCTCCGTAAAACCTCCGGGAAATGCGGTGGCCGGTTGCCCCTCCGCAAAGCCGTTGCGTTCCTTAAAAAAGACATGGCGATAATTTTGAGCGACCGTATCGGCGTGTACGTCGTGAACGGCGCCGAACGGTTGAACGAATATTTTGCCTCCCTTATCGACGACCCGCGTTTCACGCCTGATTTTTGCGCTCGGATAAACAATTTATTAAAATAATTTTCCCCCATTATCTTGGGTTAAACCCAAGACATATTTTAGAACCACTTAATCTTAGGTCTCACCTAAGGATGTTGGTGGATTTCGTTTGTAATGAGGTATTTTGTGGTAAACTTTAGTTTATGGAAAATGAGGTTAAAAAAGATGCGGAGAAGTTATTGGCGGGGGTAAATGAAGCGCAAAAAATGGCCATTATGCATGATAATGGCCCGCTTTTGATTGTGGCAGGGGCGGGGACGGGGAAGACATCAGTTTTAACCAAACGGCTGGCGTATTTGGTGGCGACGGGAAAAGCAAAGACCGATGAAGTTTTGGCCGTCACTTTTACCGACAAGGCGGCGGGGGAAATGGAAGAACGCATCGACAAGCTGTTGCCGTACGGGTATGTCGATTTGTGGGTTATGACCTTTCACGCTTTGGGCGAGCGCATTTTGCGCGCCAATGGTTTGGCAATCGGTTTGCCCGATACGTTCAAATTGTTGTCCGAGACCGATCAGTGGCTTTTGATCCGCAACAATCTTGATCGGTTTAAGTTGGATTATTACAAACCGCTCGGGAGTCCGACCAAGTTCATCCATGCGCTGCTGCGGCACTTTAGCCGCGCCAAGGACGAGATGATCGCGCCGGAAGAATATTTGGCGTACGCGCAAAACATCAAGCTTGATAAAGATGTTGTCGGCGATGCCGATGAAGCGACGCGGCTTGCCGAAGTGGCCGAGGCGTATCATGTTTACACCCAGCTCTTGCGCGAGAATGATGCGTTGGATTTTGGCGACCTTATTAATGAGACGGTGCGGCTTTTTAAAACGCGGCCGGGGATTCTTGCGAAGTATCGCAAACAGTTCAAGTATTTGATCGTTGATGAATTTCAAGACACCAATATTGCGCAGTTCGAATTAATCAGGCTCCTGGCGGGCGAAGCGGCCAATATTACCGTGGTCGGCGACGACGACCAATCGGTTTATAAATTTCGCGGCGCTTCGGTCTCGAACATTTTGCAATTCAAGCAGTATTATCCGACGACCAAGCAAGTGATCCTCACGGAAAACTATCGTTCGCCGCAAAGCATTTTGGACGCGGCATACAAATTCATTCAAGCTAATAATCCTAATCGGCTCGAAGCGCAGTTGGGCGAGGGACTTAGCAAAAAACTTCATTCAAACATCGATCATTCGGGAACTGTCGAACATTTGCACAGCCGGTCGTTGAACGACGAAGCGCGGTCGGTTGCTTCGAAGATCAAGGAACTTCATGAAAGCGACCCCGATGCGGATTATTCGCAGTTCGCCGTTCTCTCGCGCTCGAACGACGGAGCAAATCCGTTCATTGCGGCGCTCGCGGCCGAGAATATTCCGTACATTTTTTACGCCTCGCGCGGTCTTTATCAAAAACCCGTTGTTTTGGACATTGTCAATTATTTGAAACTTTTGGACAACTATCACGAAAGCCCGTCGCTTTACCGCATGCTCGCCGGGCCGGTCGTTGACTTGGCGCACGACGATGTCGTCAAATTGACCCATGGCGCAAATAAGAACGCTTGGTCGCTATACGAGGCGTGTCAAAAGGCGGCGACGCTTAATGTTACGCCGGAGGGGCTTATCAAGATCAATAAATTTTTGGCTCTTGTCGCCAAACACACCGAACGGGCGCGCACCAACGACGTACGGAATGTGATCTTCGCTTTTCTTGAAGATACCGGCTATTTAAAACGGCTGGTGGGCGAGGACAATCAGTTGAATCATGACATGCTCGACTATATCAATCAGTTTTGGCGCGTCATTGAAGAATTTGTCGCGGCCGAAGCCGATCCGACGGCGCGCCTTTTCTTGGAGCGGATCAGGCTGCAGGTGGAAGCGGGCGAGGACGGACGGCTGGCGTTCGATCCGGACATTGGGCCGGAAGCCGTGCGTGTCATGACCGTTCATGCTTCCAAAGGTCTGGAATTCGATTATGTGTTCTTGATTTCCCTCATCGATCGGCGTTTTCCGTCGGGCGAACGCACTGAGGCGATCGAATTGCCGTCGGCGCTTATAAAAGAAATACTTCCGGAAGGGGATCATCATCTTGAAGAAGAACGGCGCTTGTTCTACGTCGGCATGACGCGCGCGAAAAAAGGACTGTATTTGACCTCGGCCGATGATTACGGCGGAGCGCGGAAGCGGAAATTGTCGCGTTTTTTGACGGAATTGGGGTACGGCGTTGTAAACACCAAGAACCAAGAACCAATTTCCAGCCCCGCGGCGGCAGTCGAAAGCCAAGATCCGATCGCCAAAGAGTTGGCCCTGCATATTCCCAAATCATTTTCCTTTACCCAGCTCAAGGCGTTTGAGAATTGTCCGCTGCAATACAAGTTCGCCCATATCTTTAAGATCCCGATCAAAGGCAAGGGGCAATTCTCGTTCGGCAAGACAATGCACGCGGCGCTCCAGAAGTTCTTTGCGTTCGTGGCCGAACGGCAGGGGGCGGAGCAGGTTTCGCTCTTTGATAATGGATCGGCAACGGCAAAAACCATTGGCGAACTCATTAAGCCGGAAGAGCTTGACGCGTTTTACGCGGAAAGCTGGATCGACGAGTGGTTTGAAACGGCATCCGCCAAGGATGAATATCGCGCCAAAGGCAAAAAACTGCTCAAGGGGTATTACGATCTTGTCAAAGATGAGCGCATCCAGCCGTTGTTCTTGGAAAAGCCGTTCAATCTCAAGTTTGAGGAAGCGACCTTCCGTGGTGCAATCGATCGGATCGATCTTCTGCCTGACGGCACGGTGCGCGTTGTTGATTACAAGACCGGAAAACCCAAGGCCGATGACGATATCGGGTTCGAAGAAAAACAGCAGCTTCTAATTTATCAAATCGCCTGTCTTGAAGTGTTGGGCAAGAAGCCTTCGGCGCTCACGTTCGTATATCTAGACAACGGCACGACGGTCGAGTTCCTCGGGACGGATAAAGATATCGATAAAATTCGCGAATATGTGTCGCGCATGATCGGAGAGATCCGCCAAAGCGATTTTTCCGCCGACCCCGGAGAATTCAAATGTAAGTATTGCGACTTCAAAGATATTTGTGAGTTCAGGATGCTATGAGCTTCTCGCCGTTAGGCAATTATCTGCCGATCTTGTCCAAACGCCTGATCAACACTCAGGCGGGCACTGCTTTGGCGCTTGAATCAGGCACGGCCTTCATCGCCGCGCAAAACCCGGCGCTTAAAACAAGGACCCGGCTCGTCAGCGTGAAGAATGGTTTGATTCATGCTCTGGCCACATCCGCCCCCGCCAGGGAAGAGTTGCTCTCGTTAAAAGAACCGCTAATTAAAGCCATGAAATCGGCTTATGCGCTTCCGCTCCACGAGCTAAGAGTTGAGGTTCGGGGAACCCTTGTCGAAGAGCTCTGATTTTGATAACGTTCGTGTACGATTATGTCCTTACGAGCATACTTGGCATTCATGGGCTTTGGAACCATTTTGGCCGCCGTCACCTTTTTTTTGGTGCTTTTTCGCGTCGATCCTTCTTCGTCCGTATGGCTAGGTTTCACGCTCTTTTATTTGAGTCTCGGCTTGACGCTCGCCGGCGTCATCTCAATCGTCGGTTTTGTATTACGGGTCGCAATCCATCGCGACGAAATGCTTTCGCGCTTGGTCGGACTTTCCTTTAGACAAGCGGTATTGCTTTCGGCTCTTGCGGTCATCGCGCTTATCCTTCGCTCGCGCGATTTGCTTTCGTGGTGGAACAGCATTCTGCTCATCGTGTCCGCGACCATCGTTGAATTCATCTTTATTTCTTTGGGACGCAAACCAACGGCCGTTCCGCCGCAAACATAAGCCATGTTTAAAAAAATATTCGGATCATTTTCGCAAGACTTGGGAATCGACCTTGGGACGGCCAATACTTTGGTGTATTCCCGCGACAAGGGGATTGTCGTGAACGAACCTTCGGTGGTGGCGATCAATAACCGCACGGGTCAGGTTTTGGCCGTTGGTCATGCCGCTCGCGACATGATGGGCAAGACGCCCGGGTATCTTACGACCTCGCGGCCGCTTTCAAAAGGGATTATTTCGGATTTTGAAGTGACTGAAAAGATGTTGCGTTACTTTATCGACCGCGTGCATCGCGGAAGCTTTATTTTTTCGCCGCGCCCGCGGGTCGTGATCGGCGTGCCGCTCGAAATTACCGAGGTCGAACGCAAAGCCGTCGAAGATGCGGTGCTTTCGGCCGGCGCCCGCGAAGTGGCGCTCGTTGAGAATACCATGGCCGCCGCGATCGGCGCGCGGTTGCCGGTCAATGAATCCGTCGGGACGATGGTTGTGGACATTGGCGGCGGCACCACCGACATCGCCGTCATTTCTATGTCCGGCATTGTCACTTGGAAATCTTTGCCGGTCGCCGGCGACGAGATGAATCGCAATATCGTGCAGTATGCGCGCGAGCATTTTAACCTTATGGTCGGCGATCGCGTGGCCGAGCAGATCAAGATACGCATCGGCTCGGCGACGCCGCAGGAGGAGTCGATGCAAATGGAAATGCGCGGCCGCGATTTGATGACCGGCTTGCCGCGCGAGACGGTGGTGAGCGACGCGCAAATTTGCGAAGCGCTGTCCCGCTCGGTTCGCCTTATCATTGAAAATATTAAAGCGACCTTGGAAGTAACGCCGCCGGAGCTCGTGGCCGACATTTATGAACGCGGAATTGTCATGGTGGGCGGCGGCTCGATGCTTCGCGGGATCGCGGGCGCAATTTCAGAGACGGCGCATATTCCGGTGCGCATTGCCGATGACCCTTCAACTTGCGTGGTGCGCGGTTCGGGACTGCTCCTTGACGACAAACTTTTGCTTTCGACCATTGTTTTGCCCTCGGCGCGGGCGAACTAGGATATGAAAAAGATTCGTTTTGCGGTTATCGCAGTCGCGCTCGCCGCCATCTTCCATTTTGTGCCGTTCTTCGATCCGGCCGAGGCTTGGGTCGTACGCGGCTATCTTTCGATAGGTTACGGTTTGCGCACCACCACTCTTGCCGTCGGCGGGTTTTTCGACCGGATCGTCGCGGCGGGGCGCGTTGAAAAAGAAAATGCCGCGCTTTTAAAACAGGTCATGTCGCTTAATGAAAAACAGGCAGCGGCGTCGGCGTTGGAGGCAGAGAACGGTTCGCTAAAGGGACTTCTTAATTTTAAGGCGCGCACCGACCTTGAACTCATTCCGGCCGAAGTCGTAGGCGCCGACCCCGACGCCACCATTCGCGCCTTGGTGCTTGACCGCGGCTCGGAAAGCGGCGTTGCGCGCGGCGATGCCGTTATTGTCGGAGACGGAACCTTGGTTGGCAAGATCGTGCGCGTTTCATCGGGGCGTTCAAGCGTACTTTTGCCGACCGATCCAAGGAGCGCCCTTGCCGTCATGGTCAGCGACCACCCCGAGTCAAGCGGCGTTGCCCAAGGCGAGAATGGACTTATTGTGTCCATGACGCTTATCCCGCAACACGCCCCGATTGCGGTCGAAGACACGATCGTCACCACCGGTCGCGAAGCGGGGATACCGCGCGGTCTCGTTGTGGGCGCGGTTGAAAGCGTGAGCAGCGTGGCGTCGGATCCCTTTATTTCGGCCACGGTCGCCCCATCGGTCGATCCTATTGGCCTGACCGTCGTTGCGATAATTCACCTTAAATGATTCCCATGCGCGCTGTTTCCAGCCTCGGTTTGTTCATCTTTGGCCTTTTGGCGGCGCTCTCTAGCGTCTCGTTCATCCGTTCGGTCGGCGGGTCATGGGGGTTTGTGCAAATACCCCTTATCGTTCTAGTGCTCGCAGTTTTCTTTTTGAAAGAGAACCGTTTAGCCGCGCTTACCGTCGGCATGGGCATTGGCTTGGATATTTTGTCCGCTTACCCGTTTTTTATCTGGTCCGTAATTCTGATTGCGACGGTCATTGTGGGACGATGGCTGTCAAAGACGGTTCTTACCAACCGATCGTTGCCGTCATTGGTCATTCTTGGCGCGGCCATGCGTTTGATATATTTTGTTTTTGAATTGGTTTTTTCCCGATCGTCTCAAATTTTTGGCGGAAGCGTTTGGTACATGGTATCCGGGTCCGATATTTGGCGCATCCTCAGCGCCTTTTTGATCGAGATTGTTTTTTTGGCTTTCGCCTTTATTATTTACGCGGGATTTCGCGGCGAGCGTAGCCGCATGCTAACTCATGTCTCACGATCATAATCCATTCCCCACCATTGAAGACCGTCTCGGTGTTGTTTCCGGCGCGACCGGCGCCGTGACATGGGTCGAGGAGGTTTACGGCGACGGCGCCTGGATGCCGCCAGACTCCTCGGCGGCGTCCGGATTCATCGGTCTCGCGGCCAAGCGTCGCCGTGTGATCTTTTTTTTCGCTTGCGTGGTTGCGCTTTTGTGCGTACTTCTGCTTAAAACCGGCGCGCTGATGGCGCAGAGCGGTTCATTCAAGTTGCGTTCTGACCTGAACCGTATTCGCTCGATTATGACCCCGGCCAGCCGCGGCATTATTTTTGACGGCAATGGGGTTCAGCTCACCGACAATGTGCCCGACTTGCAGCTAGCCGTCGTGCCGGCCGATCTGCCGACGGATCCGTCCTTGCGAGGCAAAGCGATCGCGCATATCGCCGGACTTGTCGGGGTTGACGCGGCTGCCGCCGCCTCAACGCTCGATAATTTCGGAGCCAAGAGCTACCAAGCCATCACGCTTGCCGCCAATATCACCCGCGACCAGGCCATTGACCTCGCGATCGCCAAGCCGGATTATCCGGCGATCCGCGTCCTCGCCGGCTCGCACCGTTTTTACGGACTTGCGAACACGATTACGAGTCTGGCTCATCTTTTGGGTTATATGGGTCGCATTACCGTCGACGACCTTAAAAAACCAGAAATTAAAGATAGCTATCAACCGACCGATTCAATCGGCCGCACCGGTTTGGAATATACCTACGAATCGGAATTGGTCGGCAAGCCGGGCGAGAAGAAAGTCGAGGTCGATGCTCTGGGCAACGAGGTTGGCACGGCGAGTGAAACAGATCCTGTCCCCGGCGAGAATTTGCGGCTCACGATTGATACGGGACTGACCGCCGTTGCCGAGACGTCGCTTAAAGCGATGATGGCAAAGATTCACTTGACCCGCGGCGCAGTCATTGTCGAGGACGTGAAAACCGGCGGAATTCTGACGCTTGTTTCTCTGCCGTCGTTTTCAGACAACGATTTTTCCACCGGCATTACGTCCGCCGAATATCAGCAACTTGCGAACGACCCCGATCATCCGCTTTTCGATCGGGCGATCTCGGGCATGTATCCGCCGGGTTCGACCGCCAAGCTCATGATCGCTTCCGGCGCGCTCGCCGAAGGCGTGATCACGCCCGACACCACCGTTGATTCGGTTGGAGGAATACGCATGGGTCAGTGGTTTTTCCCCGATTGGAAAGCGGGCGGACACGGCATCACGAACGTTACCAAGGCCATTGCCTGGTCCGTCAATACGTTTTTCTATACGATCGGCGGCGGCTACCAATCGTTCGTCGGACTTGGCATCGATCGCCTCGATAAATATTTCGCGCTTTTTGGGATCGGGAAGCCGTTAGGAATCGACCTTCCCAACGAAGCGGCGGGTTTTATTCCTACGCCGGCGTGGAAAAAATCCGTCCAGGGCGTCTCGTGGTATATTGGCGACACATATCACGTTTCAATCGGCCAAGGCGATCTTTTGACCACGCCGTTGCAGATGGTTTCATGGACCGCGACGGTCGCAAACGGCGGCACGGTTTGGCAGCCGCGCATGGCCCAAGCCTTTTTGGACGATAAAGGAAACGTTGTAAAGACGGTCCAGCCGGTAGCGTTGCGGACGCACATCATCGATGATAAATATTTGGCAACGGTGCGCGAGGGTATGCGCGAGACGGTGACAAGCGGCAGCGCTCAATCGTTGAAGGGCGTTGGCATGGATGTGGCCGGAAAGACCGGTACCGCCCAAGTGAGCGGCAAAGACAACCATGCTTGGTTTACCGGCTATGGGCCATACGTTGACCCGCAAATCGCCGTGATGGTGCTTATTGAGCAAGGCAAAGAAGGCTCGACCGTTTCCGTGCCGGTCGCGCGCGACATTTTTGAATGGTGGGCGAAGAACCGAATGAACAATGGACGATGAACGATGGACAACTCCGGTCCCGTCCGGACGGGACATGAATTGTTTATTGTCCATTGTATGTTGTCCATAAATTTCCTCCTTGACGCAAAGTCGGCGATAAGGTAGCTTATTTACTTGTTAAGACAATCACCAGAAAACCATGAACAATATTTACATCACCAAAGAGGGTTTGGCCAAATTGAGAAAAGAATTGGACGAACTGAAGAACGTTCGCCGGAAAGAGATCGCTTTGCGGATCGAGATCGCCAAGGACATGGGTGATCTTAGCGAGAATGCCGAATACCACGAGGCCAAAGACGAACAAGGCTTCATCGAGGGCCGGATCATGGAGCTGGAGCAAATGCTCGTGAACGCGATCGTGATCGAACACAACAATACCGGTTGCGTGAACGTGGGAAACACGGTGCGCGTTTCGGTTAAGGGCAAAGAAAAAGAATACACGATTGTCGGCGCGAACGAAGCCGATCCGCTCGCCGGTCGCATTTCAAACGAATCGCCGCTCGGGATCGCCTTCATCGGTAAATGCCCGGGCGACTCGGTTGAGGTCAAGGTGCCGTCCGGGAAGATGATTTATCACATCATTAGTGTTGCTTAGTTTTTAATCAAACCGGCTCAAAGAGCCGGTTTTGTGATATCATGGCGTTCTCATGAACATCCAATATACCGTTAAGCCCAGCAAACGCTCGCGCAAGGTTCATATCGCCGTTTCCGGCGGGCGTGTTATCGTGACCGCCCCATTGCGCGTCAGCAAAGAGTATTTGGATCGCATGGTTGCCGATCACGAAGCATGGATCAACAAGGTTATCCGTCGCTATAAAAAATTGACCGCCGGCGTTAAACTCAGCCGCGACATTTTTGACAAAAAGGAATTCATAGGAACAGTTAAGGCGATGGTTGAGGATCGTTATCGATCGATCGCCGCGACGCACGGCGTTCGTTTGGGTCATGTCGCCGTTAAAAAAATGCGCTCGCGATGGGGCAGCTGTTCCGGGCGGGGCAATATCTCGATCAATTTGCTTCTCGGGCATTTGCCCATCGAGTTGCTCGAGTATGTTGTGATCCATGAACTCTGTCACCTTGTCCATCACAATCACTCGAAAAAATTTTGGTCGCTCGTTGCCGTAAATGAACCGGCCTTTAAAGCTCGCAAAGAGGAACTCCGTCGCTATAGCTATTTTCTCGCCGGCGCCGATATGCCTCGCGACGCGGACGCGGATGTGATGTAAAATGATATTTATGTCTGAACATATCGAAGTCAGCGAACAATTCAGGAACGCGTACGAGGCTATGGAACGAGGAAGCAAACATGTCTTCGTGACCGGGAAAGCGGGGACGGGGAAGTCCACGCTTTTGCGTTATTTCCGCGAACGCACGCGGCGCGCCGTCGCGGTCGTAGCCCCAACCGGGGTCGCGGCGGTGAACATTGACGGGCAAACGATCCATTCTTTCTTCAAATTTCGTCCCGGCGTCACGATCGACGAAGCGCGGCATGACGGTCGAGCGGCGCGGAAAGATCAATTGTTTCAAAAGATCGAGACGTTAATCATCGACGAGGTTTCCATGGTTCGCGCCGATCTCATGGACTGCATCGATGCCTTTTTGCAAGCCGCGCTCAAAAGCAAAGCGCGCTTCGGCGGCAAGCGGCTTGTTATGATCGGCGACCTGCATCAGTTGCCGCCAATCGTGCGCGGTGAGGAAGCGGCTGAACTTAAAAAGAAATATAAAACGCCTTTTTTCTTTTCGTCCGAAGCGATCCTCGATTGTTTGCAATTGGGCATGCTCGAATATATTGAGCTTGATAAAATCTACCGTCAGACTGATGAACGCTTCATTGAGATATTGAATGCAGTGCGCGGCGGGAATATTACCGAAAAGCAACTCGCCGAATTGAACATGCAATACGATCCGGAGTTTTCCGATAAAGACGGCAAGCACATGCATCTCATGGCCGTTAACGCTCAAGCGGACGAGCATAACAATATGAATCTTGAGCGTTTGGGCGGGAAGATCGCCGTTAGCGAGGGGAAGATCAAGGGTGAATTCAAAGAAAGCGAATTGCCGACGGAATTGGAGTTGCGACTTAAAAAGGGCGCGCGGGTCATGTTGGTCAATAATGATTCGGAAGGTCGCTGGGTGAACGGAACGCTGGCGACCATCTATGGAATCAATAACCGATCGGTCGATGTTAAGTTGGACAATGGTGATATGTATGAG
>Ga0182021_10011229_pt1 | contig 10624 bp, 9 predicted proteins | sample 612E3MmetaG_FD_120493 | JGI IMG/M metagenome (GOLD analysis project Ga0182021, IMG submission 120493) | Permafrost microbial communities from Stordalen Mire, Sweden - 612E3M metaG (Illumina Assembly) | ecosystem: Environmental > Terrestrial > Soil > Wetlands > Permafrost | place: Sweden...
ATAGAAAGCGGCGCGTCTCAATCGTCGAGCACCATCAGCCAATCGACCGCCACCGCGTCCTCGCGCGACAGCAGCACGGGGTTGAGGTCGAGTTCGCTCAAGCGCGCGCCGGCGGCGGCGCCGAAGCAGGACACGGCGGAGATCAGCTGCGCCAGCCTGGCGCGATTTATCGGCGGTTTGCCGCGAACGCCGGCTAGCAGGGCGCGGCCTTTGAGTTCGTCCAGCATGCGCTGCGCTTCGGCTACGCTTACCGGAGCCCTGCGAAAGGACACATCGCGCAACACTTCGATCAGCACGCCGCCCAGGCCGGCCATCACCACGGTGCCGAACACGGGATCGCGCTTCAGGCCGATGACGAACTCCACTTCGCCGGACGACATGGCCTGCACCAGCACGCCGTCGATGCGGGCCTCCGGTCGGTAGGCGCGCGCGGCCTCGACGACGGAGACGAACGCTGCCTCCACGGCGGCGGCATCGGCGAGACCCAGCCGCACGCCCTGCGCTTCCGTTTTGTGCAGGATGTCCGGCGATTCGATTTTCACGGCGACCGGATAGCCGAGCCGGGCGGCGGCGGCGACGGCTTCCGGCGCGGAGCCCGCCATGGCATGCGGCGCGAGCTGCACCCCGGCTAGCGCGAGCAGGCGCGCGCCTTCGGCGCTGCCCACGGGCCCGCCGGCGGCGGGAAGCGCCAGCGCCGGCAGCTTGAGTGCGGCGCGCGGCTGCGCATCCGCGAGCCAGCAGCGGCGCGCCTCGGCGTAGCCGATCAGGCCGGCCACGGCGTCGATCGCCGGCTCGGCGCCGCGCAGCACGGCGATGCCGCGTTCGCGCAGCGCCAGCAGCGCCGCGTCGGGGGCGGCGACCCAGCACACCACGAAGGGTTTTTGTGTCCGCACCTTGATCTGGCCGAAGATGTCTGCCAGCACTCCGACGTAGGCGTCCATCAATTGTATCCAGACGATGGCGACATGCACGCCGGGGTCGTCCAGCACCGCGATCACGGACTCGCGCAGGATGGACGGGTCGGCGATGAACTGCGCCGTCACGTCCACCGGATTGCCCAGCGCGCCAAAGCCGGGGATCACCGGCTGCAGCCTGCTCCGCGTCGCTTCGGTCAGGACAGGCACCGAGAGGCCCAGCTCTTCGGCGCGATCGGCCATGAGCACGCCCGCGCCGCCCGACTGGGTGACGATGCCGATGCCCCTGCCCGCGGGCAGGTCGCAGCGCGCCAGCACCTCGATCAGGTCGAGCATGTGCTCTTCGTTGCGCGCGCGCACCAGGCCGTACTGCGCGGCGATGCCGTCGAACACGGCATCTTCGCCGGCGAGCGAGCCGGTATGCGACGCGGCGGCGCGGGCGCCGGCGCCGGTGCGCCCGACCTTGGTCAACACCAGCGGCTTGCCTGCCGCGAGCGCAAGCTCGGCGAGCGCGAGCATTCCGGGCCCGTCCTTGAAGCCTTCGATATAGCCGGCGCCGACGCGGATGCGGGGATCGGCAATGATGTCGGCCATCACCTCGGCCAGCGAGATATCGGCTTCGTTGCCGGTGTTGACGAAGTAGCCCAGACCCAGGCCGCGGCGGCGCGCGAGTGCGGCGATCGCCGTGCCGAACGCGCCGGACTGGGTGACGAATCCGACCGGGCCTTCGGGCGTCTCGCCGTTGGCGTATTGCGAGAACGTGGCGAGCACACGCTCGAAGGCGTTGATGAGACCGAGATTGTTGGGCCCGAGCATGCGCACGCCCGCGGCGCGCGCGGCGCGCACCAGCTCCGCTTCGAGTTCGCGGCCTTCCTCGCCGGTCTCGGAAAAGCCGGAGCTGAACACGATGGCACAGGGAATGCGCGCCCGCCCGCATTCGCTGATCGCGCCGGCCACCTGCTTGGCCGGCAGCGCGATGATGGCGAGGTCGGCCGGCTCGGGCAGGGCGGCCACGCTCGGATAGCAGGGCCAGTCGCCGATGGCGGCGTATTTCGGATTTACCGGAAATATCCGCCCGGCGTAGCCTTTGTCGCGCAGGTACTTGAGCACTCGGCCGTTGAGCTTGCCCGTATCCGCGGACGCGCCGAGGATCGCAATCGAGCGCGGCGCAAGCAGCGCCTGCAGCGGCTGACCCACGTTCAATCGATTCTTACGTTCGCCGATTTCACCACCCGTGCCCAGCGGTCAAGTTCCGCCTGGGTGTGCGCCGCGAACTGCTCCGGCGTGCCGCCGACCACGGTCCAGCCCTGGGCAATGAGCCGCTCGCGTATCTCGGGCGTGCGCAATGCCTCGTTGAAGGCTGCGTTCAGTTTGGCCACCATGTCCTGCGGCAGGCCCGCGGGCGCATAGATGCCGTACCAGGAACTCACGTCGAAGCCGGGCACGCCCGCTTCGGCGAGGGTGGGCAGATCGGGCAGCGAGGGCGAGCGCTGCGCGGAGGTCACCGCCAGCCCGCGCAGTTTGCCTGCCTTGATGTGCGGCAGCGGCAGCGGGATGTTGTCGAACATGATGTCGATGCGGCCGGCGATGAGGTCCATGACCGCGGGGGCGCTGCCTTTGTACGGCACGTGCTGCATGGACACGCCGGTGACCTGCTTGAACAGCTCGCCCGTGAGGTGGGCGGAGGAGCCGTTGCCGGGGGAGGCGAAATTGAGCTTGCCGGGATTGGCTTTGGCGTAGTCGATGAACTCCTGTATCGATTTTACCGGGGTCGCCGGATTGACGATGGCGACGTTCGTCATTGTGGCGAGCAGCACCACCGGGGTGAAGTCCTTGATCACGTCGTAGGGCATCTTGGAGTAGACGCTGGCGTTGATCGCATGCGTGCCTATAGTGCCGATCAGCAGCGTATAGCCGTCGGCGGGCGACTTGGCGGCGTAGTCGGCGCCGATATTGCCGCCGGCGCCCGCGCGGTTCTCCATCACCAGCGGCTGGCCCAGGAGCTGGCTCACTTTCTCGAGCGTTCCGCGCCAGTGTTCCATGTTGCCGCCGGGGGCGTAGGGAACCACGACCTTGATCGGCTTGGAGGGATAGCCTTGGGCGCAAATGGGCAGGGCGAGAGCACACAGCAGCAGTGCCGCGGCGGCACGTAACGATCGAATCATTTTGATCTCCTCCTTAAAGCCTAGGAATTGAGGGGATACATCCCCTCATGCTCCCCTAAGTCAGGGGCCATTTCGGTAATTCTGAAATGGCCTGTTATTGTCTTGTCCTGTGCAAGTCCTGTTGCAGGAATGCCGTGACGGCGCGGGCGCGCCCGACCAGTTCCTCCCACAGCGTGTCCATGTTCTGGCGGAACACGCTATCGGCATCGGCGTTGAGCACATACCAGCCGCCGCGCTCCAGCTCCACCCCCAATTGTCCCGGCGCCCAGCCGGCGTAACCGTTGAAAAAGCGCACCCGCTCGGGAGGCGCGCGCAACACGATTTCCACCACCGCCGGATCTATGGCGAAGGAAACATCGCCGAGCACGCGCAGCGCCCCCAGCGGATTCTCCTTGGCGCGGAACACCGCGAACAGCCCGGCGGCTTCCACCGGGCCGCCGAGGTACAGCGGCTCGGTAAAGCGTTTCAGCACGTTGTTGTCGGGCAGGATCTGGGCGAGCGAGCGGCGTCCTGGCCGGTTCACGATGAAGCCCACCGTGCCGCCGTCGGGGGTCTGGGTCACCAGCACCACGCTGCGGCGGAAGTTGGGATCGGCCACCCCCGGGGTCGCGACCAGGAACACGCCGTTCGGGTTTTTTTCGGTCTGCGCCGACGCGCAAGGCGCCGAGCCGAGCAGGGCCGCGAGTAGCAGGAGCAGGACCATGCGCAAAGTCATCGCTTGCCCTGCAACTGCGCGTGGCGAAAACATCCGGCCAGGTGGTCGTTGACCATGCCGGTGGCCTGCATGTAGGCGTAGCAGATGGTCGAGCCGACGAATTTGAAGCCGCGTTTCTGCAAATCCATGCTCATCGCATCGGATTCGGCAGAGCGTGCGGGCACGTTCTTCATGCTGCGGCGCCGATGCTGCTTTGGTTTGCCGCCGGTGTAGCGCCAGATATAGCGCTCGAAGGAACCGAATTCCTGTTGCACCGCCAGAAACGCTTTGGCATTCTGTATTGCGGCCGCGATCTTGAGCCGATTGCGCACGATGCCGGCATCGGTGAGCAGGCTGGCGATTTTGCTGTCGGAGTAGCGCGCGATCCTGCGCGCGTCGAAATTGTCGAAAGCTTTGCGGTAATTGTCGCGCTTGTTGAGGATGGTAGACCAGGACAACCCGGCCTGAGCGCCTTCCAGGATCAGGAGTTCGAACAGCATGCGCTCGTCATGTACCGGCACTCCCCATTCCTCGTCATGATAGGCGACATAGGCGTCGCTGCCGAGGCACCAGGGACAGCGGTTTTTGGGATAGGGCTTGCTCACGGCCATATGATAGCGTTGCCGCGCCGCGCGTGCCATGGTCGAACTGCTCATTAGCGCAGTCCGCGGTATCATGCGCCTTAAACGAGGGGGGAGGGGTCCATCATGAGCGCGCTTGCCCGCGCAGCGACCGCATCGATTGCAGGCGTCGGTATGCCGCCGGCGCTATCCCGGCTCGCCGGTGCGGCCACGGTGGTGGCGCTGGCCCTGTGCTTGCTGCAACCGGCCGCGGCGCAGCAACGCGCCACGCCCTACGTATTCCCCTATACCGGGACGCTAAAGAAGATCAACGATAGCGGCGTCGTCACCGTCGGCCACCGCCAGAACTCGCCGCCGTTTGCGTTCCTCGACAAGAAGGGGAAACCGATCGGGTACTCCCTCGATTTATGCGAGATCGTCGTCGAAGAGATCATCGCGGAACTTCGCAAGGACGTTCGCGTCGCGTACCGGCCGGTGACGCCGGAGAACCGGCTCGAGCTCGTCAGTTCGGGCGAGATCGATCTGGAGTGCGGTTCGACCACGAACACCGCCGAGCGCCGCAAGACGGTCGCGTTTTCGCCGACGATCTTCGTCACCGGCACCAAGCTGATGGTGCGGCGCGGAAGCCGTATCCTGAATCTGCGCGACCTGCAGGGCAAGACGGTGGTGCTCACCCGCGGTACCGTTCACGAGGCGGCAATCCCGAAACTCGCCGAGCGTCAGAAACTGGCGATCAAGTTCGTTTTCACCGGCGACCACCAGGAGTCGTTCCAGACGCTGGTCACGGGCAAGGCCGACGCCTTCGCCAACGACGACGTGCAGCTCTACGGGATGATTGCCGAGACGAAATCCGCTGCCGATTTCCGCGTCGTCGGAGAGTTTCTAACCTACGCCGATTACGCGCTGATGTTCCGCAAAAACGATCCGGATTTTGCCGAAGTCGTCGAGCGTGCGTTTCACCGGCTCGCGGGCAGCCGCGAGATTGTCGCCATCTACGAGCACTGGTTCAGGAAGCCGCTGCCGTCAGGTGAGCGCCTCAATCTGCCGATGAGTCCGCATCTGGAGGAACTCTTCCGGGTGCAGGGTTTGCCCGCGGACTGAGCGCGGCGCCAGCGGCTTGTGCTGCAGCAATGCGCCATTTACCGAGATTATCAGGAGGATACACATGAAGGCAGCCGGCAAGCCACTCTACAGATCACTGTATTTCCAGGTTATCACCGCGATCGTGATCGGCGTCGCGCTCGGGCACTTTTACCCCGAGACCGGCGCGGCGATGAAACCGCTGGGCGACGGCTTCATCAAGCTGATCAAGATGATCATCGCGCCGATCATCTTCTGCACCGTCGTCGTCGGCATCGCCGGCATGGAGGACATGAAAAAGGTCGGCAAGACGGGAGGCTATGCGCTGCTCTATTTCGAAGTCGTCAGCTCCATCGCTTTGGTCGTCGGGCTGACCATCGTGAATGTGGCGCAGCCGGGGGCCGGCATGAACATAGATCCCGCGTCGCTCGACACCCGCGGCATCGCGGCGTACGCCAAGCCGGGACAGATGCAAAGCACGACGGATTTCCTGCTGAATATCATCCCGGGCACCGTGGTGGACGCATTCGCCAAGGGCGAGATACTCCAGGTGCTGCTGATCGCCGTCCTGTTCGGCTTTTCCCTGCACCAGTTCGGCGGCAGAGGCACCCTGGTGTTCGATTTCGTCGAGAAGACTTCCCACGTGCTGTTCTCGATCGTCGGCGTCATCATGAAACTTGCGCCGCTAGGCGCTTTCGGCGCCATGGCATTCACCATCGGGAAGTACGGCCTGGGCTCGCTGTTGTCGCTGGGCAAGTTGATGGCCACTTTCTATCTGACCTGCCTGGTGTTCATACTGCTGGTGCTGGGACTGATCGCGAAAACGCACGGCTTCAGCATCCTGAAGTTCATCCGCTACATCAAGGAGGAGCTGCTGATCGTGCTTGGGACCTCGTCCTCGGAATCCGTGCTGCCGCGGATGATGGCGAAGATGGAAAATCTCGGCGTCAAGAAGTCGACCGTGGGGCTGGTCATCCCGACCGGATATTCGTTCAACCTGGACGGGACGTCGATTTACCTCACGATGGCCGCAGTGTTCATCGCCCAAGCCACCAGCACGCCGATGACGCTGACGCAGCAACTCACGCTGCTGGCGGTTCTGCTGCTGACGTCGAAGGGCGCTGCCGGCGTTACCGGCAGCGGGTTCATCGTGCTTGCAGCCACGCTGTCGGCGGTGGGCCAGGTGCCGGTCGCCGGACTCGCCTTGATCCTGGGCATCGACCGTTTCATGTCCGAAGCGCGGGCTTTGACGAACCTGATCGGCAATGGGGTGGCCACCGTGGTGGTGGGCAAGTGGTGTGGCGAACTGGACCAGGCGCGGATGCGGCGCGTGCTCGACAACGAGAGCGAGGAAGACGCCGAGGAGCCGGAAAAAATCCTGGATGTCGTGCAAGAGCATATGGCCGGCCGGACCGTTTAGAGGCCGGATGGGCGTCGCACTGGCCCTCGCCTTGAAGTCGATGGATTGAGCATGCATGGCGAGCAGCCGCGTCTGCCCTGCATTTGATCTCTATCAAGCTGGCCTAAAAGCGCTTTGTGCTAACCTCATCCAATTTGTCCGGCATTGAGAAATGCGGTTGCGCAACTTGCCCGGCGGGACATGTTCTCGCGGACGCTGTTGCGCATGGGCGAGGTTAAGCCGGCAACGTCGGACTGAGCGGAATGTTGTCCTGTTCGCAAAGCGCAATTGAAATCAATTGAGGAGGGAGTGGCTATGGCAGATGTTCTGGCACCGCTGGCGGGAAAAATCCTGGCCATACTGGTCGAACCCGGTTCCAAGGTCGAGGAAGACGATGAGCTCATCGTCATCGAGGCATTGAAGATGGAGAACACCGTATATGCGCCCAGCGGCGGCACGGTGAAGGAAATCAACGTGAAAATCGGCGATAGCGTCGAGGATGAGGCGCTCCTCCTCGTCCTCGAATGACGGACAGCGTGAAATAAGCTTTGGCGGTCGTCACAGGAACGCCTGTGACGACCCATTCTCAAGGGAGCACCTGGGGAGGCATCCCCTCGTATTGTTACCAACAGTAAGCGAGGCAACGATGAATTTTGAACTTACCGAAGACCAGCGCTTGATCCAGGACACGGCCCGGCGATTCGCCGCAGAGGACATCGCGCCGACGCTCGAGCAAGAGGAGGAGAAGCACGAATTTCGGACCGATCGTGTCGCCAGGATGGGGTCGCTGGGAATGTTCTCCTGCGCCCTGCCGGAGGAACTGGGCGGCAGCGGCATGGGGTTCATGGAGTCGGTTCTGATGGCGGAGCAGATCGGCAAGATATCGGCGTCCTGGCGGCTGCCGTTCAACATGCAGAACCTCGGGCCTGCGCTCACCGTGGCCAAGTTCGGCACCGACGCGCAGAAGAAGAAATACGTTCCCGGCTGGGTCGCCGGCACCCAGCTCGGCTTTTTCGCGATGACCGAGGCGAACACCGGCTCCGACGTGGCCAGCATGAAAACCCATGCCATCGATAAGGGCGATCACTGGGAGGTCCACGGCTCCAAAATGTGGATTTCGCAGGCGCACTTCGGCGACGCGGGCCTGCTCTACGCCTACACCGACCGGAGCCAGGGCAACAAAGGCATGACGGCTTTCATTATCGAGCCGAAGAACTGGAAGGGTTGCTCCGCACGCGCGATCGAGACCAAGCTCGGGCTGAAATGCGCCCCCACCGGCGAATTCGCTTTCGACGGCATGAAAGTGCCGAAGGAAAACGTGCTCGGCAAGCCGGGCGAGGGGTTTCGCATCTGCATGTGGCAGCTGAACCAGACGCGGATCGGCTGCGCCGCAGGCGCGCTGGGCGTCGCGGGAGGAGCGCTGGACATCGCTATCAAATACGCCAACGAGCGCACCCAGTTCGGCAAGCCGATTTCGCAGCACCAGATGATCCAGGCGCAGATCGCCGAAATGACCGTCGAGCACCAGGCTGCGCAAATGCTGGTGTACAAGGCGGCGTGGCTGAAGGACAACGGCAAGCCGAACCAGTACGAGACCTCGGTCGCCAAGTTTGCGGCATCGGAGGCGGCGGTGCACGCGGCGAACGAGTGCATGAAGATCTACGGCTCTTTCGGCTTCTCCACGGAATATCCGGCGGAACGCTTCTATCGCGACGCGAAATCGCTGCAGGTCGTGGAAGGCACCTCCAACATCCAGAAGATCATCATTTCGGGCATGGCCTGCGGGACCACGCCCAATCGGGAATAGGGACCGGTATGAGACCGTACTTTGAGAAAATGCCGAGCTTCGGCAAGGCGCTGAAAGAAAACCGCATCGCACGCACGCTAGAGAGCCGCGCCAAGCTCGAGGCGGTCGAAGCGGAGATCGCCGCCGCGAAGAAGGCGGCGGAGGAGGTGGGGATCCCCACGGCCAAGATCAACGAGCGCGGCGGACTGACTGTGTGGCAGCGCCTGGAGTATCTCGTCGATCCTGGCACCTGGCAGCCGCTGCACAGCCTGTACAACCCGGAAGACAACGAAGAGGGTACGACCAACGTGGCCGACGGCCTGGGCAAGATCGGCGGCCGCTGGGCGGTGATCATCGGCTTCGACAACAAAGTGCTGGCCGGCGCCTGGATAGCCGGGCAGCCCGACAATATCTTGCGCGTGACCAACCTCGCCAAGCGGCTGCACATCCCGCTGGTGTGGCTGGTGAATTGCAGCGGGGTGAAGCTCCCCGACCAGGAGAAGTTCTATGCCGACCGCCGCGGTTCGGGCGCGCCTTTCTTCCGGCACGCCGAGCTGGAACAGGCAGGCATTCCTGTGCTGGCCGGCATCTACGGCACCAATCCCGCCGGCGGCGGTTACCAGGCGATCAGCCCGACCATCCTGATCGCGCATAAGGACGCGAACATCGCCGTGGGCGGCGTCGGCATCGTTTCCGGCATGGCGCCGCAGGGAGGTTTCGACGTCGCCGGGTTGGAGCAACTGATCGCCGTTACGCGCAACATGAAGGACAAGCCGCCGGGCAGCGTTTCCACCCATTACGATTCGACCGGCTTCTTCACCCGCGTCTACGACGAGGAAAAGGGCGTGCTCGACGGCATCAAGGAATACATGCGCATGATCCCGGCGTATGACCCGAAGTTTTTCCGCGTGGCCGAGCCCGCCGAGCCGCAGCTTCCACCGGCAGACCTGTACCACCTGTTGCCGTTCAATCAGAAGTCGGATTATTCATTCGATGACATTCTTGCGCGCCTGGTCGACGGCAGCGAGCACATGGAATTCCGGCCGGGCTACGGCCCGGAGGTGTACACCGGCCTGGTGAAAATCGACGGCATGCTGGTCGGTGCGATCGGCAACCGCCAGGGGCTGCTGCCCAAGGGCTACCCCGAGTACGCGGATTACCCGGGCATCGGCGGCAAGCTCTACCGCCAGGGCCTGATCAAGATGAACGAGTTCGTGACCCACTGCGCGCGCGACCGGGTGCCGGTGATCTGGTTCCAGGACACGACCGGGATCGACGTGGGCGATATCGCCGAGAAGGCGGAGCTGCTCGGCATCGGGCAGTCGCTGGTCTATTCGATCCAGCAGGCCGACATTCCGATGATGCTGGTGGTGCTGCGCAAGGGAAGTGCGGCGGCGCACTACATCATGGGCGGGCCCACGGCGAATCGTCAGAACGCATTTACCCTGGGCACGGCAGCGACGGAAATTTACGTGATGCACGGCGAAACCGAGGCAGTGGCCTCCTACGCCCGCGGCGCGATCAAGGACAAGGACTCGGGCAAGCCGCTCGACCCGCTGGCGCAGAAAATGAACGAGATGGCGCAGAAGTATTACGACACTTCGCGGCCGGCCTACTGCGCCCGCTACGGCTTTGTCGACGAGATCGTGGATCTGAAGGCGCTGCGCGGCTACCTGAAGGCGTTTGCCGGCGCGGCCTACCAGAACCCGAAGTCGATCTGCCCGCGCCACCAGATGCTGTTGCCGCGGATCATCAAAGGTTGAGGTCTGCACCCGGCGAGGGCGGACGATCAGGACGGTGGGCTTAGATCAAGCCCATCCCCTTGAGCACCGACAGCATCACCGCCGCCGCCACCACCGAGCCGATCTGACCGCCGGTATTGACGCCCGCGGCGTGCATCAGCAGGTGGTTCTTCTTGTCGTAGATCTGTCCCTGGACCTGCACTACCCTTGCGGCCATGGGAAATGCGGAGATCCCCGCTGCGCCGATCAGCGGGTTGACCTTG
>Ga0182021_10011230_pt1 | contig 10623 bp, 8 predicted proteins | sample 612E3MmetaG_FD_120493 | JGI IMG/M metagenome (GOLD analysis project Ga0182021, IMG submission 120493) | Permafrost microbial communities from Stordalen Mire, Sweden - 612E3M metaG (Illumina Assembly) | ecosystem: Environmental > Terrestrial > Soil > Wetlands > Permafrost | place: Sweden...
CGCATTTGCGTCGCGTCCCTTCGTTGCTCGTCGGTCAAATACGTCGAGTATTCTCCCTCCTCGCGCCTCGGGCCGCTCGCAACTGCGCAATTTCACTCGGTCCGTCAAACCGTTCGGCGCTCTGTGAGTCATCCCCCCAAATCCCGCGATAGCCGTAGAAGGCCGTGGCCGGAGCGATCACCGTCGCGGCCACCCGCCTCGGGGGCTTCGGGACGGACAGCCCTTCCTCACGCGCGCTTCGCTGCGCTCGGCGCGACCACTTCTATTGCCACGACTTCATGCGGATATAACTAGCCTGGGGTCGTTTGGGGCGCAGGATGCCGCAATGCGAGACGGATTTTTTGCCAGGCATGGGCGCCGCCTCTAGCATTCGACCATGCAGCTTGAGCGTCGACATTCCGAACGGGATCGCCGCCACGACGGCCGTGTCTCGGCCGTGTTCGCGGTTCGCAACTGTATCGGTTCGCGCGTCCAGCTCGGCCAAGCCGAGGACATCGCGCCCACCGGGATCACCTTGCGGCGTCCGCGCGACGTGCCGGTGTTGCCACAGACGCTTCTCACTCTCCACTTCGATCTGCCGGGCGTCGGCGCGCGCATCAGCGTCGGCGGCCTGGTGGTCACGGATCGGCGCTCCGGGCCGTTTCGTCGTACCGGCGTGCAGTTCACCGAGATCTCATCGGAAAGCGCCGCGCTGCTAGTTGAATTCTGTGCCCGCATGGGTCTCGGCTCGAAGGGGATGTCTATGAATCCTCGATGAGAATCTCACGTCGCCGTGCGCCTGCCCGCTGGCCTGGCTGTGCGATCAGCCGGGCCACACCCCAGGCGGAAACGAAGTCACCTTCGCGGCCAAGCCCGGGAAGGTTTTCGGCGTTCGCCAAGTAGATATTGCTGATCCCTGTTGCAGTGGGTGCGCCCCCGATGCCGAGCATGCGGGGCAGATCACAACTGAGAGCCGGTGTCATCGGCGTGGGCGGCACTGGGTCGGGCGCGGCCGGACTTTCTCCCGGCGCCTGCAGGCCCAGTTCGGGAGCCAGACCGTCGTGCGGCGATGCCAGCACCCAGAGGTGCCGATCGCTGAAGGGAAGCACTCGCGCAATCTCCTCGCGCACGCGGGCGCGGATCACGGCCAGGTAGCCCAGGCTCTCGGCGGCGGCAGCCGGGACCAGGCACTCGACCCAGACCGGGACGCGGTTGGGATGGCGGGGCGGGGGAGATCCCACGGTAATGAGAATGGCATTGTCTTCCAGGATCGGCTTGGCCGGATCGCGTACCGAAAGGACTCTTAGGCCCATGCCTTCGGGCAGTGCCTCGGGACGCAGCAGCAGGCATAGGGTGTAGCGGAAACAGGCAGGCCGTATGGCCGCCGCAGTCTCGCGCAGGCGCCGGGGGGCCGCGTCCCCGCACAAGGAAAGCAGCGCCGCCGCTGAGCCCGCCCAGACGAGCCGGCCGAGCCCGATGGTCTCGCCGCGTGGCCGCGCGCGCAGGCCCGTGACACTGCCACGCTTCCAGACCAGCTCGTGGGGCACCAGTCGCTCGCGCAGCTCGCCGGAGAAACTCTCGATTTTCTCAGTGAACAGAGCACGCAGTTCCCCGCCGCCGCCAAGTCGGAAGACCCCGCGCCGGGCTCCATCGAAGGCGCGGGCCTGGGTCATGGAGGTGAGGTCTCCTGGCGAAAACCCGCTCGACAGTGCGGCCAACGCGGCCAGCCCGGCGCGCATGGGATGATACGGCGGCAGCGCGGACAGCCAGTCGGCATCGAGAGGCGGAAGCTGGCTCTGGATCCGGCCCACGTCGCGTCTTTCCCAGAAACCATCGGGGGGCAGCGTGATGTCGGAACCCAGTAGGGGATCCAGGACCGCACTGCTGTTGCGCAGACGCGCCAGGGTCTCCTCCACCACGGCGCAGTCTGAGGGGAATTCGCGGCGCAGCTCGGCGGACAAAGCCTCGGGATCGCTGCCAAAGGCGATGCGGTGTTGAGGGAAGATGATCTGCAGCCCGGGCTGCAAGGCCGGTGCACGTCGGCGAATCACCTGCGCGTGGCCAAGCTCGCGCATCACGCGCGCCACCGGTTCGGCATCAGGCGGCGGCAGCAGGCCCGGCTCGCGCGCCAGGGTGTATGGCCCCGCCTGGAAGGTCGCTGGCTGGCGGTCGTGCCCGCACAAAAGCACGCGCTGCCCGCGGCGGCTGAGCAAAGCCGCCGCGATCAGCCCGGCCAGATCCGGGCCGCACACCACGACCTCGAAGTAGTTGGTGTCCACGACGGAGGAGAGTCTACAGCCCGCGGGTCGTAGTCAACAGGAAGTAGGCGTGGATTCGGAGTAGGGGGCGGTGACGGGATCCGTCCCCGCCCCCTCCGAATCCCAGGGACGTCGCTGATGGTTGACAGATCCTCTCCCACAGTCGAAATTGGGGGTCGTGCACGAAAAACTACCCATCGTCTGGTACAGGCGAAGCAAGAAAGACGAACCCGCTTCTGAGAAGCGCAGCATTCCGGCGGGCGTTTTCACCAAGTGTCCCATGTGTCGCGAGGCGCTCCTCACCGGGGATCTGCACAAGAACCTGGATGTGTGTCCGAGCTGCGGGCACCACTTCGCAATGGCGACGCGCGATCGCATCGCCTCCATCATGGACAAGGGCAGCCTCATCGAGCATGACGCGCATGTGGAAAGCATCGACCCGCTGGGCTTCCGCGATTCGAAGAAGTACAGCGATCGGCTCAAGTCCACGCGCAAACAGTCCGGCGAGGTCGAGGCACTGATCGCGGTCGCCGGCCGTATCGAGAGCATCGCGGTCGAGACGGGCTTTTTCGTGTTCGAGTTCATGGGCGGTTCCATGGGGTCGGTGGTGGGCGAGAAGATTGCGCGCTTGTTCGAGCGCGCCCTGGAACGTCGGGTGCCCGCCTTGATCTTTTCCGCCTCGGGTGGGGCACGCATGCAGGAAGGGATCCTTTCGCTCATGCAGATGGCCAAGACCAGCGCCGCCATCGCGCGCTTGCGGGATGCGCGCGTGCCCATCCTGTCCATCTTGTTGCATCCGACCACGGGGGGAGTAGCGGCCAGCTTCTCCATGCTGGGCGATCTACACATCGCCGAGCCCAAGGCGCTCATCGGCTTTGCTGGCCCGCGCGTGATTCAGAACACCATCCACCAGAACCTGCCCCCTGGCTTCCAGCGCTCCGAATTCCTGCTCAGTCACGGTTTCGTGGACATCATCGTGCCCCGCCAGGAACTGAAAGCGACCATCGCCCTGGCCCTGCGTTGGATGGGAACGCCGGCGGTGACGACCCGCAACTGAAGACTGACTCGCCGGCGAAGGCACCGGTGCCATGAACACTGGGTACAGGAAGCTGCTCGCTCGCCTGCAATCGGTGCGCGCGCTGGGCGTCTCATTTGGCCTGGACCGGGTGCGGCTGGCATTGGAGCGCCTGGGTGGGCCGGAACGTCGTTTTCGCGCGGTCCAGATCGCGGGCACCAATGGCAAGGGTTCGACCGCGGCCTTCCTCGAGTCGATCTTGCGTGTCGCGGGCCTGCACACCGGGCTGTTTACCTCGCCGCACCTCTGTCGCTTTTCGGAGCGCATCCGCATCGACGGCCGCGAGGTGGAGGGCGAGCGCCTGGGCCAGTTTGATGAGGCGGTGGCGGCAACCGGCGTGCCTCTCACCTATTTCGAGATTTCGGCGGTGCTGGCCTTTCTCGCCTTTGCCGAGGCCAATGTCGATCTGGCGGTGCTGGAGACAGGCTTGGGCGGTCGGCTGGACGCGGCCACGGCAGCGCATCCTCTGGCTTGCGCGATCACCAGCATCGCCCTCGACCACCAGGACGTGCTGGGCAAGACCATCCGCGAGATCGCCTACGAAAAGGCGTGCATCGCGCGGCCCGGGGTACCGCTTTTTCTGGGGCCGCTTGCGCCCGAGGCCCTGGCAGAGGTCGAGCGGGTTGCGCACGAAACAGGGTCGCCGTTGCGGCGGTTTGGCGTCGATCTCGTTGCGCCGGAGTTCCCGCTGGCGTTGGCCGGGTCCCATCAAGCTGCGAACGCGGCACTGGCCGTGGCCTTGGCCCACGAAGTTGCATCCAGCACGGGCCGGGTGCTGCAACCCGAGGCAATCAGGCGCGGTCTTGCTGAGACTCACTGGCCAGGGCGGCTTGAGCGCGTGGCTGACGACGTTCTGCTCGACTGCGCCCACAATGCCGAGGGTGCAGTGGCGCTGGCCGCTGCGCTGCCAGCCGCATCCCGCCGCGCCCTGGTGGTGTCAATTGTGCAGGGCAAGGATGCGCCGGCTATGCTGGCCGTGCTCTCCACACACTTCGATTTTATTGTGGCCACGCGCTCGCCCAGTGAGCGCTCGCTTGCACCCGAGGCTCTGGCCGCGCTGGTTCCGCGCGACGGAAAGCGAGTGGTGGAGGTGGTGGCTGACCCCGGCCTTGCGCTCACGCGCGCCCGCGAGTTGATGTCGCCCAACGGCCTAGTCGTGGTTGCCGGTTCGATCTTCCTGGTCGGCGCCCTGCGCGCCCGTCTGCTCAATGAGCCGGTCGACCTAATCGTAGGCTCCGACCCGATGCCGTGATCTCGAGGAGGAATACCTGGCACATGATGTTTTCACATGATACTCTGATGTGATGAAGAGCCTGGTCACGACTCTGACGGAACGGGGGCAAGCCTCGTTGCCGGCCTCGTTGCGCAGGGAACTGGGTCTCAAGCCCGGACAAAGGCTGCGCTGGCAGAGGCTCTCGTCCTGCGAGGTCCGGATGCTGGTCGAGTCGGAGCAACCGGCGGCGGGTCCGAAGGCGATGCTGGGATTTGCCAAGACCTTTCGCAACAGCAGGCGCACCGCGGATTGGATGAAAGACCTGCGCGCGGGTGAGAAGACTGGATGAGCTGGGTGGTCGACACCTGCGTCGTCATCGACGTTTTGGAAAACGATCCAGTTTTCGGGCGAACATCGGCGGACCTGCTGCAGAAATCACTGCGGAGTGGCTTGTGCATCTGCCCTGTCACGATGGTTGAGTTGTCTCCTGCCTTCGCAGGCAGTCTGGAACTGCAGAAACACTTCCTAGAGCAAGCTGACATCGACTTCACCCAAGGCTGGACCCTGGCAGACACTGAGTACGCGCACCGTGCCTGGAATGCGTACGTCCAGGCTCGGCGTGCGAGCGACACACCTAAGCGTCCCCTGGCTGACCTGCTCATCGGCGCCTTCGCGTGCCGGTACCAGGGGCTGATCACACGCAACCCCGCCGATTTCCGCCGTTGGTTTGCCAAACTAAGGGTGCGGCAACCATAGGCACCGTTGGTGAGCCCGGCGCCGGCGCGTTTTCCCTACAACCGCCAGTCCGAGCAGTGTGCCCATTTGCACTTGATGTGCAACGGCCGGAGACGCGGTTGCACATCGAGCGCAACAACCGCCTCTACGCCATGCTCACGCGGCTGGCCCACATCGGCGGCCGGTTTTCCGGTCAGGCGCAGGCCGGCCAGCGTGCGCGTGACCGGTAGCGCGGGCGGTAGCTACCAGCGTGGCGCGGCTAGCGTGGGCGACTGGCGTGAGCGCGACGGGCGAGCGCGAAGCGCGAGGGGTGTGCAGGGCGGGCTGTCCGTCCCGAAGCCCCCTTGTGGGGTGCGCGAAACGCAAATCGCCTTCCCGCAAAACGCACACGAACTCGCTCACCCTCACGCTCTCGCGACCCGCGAGCCCCCAACCGGCACGATCCCCACGCGGTCAGTAGACCGCGTGGGGGTGGTTTGAAACGGAGGCTTTGCTAGTTTCCGGTCATGAGCCTGAACTCGGTTCGGCGGTTCTTGGCCTTGCCTGCCTTGGTCTTGTTGTCGGCGATGGGCTTTTCCATGCCGAAGCCGACCGCGGTCAGCCGCTCAGCCTTGATGCCCTTGTTGACGAAGTACTGCTTGACTGCATCAGCGCGCTTCTGCGACAGCTCCTTGTTGTAGGCGTCCTTGCCGACGTTGTCGGTGTGACCGCTTATCTCGATCCTGGTGTCTGGGTAGTCATTGAGGACCTGGACGGCCCGGTCGAGCAAGTCGTACGAGTTCTTGGTGATCTCGGCGGAATTTGTCTTGAAGTTGATCCCTTCGATAACGCCGGTGAACTTCTTCAACGCGGCAGGCACCTCGTCCGGACAGCCATCCTCATCCTGGTAGCCGTTGAAGGTTTCGGGCTCGGTCGGGCACTTGTCGACGTCATCGAGAATGCCGTCGCCGTCGGTGTCCTTGGGCAGCGGGCAGCCGTTCTTCTTGGGATCATCGCTCTTCGGGCCCGGCTCGGTCGGGCAGGCATCGTCGACGTCGAGGATGCCGTCGCCGTCAGCGTCCTTGGGCAGCGGGCAGCCGTTCTTCTTGGGGTCGTCGCTTGCGGGCCCCGGCTCGGTCGGGCAGGCGTCGCTGCTGTCGGGGATGCCGTCGTCGTCAGTGTCCTTGGGCGGCGCGGGCGCCGGCGGAGGCGGCGTATACCGAGTTCGACCAAACGCCAGGTATGCAGACAGCAGGATTTCATAGTCGGGGCCGTGGAAGTACGACTCGGCGTACTTTCCGCTGTTCACAAACGCGGCAGGCGGGAACATGATGCGACCGTCGAGGCGGAGCCCGAAATAGTCGGTGAGCGGGAACTTGGAGCCCACACCGAAGTGGAACATGTTGTCGGTGTCCTTGGGGACGACGCTGGTGTCTTTCGGGAAGGACGACAGGGCGCCCCACCCGCCGAGCGCGAAGGGCCGCACATAGCCGGTGTGGATGAAGTTCACGATCACCTGGCCGCGGTAGCCGACAATGATCATGCTCGTGCCGCCGTCGGCGTTGCTGAAACGCGTGTGGGTGGGAGAGATCGTGGCCTCGCCTTCGACGCCCACCCAGGGGCAGAAGTTGTAGGTCAAGCGCAGACCAAAAACCCCGCCCAAGTCAGGCGATAGGCCTTCGGGATCCGCCTCGTGGCGGCCGAGTCCGTGCTGCTTGTCGTAGAAATGGAGGCCGCCGAAGAGCCCGATTTCGAAGGGCTGAACGAACGGTGCGTCCTGGGCGGCAGCTTCGTTTGGCGGGCTGGCCTCGGCGGCCAGCGCGCGTGGGGCCGTGGCGCCGGCCAGAGCAGCCAGCAACCCGACGGTCAAGACACCAGACCCAAGCAGAAACGACCTTGCTCGACTTTTCATGCGATTTCCTTCCTTCTCAAGAACGCAGTTGTCTGTTGGCCACCGCCTCCCGTGCTGGGGTCGGCGATTCCCAAGACACAGAAGCCTGGTGCGAACTGGTGGCCTTCTACCCTCGCATCATGGCTTCCGAGGATGTCTCACTACCGAGTCCTGGTCAACTGCGGAGCCACGCGAGGGGCTGCGATGACTCCCTGACGCGCTGTTTTGACGCGCTCTGTATTTGCCAGATGGTCGGACCCACGCTTATGATGAGGGGGGATGCATTTGAACCTGCGCGTGAATCTTGGTTTTCTGGGTCCGGTGCTGCTTGCCTGCGCAGGTGTGGTGGCGGCTGGGCCGGCCCGCGCCGACCAGCTTGTGCCCACAGACCAGAGCCCCAGCGAGGTCTCGGGTCAGCCAGGCAACAAGTACGGGGGGGTAACGCCGGGGAGCAACGCGAGCAACCCGTTGCCCCAGCCTCCCCTGACCCCGACCCATCTCATCTGGACGGGATTTCAGCCCACGGCCACGGGATCGCGCGTGTTCTTCCAGACCACTGCGCAAGTTGAGTTCGAGGTGAAGGAAGGCCATATGTCCAAGGGCGGCCATTCCACGCTGACGGTTATGCTTCGCGGGTGCCGCATTCACATGGCGAACAACCGGCGGAAGCTCGACACGCGCGCCTTTGCCACGCCGGTGCAAAGCGTTTCGGCCAAGCAGCGCGGAAAGGACGTCGCGCTTCTGATCACGCTTCGCGAACCCGCCAGCTCCACGCCGGGTACCGAGGCCGGGCCCAACGGCACGCGTTTCTTGGTGTTCGACTTTCCGCCGGGAAAGCCGGCTCCCATCGAGGAGAACGCACCAGCCGGAGTGGAGTCGAGTTCGCGCGGGGCCTCGGCCGGTGAGGGCTGGTCGCTTTCCGGCGACGGCGAGTCAGTGCAGGCTGAAGCGAAAGGCAAGGCGAAGTCCAAGGGCAAGGGCCGAGCGGCTGCCGTGCCTGGCCAGGCGGCGCCCAGGGCCAACCCGGCGCTGGAACCCACCCCCATCGCGACACCCCCAGCCGGGGCTAAATAGTTGCTTCGCCTCGTCCGAACCTACGAAGGAGAGGGCGGTACATGAGAGCATCACTTGTTTCCCGATCTATTTTCCTGGGCGCGCTGCTGGTTCTTGCCGGCTGCGCAAAGAGCACCTCGACAGAGCCGCCGCCCCCAGGGTCGCTGGAGGACGACGCCGGCGTCACTCGGATAGTAAGGGTTGACGCCCCGGGGGACGGGATCGAGCGTGATGCCGGGGGTGGCGCCAGCACGAGCACGGACGGTGGGGGCGCTTCCAGCACAGATGGGGCGGTGGACAGCGTCGACGCGCCGGCCTTGCCACCATCGATCACGGTGACCGTCGATCCGGCATCGTTGGTCCCGCCTGAGGACGGCGGTGTCCCTGACACGTTGATCGTCCCGTCCAGCTACGGGCCCAAGCCTGTGGTCACAGTGACGGTCGTCTCAAACTCGGGCGACATGCGGGCCGACGACGTGTCGTCGGTCACGGCGTCGCTGAACGATCCGGTCAAAGGCACCTCGGCAGCGTCTGTCAGGCTGGCCAGGTCCGAGACGGATTCGGTTCCCGAGTCGAACATCACGCGCTTCATCTTTTCTGACGTTCCCCTCGATCTGTCGAAGGTCGCCACGGGTCCCTATGATCTGGTCGTGACCGCCACCACGGTCGGCGGGGCTTCGGCGAACGCCAAAGTCACGTTGTGGGTGGATACCGGGCCGACGTTGGTCGTGCGGTCCCCGGCCGAAGGCGGATACTACAAGGGTTCGGCGCCGGTCGATGTCAGCGCAATCCAGGCGAAGTTCGCCGTCACGTTGGTCACCATGGCGCTGGGGCAGGGAGACGCGGTCCCGCTGATACAAACGAGCAACGGCTTCTACAAGGGAACCGTCGACTTCAACAGCTTCATTCCGCCTCTGGAGGGTGATGTGTTGGCCACCTTCTTCGCCTACGACGAAAACGGCATCGAGACGAGGGTTGTGCGTCACTTCGTTAGTGACAACACCGGGCCTTCCATTAGCGCGACGTCACCTGCCATCGGCGTCATGATCGGTACGGTGATTTCGATCAAGGCGACGGTGGACGATCCCGCTGGCGTGGACGCATCCTCGGTGATGGCGGTGGTGGCCAACGGTGACCGGAGCTTCGAGGTCACGCTGGACCCGCCAGCGGGGGGCGGCAAAGTCTACTCGAACCTCTTTGACACGACCAAGCTCCCCGCCTATGCACTCTTCCCCACCATCTCTTTTCGGGCACGGGATATCCTGGGAAACGATTCAACCGTCAGCTATGGGCTCTCGCTCGACAACACGCCGCCCACCATCGATCTGGATCCGCCGAAAGTGCGTCGAGTGAAGGAAATCGGGGGCGCGACAAGTTGTAGCTGGGCCTTCGATCCGGTAGGCCCGGACGCCGTAGATGATGGCGACGTGGTGACTCAGCTCTTCGATGTTCGAGCCCGCGCGGAGGACAATGGCAACACGCCGCTGACCGGCGACGCTGACTGGATACCCATCGGCGGCGTGGATCCAGGCCAAGTCCAGTTGTTCATCTTGAGCAATACATCGCGGCCGTTGGTTGTGGATAGCAGCAACCCGCCCGACGGGTTCTGCGACGACATCAACCCTGACTTGGTGCCCACGACGAAGCCGCAGACCGACCAAGATGCGCAGGTCTTGAACATGGTGGCCATGTCCCCAGTCGCAAACGCGGATTTTAGCCTAGAGCCGGGTGTTTCTTGCTCGAAGGCAACTGGTGGCTCGCCCCCGAAGAGTTTCTGTGAGACCACGCGGAACGACTACAAGGCGCAATTTGCCGTCGGCGACTCAACCCCCCATTGCGATACGATGACTGAGGTTCTCAGCTACGCTGGGGGGGGCCTGCCGTCCATCTACGCCCTAGGGCCGATAGTGGGCGATGGCCTGCAATGCGCCGGCCGCCAGTTCGATGCCTCCAACAACCTCAAGGACGGCTGGGCCTGCCTGGCCGCAACGGCCAGCGACAAGCTGGGCAACAGGCAGGTCTCGCGCCCCATCCGCATCTGTGTCATGGCCACCCCGTCGAGCAAAGAGTGCCCGGAATTCAGGCAGTTGACGGCGGTGGTACTCTCGGATCCGGTCGAGATTCAAACTTCGCTCCCGCTGGTAGGTCAAGGCGGTGCGGCCTTGCAGGCCAACGATGAGGTTGTGGTTTCGGGCGTGGCTGGTACCTTCGGGGTCAACGGTCGCTGGAAGGTGAACCTGCTCGACGGCTCAGGCATGCGATTCTCGCTGCAAGGTGTCCACGGGGGCGGGGGCGCGGCTTCGGTTTCGGTAAGAGGTCGCGTCGTTCCGGTTGCGGCAATGCCCGACTGCACGGGCACCGTCATCAGAGGGGGGACGGGCGGTGGCCTTCCCGTGGTCGACTACACCAAGCCGTGCAAGCCCTTGTCGATCTTTCCCCC
>Ga0182021_10011231_pt1 | contig 10622 bp, 10 predicted proteins | sample 612E3MmetaG_FD_120493 | JGI IMG/M metagenome (GOLD analysis project Ga0182021, IMG submission 120493) | Permafrost microbial communities from Stordalen Mire, Sweden - 612E3M metaG (Illumina Assembly) | ecosystem: Environmental > Terrestrial > Soil > Wetlands > Permafrost | place: Sweden...
CACTTGGCGAAGGAAGGAGGTTGAGATTTCTAGATTTGGAATTCGATTCACCGTACAATACATATCGCCGCCCCGGACTTCCTCCAGGGCCAATTAATAATCCCGGAAAGCTCTCAATCCTTGCCACACTGTATCCTGAACAGCATAATTTTTTGTTCTTTGTTGCAACAGGCATAGGCGGACATCGGTTTGCAAAAAATTACAGCGATCATCAAAAAAATATTCGTATGTATCATCACACGAAGCGAGAACTGAAACAAGTATCAAGTAAGTGACTGGAAAGCCAAGGAACTGCATCATTCTATGAAACATCCCAATATTATTCTGTTGAGCATTTTTTTTATTTCTGTGGTTATACTTTTAGGATGTGCAAACCAACAACCACCAGAAGGCGGACCGGTCGATATGACTACTCCTGTAATCATTTCGATATATCCGGATAGCAACAAGTTGAATTTCAACGACAATAAATTAAGATTAGAATTCGACCGGTATGTCGAGGAACGGACACTCGAAGAATCCATTTTTATCTCGCCGTATGTTGGGACATTGGAATTCGATTGGAGCGGTACCGAAGTTGAAATTACATTTTCAGAAAAACTCCGCCGCAATACGACATACGTCGTAAATATCGGAACGGATGTCAGGGATCGTTTTCGCGGTCAAACGCACATGGCCAAGGCGTACACGCTGGCTTTTTCAACCGGACCAGATATTGACCGTGGAGGAATTGAGGGACTTGTTTTTCCAATGAAAAGGAATGATGTGGCGGCCGGTATCATGATTTTTGCATATCAGTTGGATGCTTTGAATCCGGACACCCTGAATCCTGTGACAGCAAAACCGGATTTTATTACACAGACCGGTAAAAGTGGAGATTTTTTTCTTCATCATATTCCTTTTGGGAGTTATCGGGTCTTCGCAATACGCGATGAGTATAGGAATTTGGTCTACGATCGAGAGGTGGATGAGTTCGGTGTGCCATCGAACATTATACATATTTCAAAGAGTGACACACTCGCAGCAGGTGTCTTAATGCAGCTTGCAAAAGAAGATACATCGGGTCCACGGCTCGTGAAAGCATTCGCCCCGGACAGGAATCATGTCGTCGCAGAATTTTCTGAAGGATTACATCCCTCGTCGATCACTCTTGCATCGTTCATTGTCGCGGATACTGTGAATCGAAAGCCCCTTGAACTTATAGCCGTATATCCTAATCCATCCACGCCGAAAACAATTATTGCAGTGACGCAGAAACAAGATTCTGCAAAGACCTATTTTTTCTATGTTCAAAATGTAACAGATTCGGTTGGCAACAAGATTAATCCATTAGCAAATTCATTGACATTCCAAGGTTCACCAAAGGCGAATACTATTAGCTCGCGATTAGCTGCGGTCTCGATTAGGGATAGTACGCAAAACATCGATCTTCAACCGGTATTGACTCTCACATTCTTCGATGCTCTTGCAAAGACAACTTCTCTTGATTTTGTGACTATTCTTGATAAAAACAAGCAACAAGTTGCAGTTGAGAAAAAACGGGTGAGCGATGTTTTGATTTCAATTAAACCAGAACAGGAACTGCTCAACAAAACATGGTACTCACTTCGCGCAGAGCTGCGTAAGGTACATGATTGGAAAGATAGCACGTGCAAAGATTCGACAAAGGTATGGCGATTTGAAACGCTCGATATCGAAGACATGAGCAGTGTTGAAGGAACAGTCGTTGATTTGAACACTACGGATACTATAGGACGTCTGTATGTGACTGCATGTGAAATTGGGAAGAGAGACCCCAACTACTACGTTGAGCCTGCTGATGCAACAGGCAAATTTGTTTTTCCCATCGTTATGGAAGGACATTATGTGTTTCAAGCATTCCGGGATCGGAACAAGAACGGTATGTACGATCCAGGAAAACCGTTTCCTTTCATTTTCTCAGAACGGCTCAGTCCGCTTTCCGATACACTCAAAGTTCGTGCTCGCTGGCCGCTCGAAGGTGTGAAGATTCAAATGAAATAATTCAATACTCTCCAATCTCGCACCTTCACTCCTTGGGAATTTCTTTTATTCCTGTTGTGTTTCCAAGAGAGAGAAGTATTTGTTTTTCAGGCAATTTATGTATAAAATTTTTCTACACGACTCTTGATGAAAAAAAAATGATTGAAAGTTATATTCCTATATTTCTGATGATCGGCTGCGCTATTGCGTTTGGCGTCTTTATGGGCAAAGCAAACGAATTATTCGGACCGCGACGCCCGACTGACGAAAAAGCAAGCACCTACGAAAGTGGAATGGAGCCTGTACGGACAGCACGCGAACGGTTCTCTGTGAAATATTATTTAGTCGCTATGCTCTTTATCGTCTTTGATATAGAGATTGTCTTTATGTATCCGTGGGCGGTTGTGTATAAACAACTCGGAGTGCAAGGATTTGTTGTGATGTTTGTTTTTATCTTTATCCTCCTCGTCGGTTTCTATTACATTTGGAGGAAAGGAGCGTTAGAATGGGATTAGAGAGTTGGATGGGCGATGGATATATTGCAACCAAGCTTGAAGATATTATCAATTGGTGCCGCAAGAATTCTCTTTACCCGATGCCGATGGGAATTTCGTGCTGTGCCATCGAGATGATGGCAGCAGCAGGGCCTCGATTTGATATTGCACGGTTCGGCTCGGAAGTAATGCGTTTTACGCCGCGTCAATGCGATGTGATCATCGTTGCAGGAACAACAACATTCAAGATGGCAAAAGTTGTACGTAAGATATACGATCAAATGCCCGAACCGAAATGGGTTATTGCTATGGGTGCATGTACTTCATCCGGCGGAATGTATCGAACCTACTCAGTGGTGCAGGGGATCGACCGGTTTCTTCCCGTCGATGTGTATGTTGCAGGCTGCCCGCCACGTCCGGATAATTTGTTAAACGGACTTATGCTGCTTCAACAGAAAGTGCAGCGAGGTGAATGCAAGGGAACGGCTCCCGCCTATATTGGAGATTTTCATAGCTCTCATGAAATAAAAAGCGCTGTGTAATTGATGTTGCACATTATGAATATTTTTGAAGAATAAGCACTCCTCCTCATGTCCCCTCCTCGTGGAGGAGGGGATAAAGGGGTGGTGGAGTATGGGTTCTCTTATGGAAGCAATGAACGAAAAAGTTCTCAAAAAACTTAAAGCAAAATATACCGAGGCTGTTTTAGAATCATATGAATTTCGCGGCGAGTTAACCATTGTTGTTCCCAAAGAGCGTATCGTAGAAGTCTGCCGATTCTTGAAAGAGGACGAAGAATTGACATTCGACCTGCTTGCCGATCTCTGCGGTATCGATATGTACACTCCGGAAAACCGATTTGGTGTTATCTACAATCTCTATTCGTTGAAAACTAAACACCGCATCCGGTTGAAAACATTTACTGAAGAAGAGCATCCCAGAGTACCCACCGTGACCGGTGTGTGGGGAACAGCCAATTGGCACGAACGCGAGACGTATGATATGTTCGGTATTGTCTTCGAAGGACATCCTGATCTCCGGAGAATGTACATGCCGGATGAATTTGAATATTATCCGCTTCGAAAAGATTTTCCGCTGATGGGAATTCCCGGATCATTGGATTTGCCGAAGAAGTGATTCTGATGTTTGAATCAGAATATTCTCCGAATGCTCTTATCGGGGATCAAATAATGAAGTTATTGATGTTAGTTGCAATTGCATTTTAGCAACCAGACAAAGGGGAACAGACATATGAAATACTTTTTCCGATTTTTATTGTTAAAGCTTCTTATAATTTCCGCTATCAATCCATCTATTGCGCAATGGGTGCAAACAAACGGACCATGTGGTGGCGGTATTAACTGCTGCGCTGCTATGGGCACGAATCTTTTTGCAGGAACTGATGGCGGTGGCGTTTTTCTTTCTACTGACAACGGAGCAAGTTGGACTGCGGCGAGTACTGGCTTGACGACTGATAATGTGTGGTCTCTTACTGTCAGCGGTACGAACCTCTTTGCTGGAACGTCTGGTGAGGGTGTTTTTCTTTCCACCAACAACGGCACAAGCTGGACTGCGGTGATTACCGGTTTGATGAACACTGATGTCCATTCTTTTGCCATCTCTCCCGCCGCGGACGGATCAGGTGGAACGAATCTTTTTGCTGGAACTTATGCAGGAGTTTTTCTTTCCACCAACAATGGCACAAGCTGGATTTCAGCGAGTACCGGCTTGACGGCTAATCATATATGGTCTCTTGCCGTCGGCCCCACCGAAGGCGGGTCCGGCACAAATCTTTTCGCGGGGACTGAAGGTGGCGTTTTTCTTTCCACCAACAACGGCACAAGTTGGACAGCGGTCAATATTGGCTTGCCGAATACGACTATCTATTCTCTTGCTATTGCTGGTACGAATCTCTTTGCTGGGACTGATACCTACGGTGTCTATCTTTCCACCAATAACGGCACAAGCTGGAAAAATGTATATAATGAACCAAATATTTTTGTTGATGCCTATGCTCTTGTCGTCTCCGACACAAATCTTTTTGTCGGAACTTCTATGGAAGGCGTCTTACTTTCCACCAACAACGGTACAAGCTGGGTCAATACAGGATTAATTGCTCCTATTGCCACCTCTTTTGCCATTAGTACTTCCGAAAGTGGCTCAGGCAAGAATTTTTTTGTCGGAACTAATGCTGGCATATATCTTTCTACCAACAACGGCACAAGCTGGATTTCAGCGAGCTCTGGTCTCATGAATACGACTGTCTGGTCTTTTGCTATAAGTCCCTCCGAAAGTGGGTCCGGCATAAGTCTCTTTGCCGGGACTAATGGCGGGGTTTTTCTTTCCACCAATAATGGCACTAACTGGACTGCAGCCAATACAGGCATGACGAATCATATTATCTGGTCTCTTGCGGTAAGCGACACGAATCTCTTTGCCGCGAATTTTAACAACGGCGTCTATCGTTCCACAAACAATGGTGCAAGCTGGACGCGAATCGAGACAGGTATGACAAGTGCTAATATCAATGCACTCGCCGTTAACGGTACAAATCTTTTTGCAGGAACTGATGTTGATGGCGTCTTTATTTCCACGAACAACGGCACGAGCTGGAATGAGGTTAATACAGGTTTAACAGACAATCAAATCCAGGCACTTGCCGTCAGCGGTACGAATCTCTTTGCCGGGACTGCTTACGGTAGGGTTTTTCTTTCCACGAACAACGGCACAAGCTGGAATATGGCAAGTACTGGTTTGACGAACAATACTGTTAATTCTTTGCCGTCTCAGGCACAAATCTCTTTGCAGGGACTTGGGGTGGCGGTGTCTTTCTTTCCACCGATAATGGCACAAGTTGGACTGAAGTCAATGCTGGTTTAACGAATATATTGGAAAAAAAATCCAATGCTCTTGTCGTCTCTGGTAAAAATCTCTTTGCTGGAGCTTATGACTATACAAAACATATCAATGCTCTTACCGTTTCTGGCAAAAATCTCTTTGATGGGGATTTTGACTATGCAAAACTAGTCCATGCTCTTGCTGTCTCTGGTAAAAATATTTTTGCTGGAACTTATGTCGGCGTTTTTCTTTCCACAAATAACGGTACGAGCTGGAATAAAGTCAATACAGGCTTGACAGGCCATCCAATTCGGACACTTGCCGTCTCTGATGCGTATATCTTTGCCGGAACTGATGGCGACGGTGTATGGCGACGACCAATTACAGAATTTGTGGTTACTCCTATTATACATTTTAATGTTAAGACAGTTGCATTTAGCCACACAAAGATTGGAGAGTTCAAAGATACAATCGTTATATTCACGAATATGGGGAATGATACTTTGAAGATAAATAACGTTTTATCTTCAAATAGCGCGGTTTTCTCTGTTAGAAAGATGAGCATTCTTATTCCTCCTTTTGCTTCTTTTACCGACACGCTCCGATTTTCTCCTGATTCTATCAAACAGTATTCTGAAAAGATTTTCATATATAGCAATACCTTGACTTCGCCAGATTCAATTATAGTCTCAGGAGTGGGACTTACTCCTGTGACGGTTGAGAATTTTACAGGCGAACTTCCAAAGATTTATTCACTTTCACAGAACTATCCCAATCCGTTTAATCCGGCGACAACTATTTATTTTAGCATTCCGTTGAATTCGTTTGTGTCTTTGAAAATTTATGACGATTTAGGAAGAGAAGTGTCAATTCTCGTTTCAGAGAATTTGTCTGCTGGAATATACGCACGGCGATGGAACGCGAAAAACCTGCCGAGCGGAATTTACTTTTATCGTTTACAGGCAGGTTCGTTTTCAGAAACAAAGAAACTTATTTTGCTTAAATAATAGTTTTGTTCATTTAGAAGTGAGATGGAACAGAAACCGGAAACCATAATCAGAAAAACAAAGATTCTCGAAGCACTTGAGAACGAACACACTAGTGTTTCGTTCAACGACCCGCTTGAAAGTGAGATGGTCTTAAACATGGGCCCGCAGCATCCTGCAACGCATGGTGTTCTGAGGTTGCTCATCAAACTCGATGGTGAAACGGTGCTTGCATCTGTTCCGGAACTCGGGTATTTACATCGCGGATACGAGAAGCTGGCGGAGAATTGCAGTTTCCATGAGTTTATCCCGCACACAGATCGCCTTGATTATCTCTCACCGCTTTCGAACAATACAGCGTACGTCCTTGCTGTTGAAAAATTACTGGGCATCGAAGCTCCGCCTCGTGCACAATACATTCGTACTCTTATTTCAGAACTTGCCCGTATTTCTTCTCACCTTATGTTTCTTGGTTCACTCGCAATGGATGTTGGTGCGCTTACCGTATGGATGTGGTCATTCCGGGAACGCGAAAAATTGTACGACATCTTTGAAAAAATTGCAGGTGCTCGCTTTACGACAAGTTACACCCGTATCGGTGGACTTGCACAAGATGTTACACCGGAAACACTCGGGGTCATTCGCCTGTTCATCAATGAACTTCCGGAAAAGATACGCGAGTGCGAGAAGCTTCTCAATACGAATCATATTTTTCTTGGGCGTGTAGATGGTGTTGGCCCCATTTCCAAAAAACAAGCGATTGATCTTGGTCTGACCGGTCCGTGTCTTCGTGCCTGCGGCGTTGAGCTTGATCTTCGCAGGGCAAATCCATACTTGATCTATAGGGATCTTGACTTCAACATTCCAGTCTATGAAGGCGGTGATTGCTTGGCACGCTATTACGTCCGGATGGCTGAGATAAAAGAAAGTATCAAGATTGTTCGGCAAGTGTTAGAAAAAATGCCTGCAGGAGATGTGAAGGCAGTCCAGCCAAAGAAAGTGATTGCTGGCAAGCATCGGGTATACACAAAAATGGAAGAACTTATTCACGACTTTATGATTGTTAATTTCGGTGTAGAACCTCCTAAAGGCGAGGTGTATCACGCTGTCGAGGCGCCGAAAGGAGAGCTCGGTTTCTATATTTATAGTAATGGTGAGGGTCAACCATGGCGGATGAAGATACGTTCGCCGTCCTTTGTGAATCTGCAATCAATCTCTGTGATGATCAAAGGTGCAATGATTTCCGATGTCGTGGCGGTTATCGGCAGTCTGGATCCGGTCATGGGAGAAGCGGATAAGTAATGATTTGCGATTGTCGATTGGTGATTTGAGATTAAGAGTAGTCGTAAATGGAAAATAAGAAAATCGAAAATGTTAAATGAAGCTAATCTAAAAAGAGTTGAGGAACTCCGGAAGCATTATCCAACATCGCAGGCGTTGGTGCTGCCGGTGCTCTGGATGGTGCAGGAACAAGAGGGATACATTTCCGAAGATTCCATGAAATATATAGCTGCATTGCTTCATATTCCATTCGGTCATATTCTTGGCGTTGTATCGTTCTATATCATGCTGCAAAAAAAACGGACCGGCAAACATCATATTGAAGTGTGTACAAATGTTTCATGCATGCTGCGCGGTTCCGGAAAAATTCTTGAACACATCGAACAGCGTCTCGGTATAACAGTTGGTGAAACATCACTTGATATGAAGTGGACACTCTCGGAAGCGGAGTGTATGGGGTCGTGCGGAACCGCTCCGATGCTGGCTATCGGCGATGAGTATTACGAAAATCTCACACTCGAAAAAATTGACAAGCTCATCGACAATTTAAAATGAATTTTCACGCTGCCGATACTGAACAATTAAATGCATGGAAACGCGTAATCATTCCTGATGATCGTGATCTCTACAAGATTGATCACTATCTCGCTCATGGAGGTTACAAAGCCTTGAAGAGAGTGTTGGAAATGAAACCGGAAGAAGTGGTCGATGAAGTGAAAAGGTCAAACTTGCGCGGTCGTGGTGGTGCTTGCTTTCCGACTGGGCTGAAATGGTCATTCATGCCGAAGAATTCCGATAAGCCAAAATATTTGTGCGTCAATGGGGATGAATCAGAACCCGGTACCTTTAAAGACCGTCAGATCTTCGAATTCAATCCGCATCTGCTCATTGAAGGAACGATCATTGCCTGTTATGCAATGGGTATAACGGCCGCATATATTTATGTCCGCGGCGAATATGGTAAGTGGATCAAGATATTGCAGAAAGCGATAGACGATGCGTACGCAAATGGACTTGTCGGCGAAAAAATTCTTGGAACGGAATTTTCTACTCAAGTGTACATCCATCGAGGAGCCGGCGCATACATCTGCGGTGAAGAATCATCGCTCATGAATTCCATCGAAGGAGAGCGCGGTTATCCACGAGTAAAACCGCCGTTCCCAGCGCAGGTAGGTTTGTGGGGGTGTCCTACGACCATTAATAATGTCGAGACAATTTCAAATATTCCTGTCATCATCAACTATGGATGGGAGTGGTATTCCAAGATTGGTACAGCAAAACATCCGGGACCGATTCTCGTGGGTGTCAGCGGGCATGTAAACAATCCGGGTATCTTCGAAATGCCTACTGGCGAACCATTGCTTGAAATTGTTTATAAATGGGCAGGTGGTGTTCCCGGCGACAAAGGCATCAAAGCAGTTATCCCCGGCGGTTCATCGACGATGATTTTGCGCGGCGATCAGCTCGAAGGCATTCGGATGGATGCAGGCTCGCTGAAGACTGCGGGATCTTCCATAGGAACAGCGGGAATTATTGTGATGGATGAAGACACCGATCTTATCCAAGTCATCACGCGCATAACACAATTCTACTATCGCGAATCCTGCGGGCAATGTACGCCGTGCCGCGAAGGAACGGACTGGATGTTCAAGATATTAAAACGTTTCCAGAGGTACGAAGCGAAGAGAGAAGACATCGACCTGCTGCTGGATGTAGCAAACAATATCGAAGGCAACACTATTTGTGCATTAGGTGATGCAGCCGCTTGGCCTGTGCAATCGGTGATCCGTAATTTTCGAGATGAATTCGAGCAGCGCGTCAAGGCATCAAGACTTCAAGAAATCACCCTTTGAACCATTTTTATCCCTTTCTCAAGACCTCCATCTTTAAAAAGAACAGCATTTAATTATCCCGCTGGAACCATCGCTTTCAATCCTTCGTCTAATTAATCGACTTAATATATTCAATAAAATTGGTGATCTATATATTTAATTGCTACACAGGGCAGGAAGTATGAATTCAAGTGAATTAGGAGTGAGCATGGCTCTACCACTGCCGGGCGCAGAATGGTCATCAAGGGATAAGCCGCATCAAATTGGAGTTCGTGCAAGAAGTTTTGTACCTTCATTCACAAAAACCAATGATGCGAGCTCAATGACAAACGATCAGATCCTCCCAAAACCGAACGTCGATGTTCTCAGCAAAATGAGCGATGAAGCACTGATCACTGCATTCCAGAGTGGTGATCATGATGTGTATCGATTCCTTGTTGAGCGCCATCAGGAACGAATTCGAAATCTGCTCTTTTCTATCTTTCATGATCGCGATTTCATCGAAGATCTCGCGCAGGAAGTATTCATTAAAGCATATCAAGCATTGCCTCGATTTAGGTTTGAAGCATCGTTTTATACGTGGTTATACCGGATCGCAGTGAATAAAAGTCGAGATGAACTGAGGAAGAAAAAACTACGCCGGTTTTTTTCATTTCAGACGCTTGATGAAGGAGTCGAGAAGGAATTGAATGTGCGTCTCTCCGTCCCGCCGGAGGATAGGGATACACAGGAGTTAGTTGCTCTTGGATTACAATCCTTACCTGAGAAGTTCAGGACAGCAGTGGTGTTAAAAGACATTGATGGACTTTCGTATGAAGAGATTGCTGAAGTGATGCAATGTGAACTCGGTACCGTAAAATCGAGAATCTCCCGAGCGCGGTCAATGCTGCGAAAAGCATTGAAACCGTTATTGGAGGAAGTGTAAACATGGAAAAAATGAATGTACAACAGATGGATCAGTTACTCTCGCAGTATGTCGATGGCAGGCTCTCAGAAATTGAAGTTCAGGAGGTAGAATCCTTATTAACACTGGACACATCAGCTCAACGACGAGTGAAAGAGTTGAGACAATTAAAGGATTTGCTGGCATCAAAACAGAAACTGACACCCGATATCGGGTTCTGGACTCGCTTTGCAGTTGCTCTCGAGGAACAGAAGAAGGATGAGTATAGTCTTCTGCCATTCCCGCG
>Ga0182021_10011232_pt1 | contig 10622 bp, 13 predicted proteins | sample 612E3MmetaG_FD_120493 | JGI IMG/M metagenome (GOLD analysis project Ga0182021, IMG submission 120493) | Permafrost microbial communities from Stordalen Mire, Sweden - 612E3M metaG (Illumina Assembly) | ecosystem: Environmental > Terrestrial > Soil > Wetlands > Permafrost | place: Sweden...
CCTGGTCCGCACGGGACGCCCTCGTCCCGCCGCCGGCACAACGATATCAACATCTTGCATGGGGCGGGCAGGCCGACGGGGGCGTCGGCCGCGGACCAGGGGGTCCGCCCCACCAACTGCGCATGCCGTTGGTGGCCGGCAAAAAGTATGTGGCATTGGGCACGAGTGCCTGCGCCACATCGGCCGGCGGAGTTTTGAGAAATGGTGGGCTAATGGGCTGGCGCCTTGCCCGCTTCGCCCGCAGCCTTGCCCGCTTCAGCCGGAGCCTTGGCCGGTGCCGCGGGAGGGGTGAGATATTGCACAATCACCGAGATTCTGCGATTGGAGGGGCCCTCCGGATCGGTCGGATGCCGCAATTGGCGGTCGGCAAAGCCGCGCACCTGCGCCACCTGATCGCCGCGGACGCCATGCGCCTCCATCAGGCGGCGAGCCGCGTTAGCGCGGTCGGTGGAGAGTTCCCAATTCGTATAGGCGCCCCCCGCGGTCACGAAGGGCTTGGCATCGGTGTGTCCCTCGATCAGCAGGTTGTTGGGCAGTCTGCCCAGTTCCTCGGCCAGGCGCGCCAACAACTCCGCGCCGGATGCCGAGGGCAGCGGCCGCCCGGACTCGAAGAACATACCGGCCTCGGTTTCGAGCAGTTCGATGCGCAGACCATCGGCGGTGATGGTCATCTCGACGTGGTCCTTCATGGCGCGAAAGTTCGGCATGGTCTTGAGCGCCTGCTCCATCTTCTCCTTCAGCTTGGCCATGTCCTCTTTCGTCAGTTGGATCGAATTGCCGGCGCCGGCGGCGGCAGAGCCGGTCTGCGTGCCGGGTCCGGTAGGATTATTGAAGAAAGCGCTGATCGCCTCTTTGATTTTTTCATCGGCGCTCATCAGCCACAGCACGATGAACAGCGCCATCATGGCGGTGACGAAATCGGCGTAAGCCACCTTCCAGGCGCCGCCGTGGTGGCCCCCATGACCCGCCTTTTTCCTTTTGATGACGTAAATGGGCCGCGGAGCGGGAGGCGGCGGAGGCGCAACCGGTTCGGCTTGCGGCGGCATGGGTTATGCCGCCTTGATGGCTGCCGCTCCACCGCCGCGACAGGTACCTTCCATTTCCTGAAAGGTGGGACGCAATTCACCGGGAATGGACCGCCGCGCCAGTTCTATCGCCATGATCGGGCTCAGATCCTTGATGAACCCGAGCGATGCCATGCGCAGGAAACCCAGGTATTCGGACTCCGCGTCGCTGTTCTTTCCCATCGCAATAGCCAGCGGCCCGAAAATTCCATAGCACAGCAGGATGCCCAGAAACGTCCCCACCAGGGCAGCCGCCACCTTCTCCCCGATGGCCTCCTTGGGGCCGCCCAGCGCTCCCATCGTCAGCACCACTCCCAGCACCGCCGCCACGATGCCCAATCCCGGCAGCGCATCCGCCATGGTGTTCAACGCCGCGATGGGCTTGCCGGATTCGGCGTGCTGCACCTCCAGATCCATTTCCATCATGGTGTCGATCTCCATCGCGTCCACCCCGCCCGACACCACGATGCGCAACGTGTCGCAGAGGAATTGCAGCGCGTGATGGTCGCTGGAGAACTTCTTGTACTTCACCAGCACCGTTCCCTTGGCCGGGTTATCGACTTCCTCCTCCAGCTTCGCCGTGCCCGCCTTTCGGGAAAGCGCGAACAGCTCATACAGCATCTTGAGCGATTCCAGATAGTACGCCTTGGTGAATCTGCTGCCGCTGAAAACCCCGGCCAGCCCCTTTCCGATCTTTATCAAGACCGGAAGCGGATTGGCGATTACGAGGGTTCCCATGGCCGCGCCGAAAATGATCACCAGTTCCGCCGGCTGCATCAGCACCCGGAAGCTCCCGTGCTCCATCGTGTAGCCGGCGGCAATGGCACCGAGAACAATGACGATCCCTATGATTGGTAGCATGTGACGGTCAGCAACACTGGTCTTATCGGATGAACCGCCACGCTACTTTAGGATTACTCTCGCCATCGCACCGAGCTTCCGCCGGAGACGCTTCGCGCCGCCCGCCCCCGATTCGGCGCCCTTCCGGGGCCAGTCACAAGAGTCACGCTCCGTCCCGTCTCCCGGAAATCGATTTTGTGCTTGCCAGAAGCCCGCGCACCCTGGAACAATAGGGCATAAATCCTATGCGGATACGCGTCTTGGGCATCGTCCTCGCCGGCGGCAAGGGAACGCGGCTGGCTCCGCTTACCAACGAACGGGCCAAACCGGCCGTCCCCTTTGGAGGCAAGTACCGGATTATCGACTTCGTGTTGAGCAATTTCATCAATTCGGGGATCTATTCCATCTATGTGCTCACCCAGTTCCGCAGCCAGTCCCTCTTGCAGCACCTCAACGAAGGCTGGCAATTCGGCGGCCTGCTGAAGAATCAGTTCGTCATTCCCGTGCCGGCCCAAATGCGCTCCGAGGACGAGACCTGGTATCAGGGCACGGCCGACGCCATTTATCAGAACATCAACCTGGTGGAGCAGGCCGATCCCCACGTGGTGGCCATCTTCGGCGGCGATCACATCTACCGCATGAACATCGCCAGCATGATCGAGTACCACGTGGAGAAGCGCGCCGAAGTCACCGTCGCCGCCATCCCGACCCCGAGGAAGCACGCCGCGGAATTCGGCGTCATCGAAGCCGGCCAGGACGACCGGATCGTGGCTTTCCACGAGAAGAATCCCGACGCCCCGTCCATCCCCGGCGACTCCGAGCAGGTCTACGCGTCCATGGGCAACTACACCTTCTCCACCCGAACGCTGTTGGACCTGCTGCGCGAAGATGCCCGGAATCCGGACAGCCACCACGATTTCGGCAAGGACATTCTGCCCTCCCTCGCCGGCAAGGGGCGTATGTTCGCCTACAATTTCCAGACCAACCGCATTCCCGGGGAACCCGCCGATGCCGCTCCCTACTGGCGCGACGTGGGCACCATCGACGCCTATTACGACGCCAATATGGACCTCCGCTACGTCTCTCCCGCCCTCAACCTCTACAACCGGGAGTGGCCGCTGCGCAGCGCCAGCTTTTCCGATCCGCCCGCCAAGTTCACCTTCGACGACGCCAACCGCCGCGGCCAGGCCATCGATAGCGTGGTCTCCGGCGGCTGCATCCTTTCCGGCGGCGTCGTGCGCAATTCCATCCTCGGCCGCCACGTGCGCGTCCATGCCGGCGCCCTGGTGGAAGACTGCGTGATCATGGACAACTGCGACATCGGACGCCGCGCCAAGGTCCGCGGCGCCATTCTCGACAAGAACGTCAAGGTGCCCGAAGACGCCCTCATCGGCTACGACCTGGAGGCCGACCGCGCGCGCGGTTATCACATCACCGAAAGCGGCCTGGTGGTGATCTCCGGCATGCGCAGCCATGTCGAGATCAGCGGCCTCGTGGTGTAAATGGAGCAACACGTCCTCGCCTGGATCGCGCAGTACGGATACCTGGCGATTTTCTCCCTCCTCGTGCTCGGCATCGTCGGCCTGCCGGTTCCCGACGAGACCCTGCTGACCTTCACCGGCTACCTGGTGTTTCGCGGGCATCTATCGCCGCCTCTGGCGTTCCTCAGCGCGTTCGCCGGCAGCACATGCGGCATCACCCTGAGCTATACCCTGGGACGCACTTTCGGGATCGCCTTGATTCACCGCTACGGCAGGTATTTGCGGATCACCGGGGATCGCGTGGAGAAGGCGCACGCCTGGTTCCGGCGCGCCGGCCACTGGAGCCTCACCATCGGATATTTCATCCCGGGCGTGCGCCATTTCACGGCATACGCCGCCGGCATGAGCGAGCTGGAATATCCCACCTTCGCGCTCTTCGCTTATGCCGGCGCCGCGCTCTGGGCCGGCGCCTTCATCACGCTCGGCTACCTGCTCGGCGATCGATGGCAGGCGGTGCAGCGCAATATCCACCACTACCTCGCCGCTTGCGCCATCGCCCTCGTCATTCTTGCGGCGGCCTATCTGGCCTGGCGGAAATGGTTGTGGAAGCGGCCAGTGGCATAAGGCTCCGCCTTGTGCATCCGAGCAAAGCTCGGACATTCCCCGTCTTCCTTTGTCCCCACCGCCAGGCGCATTCGGACCATGGTATTGGACTATGGTACAACTTGAACATGCGGGAGATCGCAATTTCCAAGTTCAAGGCAACGTGCCTGGCCGTCCTGGAGGACGTGCGGCGGACCGGCGCGCCCGTGCGCGTCACACGATTCGGACGTCCCGTGGCCGAGGTGGTGCCGGCTCGTCCGGAAACGGTGTCCTCCTGGCTAGGCTGCGCTAAACACTCCATCGAGATCTCCGGCGACATCACCGAACCTGTCGGCGCATTTAGCCGCTGGACAGTTCGGAAATGAAGTTACTGCTCGACACGCACATCTGGATCTGGGCCCTCCATAGTCCCGAGAAACTGGGCCGGAGAGTTCGGCGGGAACTCCATCGAGCCGCTAACGAACTGTATCTATCGCCGGTGTCGATCTGGGAAGCGCACCACCTGGTGCGGCGGAAACGCCTCCGCATACGGCAGGGCTTTGCGCAGTGGCTCGATGACGTGATGGCTCAGGTTCCACTTCGGGAAGCGCCGTTCACCTTTGCGGTGGCCGCGGACGCTTCGAGAATTGAGCTTCCCCAATCCGATCTCGGGGACATCTTCCTGGCCGCCACCGCCCTGGCCTTCGACCTTACGCTGGTGACCACAGACTCCCAACTGCTGGCCTGCCCCTGGCTGAAGACCCTTTCCAACGACTGAGCCATCGCCATCGTCACTCTTGCCCCACCGCATCCATCGTCCCCCCCGCCCCCCACGTCATCCCCAGCGCCACTCCCACCACCACCGCGCAACCGATCACGTTATACCAAAGCCACGAAACATCCGTAAACCACGCCGTGGCGAGGACCGCCGCCTCGCCCGCCAACATGCCGCAGAACACCGCCGTGCCGCGCACCTTCGGGAACAGAAACGCCAGCACGAAGCATCCCAGCAGCGACCCGTAGAACAGCGACCCCACCTTATTCACCGCCACGATCAGCGAGCCCAGCCGCTTGGCCCACCCCGCGAACACTACCGCGTACACGCCCCAGAAAAGCGTGAACCATCGCGAGGCCCACAGGTAATGCCGGTCGCTGGCGCCGCGCTTGAAGTGCCGCTGGTAGAGATCGATCACCGTCACCGTGGCCAGCGAATTGATCTCCCCCGAACTGGCCGACATGGTGGCGGCGAAAATCACCGCGATCACCAGCCCCACGATTCCCGAAGGCAGATACCTGGTCACGAACGATAGAAATATGTAGTTGGTGTCGCTGAAACCCTTTTCGCCCCCGGTGCTCTCCACCAGTTGGGCCGCCCTCCCTCGCACGCTGTCCAGTTCCTTCTGCGCCGCGCGATACTCGGCCTTTTCCCGGTTCTCCCCCGGCGCATTACCCGCGCGGTGCGCTTCCACCAGCCCGAACGCCGCCTGCTTGCGATGCGCGAACGCGCTCTGGTATTGCTCCCTCAAGGGCTGGAATTCACTCGAACCCGCGATCCGCTTCAGCTCAATCTGCTGGAACAGCACCGGCGGCTCGACGAACAGGTAGAACACGAACACCATCGCCCCGATGAACAGGATGAAGAACTGCATCGGGATCTTGGCTACCGCGTTGAACAACAGGCTCAAGCGGCTCTGGGCGATCGATTTCCCGGTGAGGTAGCGCTGCACCTGCGATTGATCGCAGCCGAAATAAGAGAGGAACAGAAACGTGCCGCCGATCAACCCGCTCCAGAGGTTGTAGCGGTCGTTCCAATCGAAGTTGGTGGTCACCGCGTTGAGCCGTCCCGCCGCGCCCGCCAGGTACACCGCGTCGCCGAAGGAGACCGAAGAGGGCAATAGGAGAATCACCGTCACCAGCGAAATCACCAGGCCCGCGAAGATGATCGCCATCTGCTGCACGTCGCTCCAGGTGACCGCCTTGATGCCGCCCAGCACCGTGTAAGTGACCACGGTCGCGCCCATCATTATAGTAGTGGCGCGCTCCGGCCAGCCCAGAATCACCGAGAGCACCAGCGCCGGCGCATAAATCGTCAGCCCCGCCGACAAGCCGCGCTGGCAGAGGAAGACGATGCTCGCCAGCACGCGCGTCTTGGCATCGAAGCGTTTCTCCAGGTATTCGTACGCCGTGTAGACGCGCGCGTGATGGAACACCGGCACCACCGTGGCGCAGAGGATGACCATGGCCAGCGGCAGTCCGAAATAAAACTGCACGAAGCGCATGCCATCCACGTAGGATTGTCCGGTGGTGGAGATGAAGGTGATGGCGCTCGCCTGCGTGGCCATGATGGAGAGCGCCATGGCGTACCACGGCATGCTCTTGCCGGCCAGCAGGTAGCGGTCCACCGTGTTGCTGCCGCGGGCGCGGTACAGGCCGTACGCCACGATGGAAACCAGCGTGGTGACAAGGACCACCCAGTCGAGGGAAGTCATCGATAGAACCGCGTGAACAGGTAGCAGACGAAAATGATGAGCGCCAGGTAGATCAGCGTCGCGGTGTAGACCCGCCGCCAGGTGCGCAAAAACGGCGGCGCCTCATCGGGCACATCGCGAGTATGCGGCATGAACGGAGTTTATCACGGGTAGGACAGACGATCGGTTTGCGTCGTCTGTCAACGTTCTTGCCTTTCCGGCCCGCGAAATCCCATGAAAAAAGGTGGGGCAGGTGCTTCCGGTGGATGCGCCGGATTTCGAGGAGTCGGCGCTCGCCGCCTGCGAGTTGATCGTCGCCAGGGATCCCCGCATCGGCAAGGTGCCGGGGGGCGCGGCTGGCCAAGGCGTCGAAGCGGGCCAAGGCCCTTACCCCACCAACTCCCCCACCATCACCGTCGCCGCCTGCCCGCCGAGTAGCACGCGATCGCCCCGCAGCCGCACCTTCACCACGCCGCCGCGCGCCGACGCCTGGAACGCCGTGAACTCGCTCTTGCCCAGAATGCCCGCCCAGTACGGCCCCAGCGCGGTATGCGCCGAACCCGTCACCGGGTCTTCGTCCACACCCGACCCCGGCGCGAAAAAGCGCGACACGAAATCGAACTCCGGCCTCGACGACCGCGCCGTCACGATTACCCCGCGCACCGGCACCTTGCGCAGCGTCGAGTAGTCCGGCGCCAACGCGCGCACCATCTCCTCGGAATCCACTTCCACCAGGTAATCGAACGCGTTCTTACCCACGAACTTCGCTCCGGCGATTCCCAAGGCGGGCAGCAACTCGGCCGGCGCCTCGCCCACGGGCGCGACGATCTTCGCCGGGAAATCCAGCTCGATCCACTCCCCCCGCCGCTCCGCCGTCAGCAACCCGCTGCGCGTGTGGAAGCGCGCCTGGCGCCCCTCGGTCAGGTGGCCGTCCTCCCACAGCACGTGCGCGCTGGCCAGCGTGGCGTGGCCGCAAAGCTCCACCTCCACCGCCGGCGTGAACCAGCGCAGATCGTACCCATCCTCCCCGGGAACCAGGAACGCCGTCTCCGACAAATTCATCTCGCGCGCTACGTCGCGCATCCACCGTTCCGGCGGCATCTCGCGCAGCACGCACACCGCCGCCGGATTCCCCGCAAACGCACGATTGGTGAAAGCGTCCACCTGGACTATTCGTATAGCCATAATCTTGTCAGGTTAGCGCATTTTCGAAACTAATCCCGCCATGCTGGAGTCCAACTATCGAATGCTTTCCCGCTTCGCCAGGATACTGTTCGCGGCCGGCCTGATGCTGGCCCTTTGGGGCCTCAGCCTGGCGCGCCGCCCCGACGGACAGGCGTGGCTCCATCCCTGGGTTAGTCCCTGGGACGCGCATCCCGGGCCGGTGCGGATCTTGCGCTTCTACGCCAGCGTCGGAACCCTCGCGCCGGGCCAAACCGCACGGCTCTGCTATTCCGTGGTGAACGCCAGATTGGTGCGCATTTCGCCCATCGAGAGCGCCTGGCGGGCCCAGGATCGCTGCTTCGACGTCGTGCCCGAGCACACCACCCACTACACCCTCATGGCCGAAGGCTTCGATGGCACCGTGGCCGCCCGTTCCTTTACCCTCCCGGTGCAAAGCCCGCCCGCCGCCAGGCCCTCCGGCCTTCAGTATGCCGTGCGCCGCAGAACCACCACCCGCACCCACAGCCGCGCCAGTTCATGAAGCGTCGTAGCCAGCGACCGTACCCTGAAAAACTGCGATCTCCCGTACAGCCGGGGATAATGGTGCACGCCAGTTTCCACCACCTCGCAACCCGTCATCTCCAGCTTGCGCACCAACTCCACGCAGATCGTGCCGCTGGTCGATGTCAGACGGATCCGCTCCAACAGCGCGCGCCGGATCAGACGGTAATCGCAATCGATATCGCGGATGCGTATGCGGAATAGCAGCCGCGCGCAGAAGTTGTACGTCTTGCCGATCCAGATGCGATGCAACGGGTCGTGGCGTTCCAGCTTGTAGCCGTTCACCAGGCCCGTTTCGGGGCCCACCAGATCCAGCAGGCGCGGCAATTCGCCGACATCGTACTGGCTGTCGCCATCGGTATAGAAGATGAATTCCTTGGTTGCCGCCTCGAACCCGCTGCGCAGCGCGCCCCCATAGCCGCGATTCTGGGGGTGCGTGACCACCCTCAGGCGGGGACCGTACAGGCCGCCCAACCGCTCCAGAACCGCCGCCGTTTCGTCGCGGCTGCCGTCGTTCACCACGATCGCTTCGTAATCCGCTACGTGAGCCTCCAGCGTCGCGAACGTCTTGGCCAAGAGGCCCGGCAGCGACGGCGCATCGTTGTATGCCGGAAAGAACACGCTCAGCGATGGGAAACCGCCCGCCCGCGTCATCCCCACATCTTCTCACCGATCAGCACCAGCGATTGCCCTACCGGGAGATTATGTCCCGCCCCCAGCCATGCCGCCTCCATGGCCAGCGGCGCGTACAGCAGCCGGTCCAGCCACGGCGCCACCGGTTGCACGCCGCTCTCGCCCGGTTTGCGCAACAGCGGCTCCCACACGCGGAACTTGACCAGCGCAATCGGCATCAGCAGCGAGTTGGAGTACGTGCAGCGCAGAATCCGTATCCCCACGCCCGCGAATAGCCCCATCAGGCGGCGGCGCGTGAAACGCTGGCGTTCGTGGACGAATTCGCCGTGGCGGCTGCGCAGCATGTCCAGCGCCGAAACGCGCACCACCACCAGGCCGCCGCGCCGCGCCACCCGCGCCAGTTCCCGCGCCGCCAGATGTTCGTCGCCCCGCGGCAGGTGCACCAGCACGTCCAGCGACATCACCAGGTCGAACGCCCCATCGCCGAAAGGCAGGCAACGGATGTCGCCCTGCACCGCGTTTCCGACCCCCAGCTCACGCGCGTGTAACAGCCCATCGCCGGAGAAATCGAGCGCCACCATGGGCCAACCGCGCTCGCGCTGCAACAATTGCGAAAGATACCCCGTGCCGCAGCCGGCTTCCAGCGCGCTCGAGATCGCGCGCCCCTTCAGATGCGGCTCCAACATGCGGAACAGCGCCGCCCGCATGCCGCGGTACCACCAGAAGGTCTCCTCGGATTGGCGGATGTTGGCAAACTCCGCCGGGTTCATGAAACTCATCGGTATCAATGCACCCAAAAAAGACAATGGCCCAAGATGAACGCATCTGTCTTATCCGTGTTCATCCGTGTTCATCCGTGTTCATCCGTGTTCATCCGTGGCCATTTTGCTTTCTTGTTCTTCCCCCGCATCCCCCAACAAGCGCTCGTAAACCCCGCGCGCCGCCCGCTGCGCCGCGATCTTCTTGGTGCGCGCGTCGGCCTGCCCGCTCCACTCCCTGCCCACGCGCACCTCGACCGTAAAAGTCTTGGCATGTTCCGGACCCTGCTCGTGGACAGTCGTGTAGCGAGGTTCCGGCAGTTTCCGCGACTTGGCCAGGTCGCGCAACGCTTCCTTGAAGTTGGTGACCGCGGGCTGTATGTCGGTGCCCGCCTCCTGGTCGAACACCATCTGGCCGTCCATCACCTGTTCCACGATAAAGCCGCGTGCCGCTTCCAGTCCCCCATCCAGATAGATGGCTGCGATGATGGCCTCCAGAGCGTCCACCAGCAGCGTCTTCTTGCCGCGTCCGCCGCTCATTTCTTCCCCGCGGCCCAGTTCCAGGTAATCGCCCAGGTCCAGCCGGCGTGCCACTCCGTGCAAATGGGCCGCGCTGACCAGGCGGGCCTTCAGGGTGGAGAGCTCGCCTTCCTTGTACAGCGGGAAGCGCCGGAAAAGTACGTCGCTCACGACCAGCCCCAATACCGCATCGCCGAGGAATTCCAGTTGCTCGTTGTCGCTCACCGGGTCGGCGCCGCCGCTGCGCGTCTCGCACGCCAGGGAACTATGGGTGAGCGCGCGGCGCAGCAATTCCGGGTTGGTGAACCGATGCTTCAGTTTCAACTCAAGAATTGCGGACTCCGCGCGCATGAAGGGGAGAATTACTTCGCCTCCCCGCCCGGCGCCTTGCCGCCCGCCTTGATGGCCGCGGCGCGAATCGCGGTGGCCACGTTCTTGACCTGCGGGTGTACTTCCGGGACCGCCATCACCTTGTCGCACAACGCGATGGCCTCGTCATTCTTCCCTGCGGATTGCAGTGCCGAAGCCTCGCGCACCATGTACGCCGGTTCG